>Ga0187803_10000053_pt1 | contig 49795 bp, 44 predicted proteins | sample NC_wetland_sal_i_2_FD_132425 | JGI IMG/M metagenome (GOLD analysis project Ga0187803, IMG submission 132425) | Wetland sediment microbial communities from Neuse River Estuary, North Carolina, USA - Control_3 | ecosystem: Environmental > Aquatic > Freshwater > Wetlands > Sediment | place: USA...
ATCCGCGCGTGCGTTTCCACGCAGGCGTCCAGTGAAAACCGTTCCTGCATGCGCCGGGCCCCGGCCGCACCCATCTGCCGCGCGGCTTCGGGGGAATCGAGCAGTCGCAGCACGGCACGAGCAATTTGTCCCGGCTCGCGCGGCTCGATCAGGATTCCGGTCACGCCGTCTTCGACGATTTCGGGCGTTCCGCCGACCGCGGTGGCCACTACCGGCAGGCCGCTCGCGCTCGCTTCCAAAACGGCCATGGGACACGCTTCCGATTCCGAGGCCTGCACACATACGGACATGGCGCCAAAGAGCTGCGGCACGTCGCTCCTCCTCCCCGTGAAGATCACGGAGTTCTGCAATTGGAGCCGGGTGGTTTGCCCCTGGAGCGCGTCCCAGTAGCCACTGCGATTCTCGAGCCGGCCGCCAACCAGTAGAAACGTCGCCTGGGGATACCGGCGCAGAATCAAAGGCGCGGCATCGAGAAGATATTCCTGGCCCTTGCCTGGACAAACGTTAGCCACCAGACCGATGACAGGACACTCGGGTGCAATGCCCAGCTCGCGGCGGACGGCGGCGCCATCCGCCTGTGGGCGAAACTTCGCTGTGTCCACCGGTGCGTAGAGAAGCTGAAGGCGGTCCTCGAACTCCGCGGCGTCGTTGAAACAACAATTTCCCACGGCCAGCGAGGCGACGGCGATGCGGTCGGCCCAGCGGCAGACCAGCGGAACGAGCAGGCGGCGCAGCGGCTTCGGCGTGAACACGTCGTTCAAATGCCAGACCAGTCCGGCGCCTTCGAGCCGCGCGGCAATGGCCGCCTGCACGTTCATCAAACCGTTCGTATGCACGATTTCGATCTGCTGCTCGCGGATCAACCGGCGCAGCTCCCGGACGTTGGACCAAAAACGCGCGGCAAAGCGGGCGTGCAGCCGCGGATCGAACGAGCGGCGCAGCCGCACCAGCTCCAATTCGCGGTGCGGCAGGCCGCTCTGCTCGAGCAGCCGCACGAACTGCGGGTCTCCCTTCGGCAGCGCCACGAGGGTTTCGTAACCCAACTCTTGCAGGCGCCTCGCGACCTGCAGGACGCGGAGCTGCGGCCCGCCCACCCGCTCGTCAAGGAGCACGTTGACAATGCGTGTCTTCACTCGCACGATGCCCTTCGAACGGAGCACACAAGAGGCCGCAGCTGTGCGGTTGCAGTCATCGCCTGGTTTACGAGGCGCTTGCCATTAAAACGATGATTGGACCTATGCCGAGCGCAGCTCCGGTGCGGTGCATCCATTCGGCTAACCAATAGCCGCCAATGGGCGCGTCTCCAATTACCTGGCGGTGGTGCTTCTCGTAGGTCTGGAGACGACGAACAGAAAACCCTGCCTTGCGCACCATGGCGCTCAGAGTTCGTGGAGAGAAGAAGTACACATGGTGAACGGCGCTGAATACCGGTGAATAGAATCTCCCCTGCCCCGCTGGGCCGGTGAGTGCCATCACGCAACCACGAAGACGGTCCCGCAAGGATCGGAACTGATACGGAACTTCGAGCACCAGCAGCCCGGAAGGCTTGAGGACTCTGCGAACCTCGACAAGGGTCGCCATCGGGTCGAGCAAGTGTTCAAATACATGAGCCGAATAGACCACATCAAATTCCCCCATAGAAAAATGGCACGCGGCGAGGTCCGGCCCACAGCGAACGTCCAGCCCAAGGCGCCCCTCGGCATGCTCTTGGAAGAGTTGGGACACCTCCGTTCCGCTCACCATCCATCCCGCGTTACGAGCCATCTTGAGAAAATGCCCCGTGGCGCACCCAATTTCCAGAAGCTTTCCCTTACCTCCTCTTTCTCGTTCGATGGATCGTAATCTTCGGGAATAAAATTCTGTCCGGCTTTCCGCCCTCTTAGAATAGGAGTCCACTGAATAAATTTCGGCTGTCTCGTAGAAGCGCACGTACTCTTGCTGGGTAGGGCGAGGGCTCATGAAGGTCAAACCACAGTCAGTGCATTCTACGATTCCAAGACCATCGGGAAGGCCGAGAAACCTCATTTTCTCTTTGCAGAGAGCCACCCGGTGGCTACCACAGAGGTTGCAGTGGACATCTTGCGGCATGGCTGCAAGCTTGTTGGTACTGGAACCCGGAGCTACGATGCGGGACTGTAGAGATCCTCGCGACCGCAAACACGGGAGGAGTGTCTTCTGTCGGGAATCCTACTCGATTCCTGGGCATGTGCGTTCGCGGCCCCGGCCAGCGACTAACGTCCGGATGGCGGCAGAAAGTGCACTCGGCTGGAGCGAATCGAAAGCGTGCCGCTGCCTTCGCCCGTCGTTAAGCCCCAGCTCGCGCCAACTGCCGTCGAACCGGCGAAAGCAACGCAGCCTTCCCGACGATCCAGACCAAAGCGACGTTTGTAAAGATGTGCCACATACCCCGGTGACTCCCGCTCCAGATCAGGAGAAAAGGAAAAGGCAACCACACCGCGCCCATTAACCCCTGCCACACGCTCGGCGTTCCGGCACGGTCCATGGGTCGATGCCGGGGAATCCGTGCGCATACAATTCCGGTGCAGAACATTCCAAGAACCAGCCCAGCCCAACCGAAATTCAGGTACAGTTCCCCCGGCCAGGTGGTCGAGATGTTGGCGAGCACCCGCTGGCCGTAAAAAACCCGCGCCAACCACGAGCTGGCCGTCTCCGGCTTGTCGGACCAGATGGCTCGCGGGATGAAAAGGGTGAGCGAATCGAGAAGGGTGCTGCCCCATTGATAGGGGACGAGATTGGGAACCGAGTTCACGATGCCGACGAACCCCTGGTAGGTCGCGTACAGGCTGGTCGCCACGTTCTCTTGTGCGCTGCTCGCGAGATCCAGTGACCCCGAGGCACCGGACACGATGTCTTCGACTGGGTTACTCCGAATCCCGCCCCAGACAAGAACGAATACGGCGCTAGCGATGAGCAGCCCCCAGCGTCTCGCAGGCTTAGCAACGGTGGTCCCCTCGCGTTCCGGAATGTGCTTCAAGATGTACGCGAAAGTCAAAACCAGGGTAACGACTTCATTACGCCCTCCACGGATCGGCCCAAACCAAAGCAAATCAAAGCATAGATAGATCAACAACCCGGCCCACACCAGCCTTGACCTCACCTTCCCAGTGAGCGCCCAAGCGAGGATAAGAAACAGGCCGGGCTGGAACATAGCGTAGAAGATGGCATAAATGGACGCATCTTCCCGCGTGCCATATGGGGTCTCCAGGAAGTAGCCGAGGCCACCGACCTTGGACAGGTAGGCAGCCGTGCCCACAATTCCGATGAGCGTCCAAGCAAGGCCGCCGAACAGAAGCGCAGTCAAATCATCGTCGTGCGCCTTCCGCGCTAAACTGCTCACTCCTTGGGAATGACGCTCTCTGCGCTTTCCGGCATAGTACCCGCAAACCAAAGCCGCTAGCCCCGCCCAAGACAAGACCAAAACCGGTGTGCCAGGGTCGAAACTTTGACGCATCACGGCCGTGTGGGGGTTGAGGAAATCCACGCACAGAGGCCCAATTCCCACGAATAAAACGTAGCCAGAGAATGCCCAGTATGCCGGGTCGTCGAGCAGAGCACGGCGACGCACCACTGCGGCTATGGTCACAACGAGAGCCAGCAGTAAGAACAGGCTGGCCGAAATCGCAGGTCCGTCCAAGTTGTCCCAGTTCAGATCGAAACGAAAAACAGCATGGGCGTGTGAGTGTGGCCCACACCCTGGACGCACACCATCATTCCGGCAGAGCGATGCCGCGATGTGCTCATGGGGAGCCTGTCGCAACCGTTCCGAGGCCCACGCTCCGCGCGGACGTCCCGCCAGAGGCGGCTGCCAGCAGCCCCTCCGCGCAGGCTTCCGGCGAGTATCCCTCCACAATGCGCCGGCAGTTCGCGCTCATGCGCGCCCGCAGGACGTCATCGCCGAGCACTTCAGTGATCCGGCGGGCCAGCGCGGCCGCGTCTCCAGGCGTGACGGCAAACCCCGTCTCCCCGTCGCGAAGGAAGTCGTCACAGACGCCGGCCACAGTCGAGACGATAGCAGGAACCCCGCAGGCGAAGGCCTCAATCACTACATAGCCATAAGCATCGCTGAACGTAGGCAGCACGAGAATGTCTGCCAGGGCATAGAAATAAGGCATGTCCTTGTAATCTTGCGCTCCTCCGAAAAATACCCCCGGGAGCGATGCTTCGCGGCAGTATTCGGCCATCTCCGGCCGTGCTGGCCCTTCACCCACGAAGAGAAGACCAACCCCCGGAAGATTCCGCGACACTTGGCGGTAAGCTTCCAGCAGAACAAAGACCCCCTTCTCCTCCACCAGACGCCCTGCGAAGAGGATCAACCGCGGAGGCCAGCCCTGGGATCTCTTCTCCGCGGCTGGGTCCATTCCTTGAGCCCCACAAGCAAAGAGCCTGGTGTCCAGCCCGAACGGCACGGTGAAGATCCGCCCCTCGCTTGCTCCCAGCTCCCTTGCGTATTGGAAAGCTGCCCTTCCGGGAACGGCAACGGCATCACTGTGAGCGACGAAGAATCTCTTTGCGCGGTTCCTCAGCGCGCCGCCTTTGCGGCAATCGCGCGCATTGCTGTCGCAGGCCAGAACCAGGCGCGAGCGGAGGAGCCTGCACCAGAGTAGGCCAACCCAAGCCGCCGGGCTATCATAGCCTCCGCAGATGAGGGTCGTGGGGCGCCGCTCCATCAGGAAGCGCAGCAGCGCGCCTGCGGCCTTGAGCTGGCTGAGAAGGCCTTCCGTCCGATCTCGGCCAAGAATTCGCCAGGCAAAGCCCATTTCTTTTTCCTGGAGCCTCCACCGCCGCAGCGAATTTGTGAGCGAAAGGAAGCAGACCTCCAATCTGCCGTCCATCAGCCGGGCCAGTTGATTCCATACCGAGGTGGTATAAGGGGCAGGCAAGGGCGCCAGCACCGCAACTTCGCAATCCGTTTGCTTCATTGCCGGACCTCGCGCAAGCGCCGGACCAAAAGCCACCCGGTGATCCCCAGCGTACAGGTATAGGCGATGGTTGAGGCCACAGCGGCTCCCGCAATCCCGTAAGGCTTGAGCAACAGCGCGAGCAGAATGGCTGTCAGGACCAGCCCGGCCGCCTCCGCAATCGAGGGGATTTCCGGATGATTCATTCCCCGTGCGGCTTCAAATAGCACCCCGGTCAGTCCCATCGCGCAGGCGCCGGGAATCAAGATGCGGCACGGGAACACCGCAGAGGCGAACCGCGCGCCAAAGAGCGCAGGAACGAGCCAGGGAATCAGCACCCAAAGGGCTGCGGCGGAAGGAATCAGGCACAGGGCCGTGAGCAGCAACGAGCGCTTCACTACTCGCCACGCCCCATGCCGCTCCGCATTGGCGCTGTCAGCCAAAGTAACGTAGCCGATGCCTCGCGGCATGATCCACAATCCGTCCGAAAACGCCACGGCCGCTACGTAAATCCCCAGTGCCGCTGAAGGCAGGAACAAACTCATCAGGAGCTGATCCAGCCGCTGGTTCAGGAAACTAGAAACGCTGCCCGCCTGGGTCTTGACGCCGTACTTGAGCATCTGTTTCGCAAGGTTTGGCTGCCATTTCCACGAGGGGCGCAGCCGTGAACGCACCAGCCGGACGACCAGTATGGCCGCTAGGACAAACCCCGCCAGCTCGAAGGCCACGATGGCGGCCACGCTCGGCAGCCTCAGAAGAAAAAGAGCCAGCACCGCCAGCGAGTATACGAAGGGTGCGACCAGGCGAAACAGGTTGTAGCCGTGCATATCCTGGTGCCCGAGCAGCAGCTTGGCCAGGGGATTTCCGAAAAGGATCAACGGCGCGCACGCCAGAAAGAACAACGCCACTCGCACGGCCTGCGGCCCAAACCCGTGCAATGCTGCAGGGATGATCAGCAAGCCGGCCGCGATCACGGCCAGGCTTTGCGCTGACCCGACGACCAGGCAGGTGGTGGCTACCGGCGCTATCCCGAAGCTCCCGGCGGCGCGTCCTTTGGCCGCGAAATAGGCCGCGGAGCGGTCCATTCCCAGCATGCCCAGGAAGGTCAAAGTGAGCGGCCAGAGCGTGACCGCAGCCAGCTCGCCGCGGCCTTGCGGGCCGAGCAGGCGCGGCGCCAGCACGCCGCTCATCACTCCCAGTCCCGCGGTCACAATTTGCGTTCCAAACGTGTCCCAATGCCGCCGCCAAGTGTCTTCCAGGGCGCAGCGGAGCGATCTCCAGCGCGCCGCCAAGATGGCCGGGGCGACGACGGGCAATTGCAGGATGGGCTCAACCGCCATCTTCAGTCCGACCCGCGCGCGAGAGCGCTTGCCGGCCCGGAGCGGCTGCCGGTTGCCGCGCGGCGGCCTGCCTCGGCTTGAAGCCACTTCCAGGTGGCGCGCAGGCCCTGCGAAAGATCCGTCCGCGGCTCCCAGCCCAGCATGGCACGAGCCTTCTCGATCGCGGAATAATTCCGGCGCACGTCCCCCTGGCGCGCCGGGGCGTGGCCAATCTGCACGCTTCGAGCCGCGACTTGCTGCACGAGAGAGGCCAGGTCGCGAACGCTGGTTTCGATTCCGGTGGCGATCTGGAAGATTTCCCCGGCGACAGGGCTTTCGAGCGCCAGCAGGATGGCTCTGCACAGGTCGCCGACGTAGATGAAGTCGCGGGTTTGCCCACCGTCCCCGTCCAAAGTCACTTGGCCGCTGGAGAGAATGTCTTTGAAGAACTTTGCCACCACGCTGTTCTTGTGCGAGGAAAACGGGCCGTAGACATTGGCGAAGCGTAAGGCCACGGTTTCCAACCCCCAGGAGCCGTGGTAGGCCAGGCAGTAGGCCTCTCCCGCCAGCTTGCTGGCGCCGTAGGGAGAAACGGGCAGCGGGGCTTTGTCCTCCGTGGCCGGAGGAGTTTGGCGCCCGAGTGGGGCATTCGACGAAGCGAAAATGAATCGCGGGCCACTCAACTCTTCCGGGGATGTGCCGTTCGAAGAGCGTTCCGCCTTGACCTTTTCGGCGCGGCAGGCTTCCAACAGGGTGAGTGTACCGAGAACGTTCACCTCGCAATCCTTCCTCGGGTCCTCGAGCGAGCCGGGCACTCCCGTCTGCGCCGCGAGATGAACCACGGCATGCTGGCCGGCGACCGCGCGCTCGATTGCGTCGCGGTCCTGAATTTCACCCGGAACGAACCGCACCGGAAGCCCCTCCAGGTATTCGCGGCTGCCGGCCGCAAGATTATCGAGCACGGTGACTTCGTCGCCGTGTTCCAGGAGCAGCCGCACGAGATTGGCGCCGATGAATCCAGCGCCGCCGGTCACCAAGACCCGGTTGGGACTCCGGCCGATCGAGTGGCGCGCAGCGTTTCGCGATTGCAGAGTCATGATGTAGTGAGTTCTCTCGCCCGGTTTGTCCCGCGAAGTCGCGCCGGACTACGCGCCCGCCCACATGCGCTTCAGCTCTTCGACTTCCTGGGTGCGCGCGTCCCAGCGCACGCGCGGGCGGATGATTTCCCGTTTGATGCGCGCCTGGAAGCGGCTCACGCGCTCCAGCATGCTTTCCAGCAGCACGTCGGAGAGGTAGTGCGGCTCGAGGCCCAGAGCCAGCAGCTTGGCGTGCGCCGGATTGTAGTGGTGCTCTTCGAGTTCCACGCGCGGGTTTTCCAGATGCTCGATCTCGGCACGGAGGTCCAGCTTGCGCGCCTGTTGCACCACCAATTCCGCGAGTTGCGTCACGTTAAACGTCTCGGTGAACTGGTTGAAGACGCGATACTCGCCCGCCCGCGCGGGGTTGAGAATGGCCAGCTCGACGCAGCGTAGCGTGTCGCGGATGTTCAGGAAGCCCCGGCTCTGCCCGCCCTTCCCGTACACGGTCAGCGGAATGCCGGCTACCGCCTGCACGCAGAAGCGATTCAGCGCCGTGCCGAATACCTCGTCATAGTGGAAACTGGTTTCCAGGCGCGGGTCGAGCCGCGTCTCGTCCGTTTCGATCCCGTACACCACGCCCTGATGCAGGTCCGTAGCCGCCAGCTTCCACACCTTGCAGGCAAAGCGGATGTTGTGGCTGTCGTGAACTTTCGATAGATGGTAGAAGGATCCCGGCTGGCAGGGAAACGGCAGGACGTCTTTCCTCCCTTTGTGTTCGATTTCGATGAAACCCTCTTCAATGTCGATGTTCGGAGTTCCGTATTCCCCCATTGTGCCCAGCTTCACCAGATGGCACTCGGGAACCACCTTGCGCATCGCCCAGAGTGCGTTGAGTGTGCCGGTAACGTTGTTGGTCTGGGTGAAGACTGCCCGGTTATGGTCAATCATGGAATACGGCGCGGAGGGCTGTTCGCCGTAGTGCACGATGGCATCAGGCCGAAAGGCCTCCACGACCCCCTCGACCACGCCGTAATTCCGTAGGTCGCCCACAAACAGTTCCACGTGCTTCCCGGACACTTCCTCCCAGGCTTGAACGCGGTCGTGCAGCGTGCGGATGGGAACGAGCGGCTCGACGTTGAGCTCCATTTCCCAACGGCGCTTGGCAAAATTATCCAGCACGGCCACTTCATGCCCCTGGCGGGAGAGATGCATGGCCGTGGGCCAGCCGAGATAGCCGTCACCTCCTAGAATGAGGATGCGCACAATTCCTCCTTGCCGGAGCCGCCCGGCGTGTTCACGGTTGTAGGAACAGTGATTCCATGGAGAACAATGTCAGTGGGTGGGCCGAGCGGAGGAACCGCCGGCCTCGCCCGCATTACTCAGCGTGCAGTGACCTTCTCCGGGGGCGCGCACCCATTCCCAGCATGCAGCCCGCATTCTTTCTTCACTTCGTCTTCCCACCACCAGCGTCCGTCCCGCTCCTGCTGCCCGGGCAGGATGGGGCGCGTGCAGGGCTGACAGCCGATGGAGGAATATCCCTGTTGATGGAGCGGATGGAACGGAACGCGGTGCGTCCGGATGTAATTCCACAACTGTGCCTGCGACCAATTCGCCAGGGGATTGAACTTCGCCAGCCGCCGCTCCGGGGATGAAAACGCGGAGTCGAGCTCGAAGACCGCAATGTGGTCGCGCGTGGCCGGGCTCTGGTCGCGGCGCTGTCCTGTAATCCAGGCGGACAGATTGGCCAGCGCTCTGCGCAGGGGCTCCACCTTTCGAATCGCGCAGCACTCTTCATGGCCATCGCGGTAGAACGAGAACAATCCCTTCTCACGGACCAGCTTTTCCACGGCTGCAGGTTGCGGAAAAAACATCTCCACGCAGATTCCGTAATGTTTCCGCACGCGCTCGATGAACTGGTACGTTTCTGGATGCAGCCGGCCGGTATCCAGGGAAAAGATGCGCACCGGCGTATCCAGCTTCACGGCCATGTCGATGAGCGCGACACTTCCCGCGCCCGAAAACGCGATGGCCACCCGGGGAGAATAGTGTTCGATGGCAAAGGCCAGAATTTCCTGGGGAGACAGGCCTTCCAATCGGGCCGCTTGTTCCCGGAATTCGAATACGACATCCAACAGCATGGCGCTTGCGGATCCAGTGATGACGCGCGGCTAGAAGGGCTGAACTTGCCCCACGAGACGAGCGAGAGCGTTCCCTACAGGCGCACGACGCAGAGGGCCGGCACGGCCAGGGCCGCACTCAGTGGTGGCGCGGCCCGGCCGGGGGATTCTCTTGCAGTCTATCAGGGCTACCCAAGGGAATGACCGCTCCGGCCTCCACATCCACTGCGACTGAGCGCAGGATCAGGTCCACGGAGAGAACGATGCGAAGGTTTCCCTTTATGCGGAGCAGGATTCCCTCCATACCCGAAAGCGGCCCACGCACGATGCGCACGTGCCGGCCCTTGGCCAGGTAAGGGTGTGGCTGGGCTCGCAGCTCGCTGCCGAGACCCTGACGCAGAGTTTCGATCTCCGCTTCGGGAAGGGCCGCGGGGCGTTCCCCGAAGCCCACCAGCCGAACCACGCTGGGCAACTCGAGCACTCGCAACTTTTCCTTCAGCGGGATTCGGACGAAGAGGTATCCCGGAAACAGCGGAAGTTCCAGCCTCACGCGGCGGTCTTTCCAACGGTGCACAGTTTCGTAGAGGGGCAGGAAGTGCTGGATCTGGCGGTCGGCGAGCTGTGCGGCAATGCGCTTCTCGTGGTTCGCGCAGGTGTACGCGGCATACCAATGCGGCTCAGCAGGGCCTGAGAGCACGGGCAGGTCGGCATCCATCTTTCGTGTCGTTGTGGCCGTGACCATGGAGAAATCCAGCGTTGCACCGGGACACAGCTTCGCCCCGCGAACGACAAAGCCAAAATCACCCTAACCAAAATGTTGTCAGCACGTTACAAGCAACTTCTGCCGCTCTCGATCCGCGCCGTCCGCGCCTCCCGCCTCTGGGCGGCTTTCGGCCGGCCAGGCGATTCCGACCGACATGCCTTCAGGCCTTTTTCGCGCCGCGACCGCCCTCTCCGGACTCGTAATAATCATAGTAGGAGTAGTAAGCGTCGCGACGGAGGTCGAGATCGTTCAACACCACGCCGATCACATGCGCGCCGACACCGCATACGTGCGCGTGCGCGCGATGCACCAGGTTCCGCGCCGTAGTCCCACCGCGCACCACCAGGATGGTTCCTTCGGCCAGCGTGACCAGAATGCGCCCGTCGGCCACGTTGAGCAGCGGCGGCGAATCCAGCAGCACAAAATCGTAAGCAGTCATGGCTTCGTCCATGAGTGCGCGCATGCGAGCGGAAGAAAGCAGTTCGCTGGGATTGGGCGGGATGGGCCCGCAGACCAGGCAGTCGAGGCCTGCGGGACCTGCCGTCCGGACCAAGCCGGGCCAGCCGTCCGCGCCCGTGAGGTAGTTCACCAGTCCCGAAGCTGTGGGCAGGCGGAAGATGTCATGGAGGCTGGGACGGCGCATGTCTCCGTCCACCACCAGAACGCGCTTGCCCAGTTGTGCCAGCGCGATGGCCAGGTTGCTGCAGACCGTGGTCTTGCCTTCGCTGGGCTGCGCGCTTACCACCGCGAGCGAACGCGGGGGACGCGAGGCGGTGGACAGCAGGACCGAGGTGCGCAGGCCGCGGAACGCCTCCGAGAGCACGGAACGCTCCAGCGGCGCGGCATCCACGCGGATCCAGCGCCTCGAGTTCTTTCACCAGAGCCGCGCTTTTGCCGTTCGTTCCCGCCGCCGCAGCGGATGGAGCCAGCGGCCGGTGATGCCCGTTCTTGCCATTCAGCAGAGTGCGTGAAGAAGGAATCAGGCCCAGGGCAGGCAGGCACAGAAAGTGTTCGATGTCGTCCGGAGTCTTAAACGTGTTGTCCATGTGCTCCTGGAGGAAGGCCAGGGCAATGCCAGCGCCCAGTCCCAGCACCAGTCCCAGCGACAGGTTCAGCAGGATCCAGGGCCGCACCGGCCGGGTAGGCGGGACCGCGCGGTCCACGATGCGGATGTTGCTGGCATTCAGCCCGGCGGATACTCCAGCCTCTTTTAGCCTCTGCAACAGCCCTTCATAGAGCTGCTTGTTGGTGTCCACCTCGCGCTTCAGGATGTTGTATTGCACCGATTTTTCGGCCACTACGCCGGCCTGTTTCTGCTGGGCGTCGAAGGCCTGGCGGACCAGCGTCTCGCGCCGCAGCGCGGCAAAGTATTCGTCGGCAATGTGGCGCGCGGCCTGGGCGCGCTGCTCGGTCAGAAATTGCTCGCTGCGATCAATCTGATTCTGGATTTCCTTCATCTTGGGATAGCTGGGATTGAAATTCGGGGCCAGTTCGGCTTTCTGACGCTCCAGATCGGCCAGCTTGACGGTCAGGTCCTGCATCACCTTGTTGTCGAAAACGCCGGGAAGGGCGCCATAATCGCCCGCCTCCACCAGTCGGTAGAGCGATTCCTTCTGATAGCGGTCCCCCTGCGCCTGGGTTAGCTCGTTCTGGATCTGCCGCAGCCTCTCGTCCACGATGTTTTCCGTGCTGCCTTTGTCGCTTTCGAGATAGATAAGGCCATTGGACTGGGCATAGGCGTGCAGCTCGTCCTCGGATTTCTCCAGCTTGATCTTCAGCCCGTCGAGCTGCTGCGAGAGCCACTCCGAGGCCTTCTGCGTGGCTTCCCAATGCGTCTCCAGGTTTTCCTGGATGTATCCCGCGGCCAGCGTGTTGACCACCTGGGCGGCAAGTTGCGCGTCTTGCGAATCGAAATTCACACGCACCAGCCGGCTTCGACGGATGGGATCAATGCTCAGATTATCCCGGTAGCGCTTCAGCACCGCCTGTTGCTCCGCGGGCTCCAGCGCCGTATCCGCCTTCTCCCCCGGTTGCCCGGCGGTCTCGAACCAGCGGCGCCGCGGCGGGTTGAACTCGGTGATGCGGTCGAGACGAAGCTGTTCGACCACCAGCCGCGCCAGCGTGTCGCTCTGCAGGATTTTGTACTGTGTCTCGAGATAGTCGTCGGAAACGTTCTGAAACTGGAACAACTGCTGCACTGTGGCGACGTTGGGATTTTCCTGGCCAATCTCGAGCAGGGCGGAGGCGCGGTAAATGCGCTCCTGCTTCACCGTGGCGATGAGCACGAGCGTGAACGCCGCCAGTAGCACCGGGACGATCGTCCAGCGCCGCTTCCGCAGGACCCGCCAGTAGGCGAGGAGATCGACATCGCTTTCGGCTCGTTCCAGCGATAGGGCTCTTTCCGGTTCTGCACCTGCCCGCGCGGGCCCCAGCGGTGCCGGGTCGTAGAGCTGGATTTTGTCCTCGCTGGCCACGTCAGTACCGGTAGATCAGGGCGCTGCCCACGATGGCAACGATTCCATCAGTGCCGTGATAGAGCGCTGCCTTCCCAGCGCTGTTGGGAATGAAAACAATGTCCTTGGCTTGCAGCATCTGGTCGGGATCTTTGCCGTGGAGAATCCGGCCGAGGTTGATGGGCAGTTCGCGTCGCGCACCGGTGGCAGTTTCGGTGCGGATGATGCGCGCGCGTCCTCCCGCCGAGGTGCGCGTCAACCCTCCGGCCAGGGCCAGGGCCTGGAGGATGGAAACATTTTCATTTGTTTTCAGCAGGTAACCACCAGGCTTGCTCACCTCGCCCACCACGTAGACGATGCCTGCGCGCGTGACCTTCACTACATCGCCGGGATAGACCATCACGTTGAAGCGGGGGTCACCGGAACTGAGCAGGTTCCGGAGGTCAATCTCCAACGACTGGGTCTGCGCCAGGGCTGTGGCCGAGGCCGGGGAGGAACCCGCCGGGTCGCTAGCCGCGGTCGGAACGCCCCGCGCGGCCGGATGCGAATCGGCAGGACCAGTTGCGGGGCCGCCAGGCACGTCGTGACGCATGAGGATCACCGTATCGCCCGCATCCTCGGCCAAGCCTTCGGCAAGCGACAGCACTTCGATCAGCGACCTCCCCGTGCGCACCTGGAACACGCCGGGCTTTTTCACCGCCCCGAACACGGACACGGGATGGCTCTGCATCTCCTTCACGAAAACGCTGACGTGGGGATCCTTCATGTACGTGCGGCGGAGGAGTTCTTCCAGAACGGCTTCGAGCTGCCGGGTGGTCAGCCCGGCAGCGTGCACCTCGCCGATCAAAGGCACGGAGATCTGCCCCTCCGCGGAGACGCGCACTTCCCGGGCGAGCTCGGGCGTTTCGAAGACGGAAATGCTCACCAGGTCTTCTGGACCGATGCGGTAATCTTGCGCGACGGCGGGAGCCGCGGCGGCGTTCCCGTGGGGCGCCAGCTCGGCGAGCCGCGCGTTCAGACTCTGCGTGGTCTCTCCCTGTTGACTGGCCGGCGGTTTGGCTCCCGCGCTGGCATCTCCGCGCGTCTGGGCTGCGAAGCCGTACGGCGTCCAGGCCAGCAGAAACGCGAAGGCAAACAAGCCTACGGCGGGCAGTCTCCGCTCAGAGCTTTTCATCTCTCCTTCGTTCTTCCCCAACAACGTTTCGCTTCACGACGTCTTGGATCCTGGCTCGCGGCCATGCCGTGGGCGACTCGACGACCCCGGGTCTTTCGAAACGCTCATCTATCTTCCAGAATCGGCCGCTGTTTAGTGAACTTGACAGGTCCCCACACCCACCGGCGACACGGTGCACCCCTTCGTTGCGTCGTCAATTGCAAGCGCGAGCGTCGTAGCGGCCAAAGCCACGGTGCTGGCAATCAGGATGTCCGTCAGAAGGCTGCTTCCGCCTGCCGCTGCTCCTCCGCCGGCCGGGTCCGCCCCCACCGTCGCATCCATCGTCTTCCCTTCCGGAACGGTGACGGTGCGATTCGCGGCTTCCACGCTCAATGTGCCGCTCTGCGCCAGCACCTTCAGTTTGTTGCCCGCAAGTTGCACCGCATAAATGCCGCCCGTCTTGGCGGGAACGATGCGCATTCCGCTCACTTCCACGATCAGCGGGGCCTCGGCCGGACTGACCGCGGCCACGCCGCCGCGCTGCAGCAAGGCCGTAAGGGGACCGCTCGAATCCTTGATCTGCACCGTGCTCGATTCCACCACCAGCAGCCGGGCGCCGCCGTGCGAGGTGACCGAAGCGGTTGAGTTCCCGTTCGTCACGATGCGGTCCCCGGAAAACACAGTCTTGCCGTTCACCGCGCCGATGCCGTTGATCTCGGCACTGCCTTTGACCGAAATTTCCCCAACCACGGCGGGAGCGGCCGCCCACGCCACCGGTTGATAAGCGAACACGCCTGCGGCGCACAGCGCCGTAAAAACCCGAAACCTGCTCCACCCGGTTTGGTAAGACATGGCTTCTCCTCCTCGGTCTCGTTCCAGAGCAGTCGGAGTGCCACCCGTGGCTATTGGGCCCGTCCGGGGCAAGCTTCAAAGCGTCGAACCGCACGAGTTCACCGCAGGCGTCATCTCCCCTCGGAAGGGAATTCCGAAGGCCCCCACAACTGCAAGTCCAGCACAGCTTTACACTCACGAGACTCCGACCAATGACGGTTCGTTGCTTCCTATAGCAGGGGAGTTAATTTCGTTAGAAAAAATTCGGAGGAATGGTAGAGCGCACATCGTGCTCCAGATGGAAACTCGGTCTCTTTCCCGAAACGGGTTCCGGGCCGCTTCAAATTGGAACTCCTCCTGACTCCTTAGCACTTCCCTTCCCGTGCTCCGCCTCGCCGTCGAGTGACATGGTTGCCATGGCCGCCAGCAGCAAGAACAGCAGTCCGTTCGAGGGGATGTGCAGATTGAAGTCCAGCAGGCTGTGCAATAGGATTCCCCCACAGGCGGCCAGAGCCCCCGCGCGCGCGGCGCGAACGAATCGGTCTTCTGACGCCGCCCACTTTGCCAATCCCCTTCGCGCCAGCATCACGATCAGAGCGAGACCGCAAATTCCTCCGGCCAGTCCGGTGTCCGCCAGCAGTTCAAGGTAGTCGTTGTGTGCGTGGTCCACGACCAGGCCGTCGTAGTGACTTTCGAATTGCGGATAGACCACAATGAGGGTGCCCAATCCCGTCCCCGTCCACGGATTGTTCTCGAAGATTCGCCACGTATCGCGATACATGGAGATTCTGCGATCGCGCGAGATCTCACCGGCAGTCAGCGCGGCAAAGCGCTGGAAGGCATCGCTCACGCCCAGCCAGACGACAAAGGTCCCGGCAACGGCCGCGAGCGCCGCCAGGCCGAGCCGCTGGGCTTTTCCGAAGCGTTTCGTCCGGGAGAGGAGCAGAAGGAGGACGCATTCGAATACGAAGGCAATGATTCCGCCACGGGAAGCGGAAAGGAAGAGAGCGCCCACAGGAACTACGGCCAGAATGGCAAGCAGCGCCCACTTTTCGCGGTCCCCGGCGCGGTGCAGCAGCGGGGCCAGCGCCAGCGGTGCAGTCAATTCCACGAATCCCGCAAAGTGATTGCGGTTGACGAAGGGGCCGAAGGGCCCGGCGCCCTGCGGCAGCGTGACCGTCCAGTAGAGTTTTCCGTTCCAGGTGAAGTATTGCACGATGCCGAAAAGCGCGACCGCAAAGCCCAGGCCGGCCAGAAAGAAAAGGAATCCCCGAATTTGTTCTCTGGTCCGGCAGGATTGGATGAAGAGGAAGACCAGCAGGGTACTGACTGCCCATTTCATGAGTTCGATTTTCGTGGCGTAGGGCGACGCAGTGAGCCCGAGCGCCAGTTGCACCAGGGCAATCCCACACAGGCCCAGCAGCGGGGCATACAGCACGTTCCGATGAATTTCCAGGAGGCGCGTGCGAAAGACCTGCAGCCCCCAGTAGGCGAAGAGCAGCGCCGCCCCCACCTCCAGCGCCGCCTCTCCAGAGGGCTGAACGCCGCCGAAAGCCGCGACGGAACAGGACACCAGAGCGGCAATTCCAGCCAGCACCCGGTTCATGGCACGCTGTCCCCGTCATTTCTTGCAGGTACAAGCGAGACGGCGTCCACCCACACGGTGCCGCTGAGTTTGTTGTCCAGCTTCCGGCTGGGCGTTCGGCGAAGCGTGAGCAGCAGGAGGTCGGTCTGCGGGCCGGTCCGGAAAACAATTTCGGCCTCCGTCCACGGATTGGTTCCCGTGAGGTTCGGCGTGAACAGGGTCAACGCGCCGGGGCTGCGCGCGTCTTCGATTTCGAAGCGCACGCCGCTCTCCGTGCGCACGGCTTCGGTGCGCAGAAAGGCGGCGAAGCGGTAGCGCCGCATCGGTTCGACCGCCACGTATTGCAGAACCTGTGCGAAGTCCAGGTTGGCGCTTCCATCGAATTCCACGCGTAGGGAACGCGCACCCGAATGCGCGACGCCGTTATCGAAAGCGTAGTGCACGCCGTCCACGGGGATCTCCCGCCAGGCAAAACCTCCGTTGAGAAGGTCGTGTTCGAATCCGCCGTCGAAGATCAGGGATCCGCCGGGAGGCTCCTCCGTCGACCAGGCGCTGGCGCGCAGGGCTGCCCGCCACGAGCGGATGGCATCGTGGATCTGATTCTGCCGGATGAGTTCGTCCACCAGCGGCAGGGCCTGCTGCATTCGGATGGGCTGGTGCAGTTCCAGCATCCGGTTCCAAACCAGCAGCGCGGGAGCCGTCTGATGCCGGGAAATGAAATAATTCAGGGTCATGAAGCCGGCATCCGGCTGCGCTGGAAGGAGCTCCTCGAGGATTTCGAGAGGGCCCTGGCCCGCCTCCCAGAATTGGGCGATCGCTGCAGGTGTGAGAGAAGGATCCTCGCGGATCGCCTGGCGGATTTGTTTGTAGGCCGCGGGGATATCCGCCTGCCGGATCAGAAAAGATCCGTACCGCCAGGCCACCTCCGCGGAAATAGGATGGCAGGCCATCGCCTGCTGGTAGGCGCTGCATGCCGCGGCCACGTCGCCCACATCCTCGCTGGCTCGCGCGAGGTACAGCCAGACTTCGTCGGAGTGCGGGTTTGCCTGCGCCGCACGGCGGAATTCCACCAAGGCGCGGCGTTCGTCGGGATGCAGCAGGTTTTCCTGGTGGTAGACGCCCAGATGCAACCAGTAGCGGGCATTCTCCGGTTCCAGTTCCGCAGCCTTCCGCCAGAGCCCCGGATCCGCGCCGTCGTCCCAATACGCGGCCAGTGCCGCCTTTCCCGCCGCATAGCTGATCGCGCCAGCGAGTAGAAATACGGAGCAAAGGAATATCCAGCGCCCGCCCGGGCGGGCCAATTCGATGCGTATCCCACCTGAGTCCGTCATCGGGAATCCGCGCTTTGCCTTCACAGATTTGGAAGATATGCGGTCGAAATGATGAGAGTGCCCGCTCTCCCGGCCATGTGCTGATGCACTTTTCGTTCCATCTGAGGAATGAAGACGAATCAAGGCGATCAACCCCGGCTGACCCGTCCACCCTGCGCATCCCCTTCTCACGTTCTTTCGAGATTCCGCGGGGCCAGCTCCACGAGTGACGGCCCTCACACACACCTCTATCGGCCCGCTTCCCGCAGTGGTCCAGTCCAGATGCGCCAGCAATACAATTCCCCTGGAGCAATGCCCGGGTTCTTGTACTATTCTCTGAATTAAGGTGTTAACAAACTGCGCGATCCATCGCTCAATGTGTGTGAGCTTCGACATACTTGGTCCCAACCTGGTCCCATCCTGGAAGGCCGTCTTGGTAGCTTAGTGACGCCAGACAAAGGACTTATGGGTTTCGGCTGGCTAGTTAACAGCCGAATGCTCTACCGTTGAGCTACCGGGGAAGTGAAGTACATCTCACCACATTCGAAGCAGATAAGGCAGTGTAGATGAGGGCGTAGGGGCAGTCAACCAAAGCGCGCAGCTACTGGAGGCGGGTGCGCCGCGAAGTTGTATCGACCAGGGAATCGAAGATGGCCAGGACGCTGCGGCGGTATTCCAGGATGCGGTCGATCACCGGGCGGGCTTCCGGCAATTGCTCGGCTTCCCGCTGCCACTTGGCCACCACCTCGGGAGGCACGTCGATATCGCGGCGGAGCTTTTCCGGTGCGTGGCCACGGAGGAACAGGCCATAGAAAAAGGCCGCCTCCCTCTGCGGGTAGTCAAAGTCGCGAAGCGAATCCTGGTTTAGTTCCGGCATCGTTCCACGAGAAAATGCAGTTTACAGATTCCTGCGGGAGCGTCAAGGGAAAGGTCGGCGGCGCGGCCGGAACCCGTCAACGGCCTCGATCGTCAGGGGGCCACGCGCGCGACACGCGCGTAGACGCGAAGCGCGGAGACGTTGGGCTCGTAAGAATCCGTGCGGCCCAGGTCCACAGGCAGTCCCCAGGATTCCGCCTGGACTAGGCTCACACCCGCCGCCACCAGCTCGTCCAGGCTGAAACCCTCAGCGGGAATCAGCCGGTTCGTGCCGGAGCGGTAGAGAGGCCGGGGAGGCTTCGACAGCCCCGCCGACTGCTTTACGGCCTGATAAAATGTCTTCCACTCTCGTCGCGTCCACATAGATCACTCCAGCGCGGGGGGACTGCCGCGCTTGGCAACTTAGATGCTTCGGCAGCCCGAAAGGTCGCGAGGCGTCCGGCCCGCGCCGTCTCATTATTTAACGCAGGACAGTGTCACAAAGTTGCACCTTCTTGGAAGGGTCAGATCGGATCGTGTCCTGAAAGGGTCACCCGGGTGCCCGGGCACTCAATCTGCGCGGGACGCATCCCTTACGAGGATGCACCGGCGCGGGAAGCCACGCTCCCTCCGCATGGCAGGAAAAATCGAGAGCCGAAAAAGCGTGCCGCGTCCGCACGCGGCTACATCCCTAGCCTAGTCGCGATAGCGGCCGCCACCGCCGCCGCGACGTTCCCTACCGCCGCCTTCGCCACGGCCTCCGCCCCCCGGGCCCCGAGGAGCAGGCGGACGGGCCTCGTTGACCACCAGCGCGCGGCCCATGAAAGCCTTTCCGTTGAGCGCGGCGATGGCGCGATCCGCTTCTTCATCGTTCCCAATTTCGACGAAGCCGAACCCGCGCGATTGTCCCGTAGCCCGGTCCCGCAGGATCGTAACCGACTGGGTGGAATAGCCGCCTTGCGTGAACCACTCCGCCAGATCCTGGTCGGTGCAGTTATAAGGGATGTTTCCAATATACAGCTTTTTCAAGAGAGGACTCCTTCGGCCCACCTGAAAATCCGCGGGCGGGATGCTGAGGAGACTGTAGCTGCCTCGGGCAGTCAGCCTTGATTTGGCTACGCGGGGTCAACCCAGGGCACCAGCAACCGGCGGGATGTTCCTCTAAATCTGTGCCGTTGTCAACGAGGGGGAGCCGGCCGGCTCGTGGGGAGAGCAAAGGACTGGTTCACACGGAATTTGGCCCGGGAGCGGCGAATTGTGGGGCTCGGAACGCGGTGCTTACGGGTTCTTTTCGCGCGCTGCGCGGCCCTGGGCCATCACCGCTTCCACCTCATCGGGGTTTCGGGGGAGACGCGCGCTCAGGAGCTTGACGCCTGTGCCGGTAACCAGCACGTCGTCTTCGATGCGCACGCCCAGCTTTTCCTCGGGGATGTAGATCCCGGGCTCGATGGTGATGACCATTCCCAGCTCGAGCGGGCGCGCGGAATCGCCGGGGTCGTGGACGTTCAGCCCAATGTGGTGTGAAAGCCCGTGGATGAAGTACGGGCCGAGCGGCTTTCCCGCGTGATCCTTGCCGTGCGTATTGATGTAGTCGTACGCGATCTGGAAAAGGCTGTTCGGAGCGTGGCCCGTCCGCAACATGCCGGGTTTGGCGGCGGCGAGCGCGGCGTTCTGCGCGCCGAGCACGATTTCGTAGATTTCGCGCTGCCGCGGGCTGAAGTGGCCGTTGGTGGGCAGGGTGCGCGTGATGTCTGCCGCGTATCCGTCCTGCGCGCAGGCGACGTCCAGCACGATTACGTCGCCGTCGCCGATCTTCGCTTCGAGCGAATCGTAATGCAGGACCGTGGAGTTGAACCCGGCGCCGACGATGGGGGCGTAGGCCTCCTCGGTGCAGCCCGCGTCCGCGTGGACGAACTGCATCCGCGCCGCCACCTGATACTCGTAGAGCCCGGGGCGCATCATTTTCATGGCCTCGAGATGCGCGTCCACCGAGACCTCCACGGCGCGCTCGAGGAGCGCGATTTCTCCCGGTGATTTGATTTCGCGCAGCGAGTTGATTTGCGAGGTGACGTCTTCGAGCAGCGCGCCCGGCGCCTGTTTGCGCAGCCAGTCGCTCCACACCTGGGTGTGCGGGTAGCCCGGCTCGTTGGCGTGCGGAAGCTCCGTGTACAGCTTCGGAAATGTCTGGGCGAGCTGCGCGGCCACCGCGGCCAAATTCGAGAACAGCTGAACCTCCTGGAATCCGGTCTGTTTTTCGATCCCTGGATCGCCGGCCGCCAATCGAGGGCCGTTCCAGCGTTCCGCGCGCTCGTTCTTCGGCGGGAGGAAGAGGATTTCGCGCGCTGCCGATCCGCTCTTTCCGCTCGGAGCCGACGGCACGAGCACGAGCGCCGCGCCTTCTTCGTTGTGACCCGTGAGGTAGTAGAAATTTTCTTCCTGTTGGAAGCGCAGAAACTCGAGCGTGTTTTCCTTGCCGGTGTAGCCGAAGAGCACCACCGGGGCATCCACCTTGGCGAGGAGCCGCTGGCGGCGCGCGGCGTATTCGTCGTTCCGTTGCGGGCTGCGCGCGGCGACCGCGGTGACTACGAGCGCGGCGGCCGCGGCAATGAGGATGCCGGCCGCAATCCTGCGGAACAGGTCTTCTGTCTTCCGGAACGGTTGTGTCACTCGCGTATCTCCCCCTGTCTTCAGTCCTCGCTGCGCTCAGCAACGAAAATCATGTCCGGCGATTCGTCGCCGTAGGGCGCGCGGTTGATGTCTCCGTAGAGCGCCGTAACATTCAGTCCCGCGCGCGCCAGCAGGTGCTCTAATTCGAAGCGGTACGAGTAGCGCAGGGCCGTGCGCCAGCGGATCTCTTCCCGCCGCCCGTTGGTGTGGGTCACGTACCAGCAGAACTCGACGTCGTTAATCTGCGCGGCGCGATGGAAGCCTGCAATGCGCACGGTTCGCCGCACGATGCGGCCGTCGGCCAGCCGCGTGGCGGGCGCATCCTCTTTCTCCTCCATCCAGGCTTTGTCATAGACGGACGAAGGGTCCACGTGGAATACATCAAAAATCAGCCGGCCGCGCGGGGCCAGGTGGCGTCGCGCAGAGCGCAGGCAGCCGAGCTGCTGCTCGACGGTGAGAAGATGCTGAAAGGGCCGGAAGGGAACTGTGATCAGCACGAACTGGCGGCCGAGGTCGAAACCGGCCAGGTCGCCTCGCACCAAAACCGCACGCGCGCGCACCGCTTCCGGTTCGGCGTCCAGCTTTGCCCGGCAACGGGCCAGCATGTTGGCGGAAGCGTCGAGGCCGGTGATTTCCAGTCCGGCGCGCGCGGTGGGCAAAAGCACGCGGCCGGTGCCGCAGCCCAGCTCGAGGACCGGACTGCCCGAAGCGCGCGCCTCAGCGACGTAGAATTCGACGTCTTTGCGTTCCTGGTAGACCAGCGTGGCGTCGTAGAACTCAGCGATGCTGGTGATCGCGTCGTAATGGCTCTCGGTGGGCATAACGGGCTCGAAGACGAGCCCACCATTCTACATGGCGCGAAGCGGGGATGGAGGATTCACACGCGGGCCGCGCACGCGTTCCGGAAGGCGCGCGGCGAGACGCCATAATTCCTCCGGAAGAGGGTGCTGAACGAACCGAGGCTCTCGAACCCGACGGCCAGACATACATCGGTGACCTGCTGGCCCATCGCGAGCATCGAGGCCGCGCGCTCGAGGCGATGCCGGGTAAGCATCTGGTGCGGCGTTACGCCAAACGCCCGCGTGAACGCGCGGTGGAAGTGGAACGGAGAAAGGCAAGCCGCGCGGGCCGCTGCCGGCAGCGTCACGCGCTCGGGTGTGTGCGACAGGAGAAAATCCCGGCCGCGGAGCACTCGCCGGAATAGTTCCTGGCGCGTGGCCGCGCGCACCCCCGGCAGCCGGCCTATCGCCCGCGCGGCGCTGCGCTCTTCGCGCACCATCCGTGCCGCGAGCCGCAGGAACCAGTCCTCGGATTCAGCCAGCGACACTCCCGAGGCCAGCGCGCGACGGAAGCGTTCCAGCGTGCTGAACAACGGACTGGCGCGCGTCTCGAGGCGCTCGATGAACTCGGCGGGCGCCGGCCGCTGAGCGGGCTCGTCCAGCAGGTTCGAGGCGGGTGTGGTGCGGCAGCGCAGCGCGTCTTCCACCAAGCCGCGCTCGAAGAACAGTACGAGTGATGTGACCGGCGTGGCCGAATCGAAGCGCAGCCGGTAGCGATGCCGGTCGTTCAGGATGAGGTAGCTATTCTCATCGACTGTAAATTCCCGTTCTCTCGTCTTCCACACGGCCGAGCCGGCGAGCATCATTTTGATCGAAAGCCAGCCGTCCACCTCGCCTGTATCGTGCTGCCTGCCGGTGCCGATATACACGGCATTGCGCCTGCCGAGCTCGGAGGCCGGCGGGTTCACCAGGTCCGAAGCGCGCTCAAGCGTTCGAATCCACTCCCGCAAGCTGATCGGTGATGCAGAGCTGGCTATGACTTCCTCCGGTGCAGTCGTGTGTGGGCTACAGCCTGTTTGTTCGACCTTACCTTCTTCTCGCGCGTTTCACTTTCTTCCTGGCCGGTCCATCTGCCACTGGCGCCGGGCGCGGTGGCGCCACGGCCACGGCTTCGATTTCGACGACCATCGTGGGATCGATCAGCGCGCTAATTTGGACCATCGAACACGCCGGGCGGACATTGCGGAAAAACTCGCCGTGGGCGCGGCCGACTTTTTCCCAGTCGGCGATATTGGTGACAAAAATGCGCGTGCGCACCACATCTTCCATGCGCGCACCTGCTTTTTCCAGGGCACGTTCGATGTTTTTGAGCGTCTGCACGGCCTGCGCGTAAGGATCGCCAGGGCCGACCACGCGGCCATCACTGTCTGTGGCCGTCGTGCCGGAGACAAACACAAAATCGCCGACGCGTACGGCGCGCGAGTAGCCGACGATGGGCTCCCACGGGGTGCCGCTCGAAATGTTCTGCCGGCTCATTGGGCTGCCGCTACCTTCCCGCCGCGCCACGCGTTCCATGCTGGACACGCCGCAGCGAAGCTCCTAATCTGAAAGCTTATCGCATCCCGAGGAGATGCAAATGAAGTGCCAAAACATTTTGGAGGCGGTGGCCCACACGCCTCTCATCCGCCTGAACCGCATCGTGCAGGGTGTGCCCTGCGAAGTGTGGGTGAAGGCCGACTACCTGAACCCCGGCGGCTCGGTGAAGGACCGCATTGGCATCACCATGATCGACGAGGCGGAAAAAAAGGGACTGCTGAAACCGGGCGGCACCATCATTGAAGGGACATCGGGAAACACCGGCATGGGGCTGGCGCTGGTGGCCGCCGTGCGCGGGTACAAAGTGGTCTTCACCATCACCGACAAACAGTCGCGCGAGAAAATCGATCTGCTGAAAGCGCTGGGCGCGGAAGTGATTGTCTGCCCCACCGCCGTCGAGCCCACGGATCCGCGAAGCTACTATTCCGTGGCCAAAAAACTGGCGAAGGAAATCCCCAACTCGTTCTATCCCAACCAGTACGACAATCCGGACAACCCTCGAGCGCATTACGAGTCCACCGGCCCGGAAATCTGGGAGGACACGGAGGGGCGCATCACGCATTTCGTTTGCGGGATGGGCACCGGCGGCACGATCACCGGCGTGGGCAAATTCCTGAAGGAAAAAAACAAGAACATCAAAATCGTGGGGGCCGATCCCATCGGCTCGCTCTATTACGACTACTTCAAGAACAAACGGCTGATCAAAGCGACCACCTACGTCGTGCAGGGCATTGGAGAAGATATTCTCCCCTCGACCATGGATTTCTCCGTGCTCGACGACGTCATGCAGGTGACCGACGAGGAATGCTTCGTGATGGCGCGGCGTCTGGCGCGCATGGAGGGAATCTTTAGCGGAGGCTCCTGCGGCGGATGCGTTTCGGCGGCGCTGCGTCTGGCCCGGACGCTCAAGCCCACGGACTTCGTGGTCGCCTTCCTGCCGGATACGGGAATGCGCTATCTGAGCAACGTATTCAGCGATGCCTGGATGGCGGAACATGGCTACAGCGAGAAGGCGGTGGCGCTCACCGCGGCGGACGTGGTGCGCGCCAAGAAGGCGCGCGGCCCGGCGCGCGAACTGGTCACGGTCAAACCGTTCCAGACCGTCTTCCACGCGCTCAAGACGATGCAGGCCGAAGACATTTCCCAGATTCCCGTATGCGAAGACGTGCAGCCGATCGGAACTGTGTCCGAAGACCAGATCCTGGCCATGGCGCTCCACGGCAAGGACCTGCGCAAGCTGGTGGTGCGCGAGGTGATGGGCCCGCCGCTGCCGCGCGTGCCGGCCGATGCGCCCATCGAGCGGCTGACCCGCGTGCTGAGCCTCGAGAGCCCCGCACTGTTCGTCGAACAGCCGGACGGGCACCTCGACATCCTCACGAAATACGACCTGATCGGCTCGGTCACGAGCCTTATGGATCAGGCCCGCTAAGTGGGTCTGTTCGCAGGCTATCGCGCAGGCTGCACGCCCAGCGCGGCGTAAACCGCCCCGGCATCGTACACCGCCCCGTCTTTCACCACCGTCACCACACGGCGGATATCGGAAATGCGCGCCGTGGGGTCGCCATCCACTAGGATCATGTCCGCGAGTTTACCCGGCGCGATCGAACCTCGCTCCCCATCGTGTTTCATCACTCGAGCGCCGCCGAGAGTGGCGATCTGTAGCACCACGGGCGCGGGGATTCCTGCGGCCACGTAGTTCTCGAGTTCGCGGTGGAGCGTAAAGCCTGCAATCGAGTCGGTTCCCGCGACAATGGTGACTCCCGAATCGTGCAGGAGCTTCAGCATCCGCAGCATGGCCTGGAACGAATCGCGATATCGCTGATCTTTTCCATCCGGCACCGGCAGGCCGCCCACGAGTCCGTTGCGCCGGATTTGTGCGGGCAGGCGCGAGGCCACGGGCGCGAGCCCCGGCGCCATCACGCCCGGCCGCGAGACAAACATTTCCTCGAAGACACTGACCGTGGGATCGAGCACCGTGTGGTGGTCCTGGAGCAGGCGCACAAACGCCTGGACGCGTTCGGAGGTCAGGTCGAGATCTGCACCTCGCTCGGCCACAGAGGTGAACCGCGCGGGCGTGCGCGTGTCCTGAACCTGGTCGAAAAAGAAGTTGAGGAAAATGAAATTCATGTGCTGGATTTCATCGGCGCCGTCGCGAACAAACTGCTCCGCGGTCATGAACGCGGGAACGTGGCCGGAGAGGCGCATCCCGCGGGCGTGCGCCTGCTCCGCGATATAGGAGACGAGCTCCGGTTTGAGCGAGCTGTAGACCTTGATCTGCTCGTAGCCGAGGGATTTGTATCTCTCGATGTCGGCGAGGGCTTCTTCTTTCGTGTCGGCAAACACCTTGGTGGGCCCCTGGTATGGACCGCGCCCGTCGATGAACCCGGCTCGCACGATGCGCGGGCCGACGAGCGTTCCCTGGTCGAACTTCTTTCCCAGGTCATCCAGGTGCTCAATATCGTTGGCCATGTCGCGGACGCTGGTGACTCCGGCGGCGATGTGCAACAGCCCATCGTCCCAGTCGCCCAGATGGACGTGCATATCCCACAGGCCGGGCAGCAGCATTTTCCCCTTCGCGTCGATGAGTTCGGCTCCGGCTCTGTTCGGAAGTTTTCCATCCGGCGCCACGGCTTCGATCCGGCTGCCAGAGATCAGCACAGAAATGCCATCGCGCACCTTCATCGTCTCGCTGTCAAACATTCGCGCATGCTGAATGACTAATTCTTTCGCAGGCCGGTGAGCCAGCTTTCGCGCCACATCCTCGCCGCGTGAGGCGCCGCGAGCCTTCTGCGCTTCAAGCAGAGCAGGCCAGGCCCCCTCCGCACCCTCGCGAAGGAGCACCGCCCAATCGCTCCCTGCGGTAAACAAATTGCGGCCCGCATCGAGCCAGAGCGGATACGGCGTAAAGCTCAGGCCGGCGATTTCGTAGAGCGTCACCATCTGTTTCTTCCCGCCCATTTCGACCGGGCGGTCGAGCACGCGCTCGATGCGCGCTTCGCCCTCTGGAAGCAACGGCAGCCGCCCGCCCGGAGCGGCGAGCAGGGCCGCAGCCAGTTCGCTGCCAAGCGTCGCGTCGATGGGAACGTAGAAGGCTGGCCCAGTGAGCTGTCGTTCGCCCTTTTCCGCTTTGTTGATCCACGAGGCACGCAACGGAGTTCCTCCCAGGCGGAAATGCTCGTTGACCGGCCCCTTGAAGTAATCGTTTCCCGTGGCATCGACCTGTGCCGGGATTCCGGCGCCGTCGAGCACCATGCGCGTGAGAACAGAGGGCCCGCGGCCGCGGTCGTTGAACGCAAAGAAATTGTGCCGGGCGCCGTCCGGCGTGTTCCAAACGGCCATCAGCCCCGCCTTATTTCCAGCCAACAGAAACGTGTAGCGGGAGGCATCCGCGGGCACTTCCGGCGGCAGTGTGATGAGCTGCGCGGGTGCGTTGGATTGTGCCGGCGCGGCTGTGGGGGCCTGGACGCGGGCGCGCACGCCCGCCGCGGCAACGCAGCAGAAGAAAACAGCGATGCCGGCTGTGGCAGCCACAATGGACCACCCGGACGCAAGCCTATGTGAGTCTCGTCTAAAACTGTTCATCGTTCCTCCTCGCTACTGTAATTACGCAAGGCCTACTCCGGAAGATTCAACCGGCAGAGAAGATTTTGGGGGGCCGGCTCGCCCCGGGGGCCGTCGAACTCCTGGTCACCGCGCAGGCTCAATAGCGGAGAATCTCGGAGCGGAAGGCGCGCTCAAACCAGTCGAGCGCCTTTTGAGGCTCGTCCCGCCGCATATATTCACCCGCCAGGAGCATGGGCCGAGGCCACTGCAGTTCCGCCTGTGCCGCCGAGCGAATGTTATACTGGGGCTTTCGCTTTCTCCATACGGAGGCCGCCGAAAGGCGCCATGCGGATTGAAGACTTCAACGCGCGGCTGCGCGACTCGATTGTGGTGGCCGACGGCGCCATGGGCTCGATGATTTACGAGGCGCTCGGGCCGCAGCGCTGTTTTGAAGAGTCCAATCTGACCGCGCCGGAAGCCGTCTTCCGCATTCACCAGGCGTATATCTCCGCGGGCGCGCAGCTCATCACGACGAACACCTTTGGCGCCAATCGCCACAAACTTTCTCCTCTCGGGCTGGCGGACAGCACCGCGCGCATCAACCAGGCGGGAGTGAAGGTGGCGCGCGAGGCGCGCGAGGCGGCGGCGCGCGATGTCCTGATCGCTGGATCCATCGGCCCGCTCGGCTCCGCACGCCAGGTGACCCCGCTGCCGCCCGCCGAAGTGAGCGGCATCTTCCGCGAGCAAGCCGCGGCTCTCGAAGAGCGCGGCGCGGACCTGTTTTTGCTCGAGACCTTCGGCGATCTGGACGAGCTGCTGCTGGCGATTGACGCCATCCGCTCGTTCTCCCGCCTGCCCATCGTGGCCGAGATGACCTTCTCGGAGGAAAACCGTACGCTCGGCGGCCTGCGTCCCCACGACTTCTGGGAAAAAGTGAAGGAGAAGGAAGTGCAGGCCATCGGCGCGAACTGTACCGTGGGCCCGCAACTGCTGCTCGGCGTGATCGAGGAATGCGCGCGGCTGGGTTCGGTGCCGCTTTCCGCCATGCCCAACGTGGGATTCCCCAAACGCATGGGCGACCGCATCACCTATCCGAAATCTTCTCCGGAATATTTCGCGCTGTTCGCGCGCGAGGCCGCGGCGCTGGGCGTGCGCGTGATCGGTGGGTGTTGCGGCACGACGCCCGACCACATCCGCGCGATCGCGGAGGCTGTCGCAGGGATCCAACCGGGGACAGCCCCGCAGAGCCTCTCGCTCCGCGCCGAGCCCCGCACAGACACGCATCCGATTCCCGCGCGCGACCCGGAGAGCGGCGTCTGGCGCCGCATCCAGCGCGGCGAATTCGTAGTCAGCGTCGAAATCGACCCTCCGAAGGGAATTTCCTGCGACCGTGTCTTCGAGCAGGTGGCGCGGCTGATGGATTCCGGCAAGGTGCATTCGATCGACATCAACAGCGGCACGCTGGCCCGGGTGGGCATGGACGCGCTCGTGCTCGCGGGCGCGCTCGAAGCCCGCGGCGTCGAGACCATCCCGCATCTCACCACGCGCGACCTGAACATCATCGGCCTGCAGGCCATGCTGCTGGGCGCGTGGTCCGTTGGCGGCGTGCGCAATATTCTGGCCATCACCGGCGACCCCCCGTCGCTCGGCGACCATCCGGAGACGAGCGGCGTTTATGAGGTGGATTCCATCGGGCTGATTAAAATCCTCGCGCGGTTGAATCAGGGCATGGACTGGGCGGGGAAGACGCTGGGCGGCGCCACGAATTTCACCATCGGCGTGGCTCTCAACCCGGTGGCCGACGACCTCGACTACGAAATCGCTCGCTTCCGCCAGAAAATTGAAGCCGGCGCCCACCTGGCCATGACTCAGCCGTTTTTCGATCCCGAACAGTGGCGCGCCTTCGAAAAGCGCCTCGGCGGAAAAAGTCCCATACCCGTGATTGCGGGCGTCTGGCCGCTGACCAGCTACAAGCAGGCGATGCGCCTGAACAACGAAGTGCCGGGAATTGTGATTCCCGAGGCGGTGTTGAAGGATCTCGAATCCGCGGGCACCGCAGCGCGCGAGCGCGGCTTTGCTATTGCCCGCCGTGTGCTCGACTGGGCACGGACGGAGCTCGCCGGCGCCTATCTGATCGCGCCGTTCAAACGCTACGAAGAAATCCTCGAGATTTTCAACTGACCCGGAGACGTCGAAGCTCACCCCCGCTAGCAGGCCAGATCGCTCAGTAGTTTCGACGCGATGCGCTCCGCCGCGTGCCCGTCCCACAATTCCGGCACGCGCCCGCGCTTGCCGCGCCCGGCCAGCGCTCCGCGCGCGCCTCGCACCAGCGCAGCCACGTTGCTGCCCAACATGGTGTTGGTGCCCTGCTCGACGGTGATGGGCCGCTCGGTCGAATGGCGTAGCGTGAAGCAGGGCACGCCGAGCGCCGTTGTCTCTTCCTGGATTCCACCGGAATCGGTCACCACCGCCGCTGCGCGGCTCTCCAGATGCAGAAATTCGAGGTAGCCAAGCGGACCAGTGATCCGGAGGCCCGCGCCGCGTTCGTTCCAGGCCCGCGTGAAGAATCGCCCCATGCCAAACCGCTCGAACCGCTCCGCAGTCCGCGGGTGCACGGGGAACAACACGGGGAATTCGCGAGCGATGTCGGCGAGTCCTTCGAGCAGCGGCTGCAACGATTCGGCTGCGTCCACATTCGAGGGACGGTGCAGCGTCACCAGCACGAAAGGCCGCGCGCGCCCGCCACCCGCTTCCAGCCCGAACTCGTGCAGGACCTCGGTCTTTTCCGCCGCAGACAGAAATTTTCGCAGTGAATCGATCATCACGTTTCCCACCAAGTGGATACGGTCCACGGCAATGCCTTCCCGCCGCAAGTTCTCGACGCCACTCGGCTCCGTGACAAACAGCCAGCGCGAAATCTGGTCGGTGAGCACGCGGTTGATTTCTTCCGGCATGGTGCGATCGAAGCTGCGCAGGCCGGCTTCCACGTGCGCCACCGGAATGTTCAGCTTCGCAGCGACGAGCGCTCCGGCGATCGTCGAGTTCACATCGCCGACGACGACCACAGCATCAGGCCGCCACTCGATCATCACCGGCTCGAGCCGCTCGAGAATCATCCCGGTCTGGGCGCCGTGCGCGCCGGAACCGACATCGAGGTTCGTATCGGGCCGCGGCAAGCCGAGCTGATCGAAAAACAGCCGCGACATCGCTTCGTCGTAGTGCTGCCCCGTGTGGACCAGATGGAGTTCCGATCGCCCCGCCACGGCGGGGACGAGCGGCGCCGCCTTCACGAAATTCGGCCGCGCGCCAACCACAAACATCAACCGGGGAAGTGTTTTGCCAGCCACGGTTCAGAAGAAAAAGAAGCGCTTGCGAGCCGAGGTGGACATTCCCGCCTCTGCCGGTTCGGGTGTCCACGGCAGCGGCTCGCCCCCCCAGGCCGCCAGGGGATTATCGTGGAACAGCGCGCGCGCCACCTGTGGCCCGGACCGTGCGGCCACCAAATCGTAGGCCTGCCGCAGCCGTGGTGGCCTCCCGCCGACGTTGTGCGCATCGCTGGCCACAAAATGCGCCCAGCCGCGGTCCAAATATCCGAGCGCGGCGCGTTCGGCCTCGTGACCAAAGCGGCCCGTGAGCGAATACCCGGTGAGCTGTACGTAGCATCCGGCGTCGAGCCACCGGCGCAAGCGCTCCGGCGCGGCGCGCACTAGCGGGTTGCGTTCCGGATGCGTCACAATCAGCTTCAATCCCGCCTGCTGCAGCCGCACGAGCGCCTGGTCCAGAAACGGCGGCAGCGAGAAGTCCGCGAACTCCAGCAGCAGGTACTGTTTTTGGTTCAGCGCAAAACGCGCCGGAGAAGCGGAGGCGGCTTCCACATTCTCGTAGTTCAAATGGAAATCGCAGCCCGTGGTCAGGCTCAGGCGCCCCTCGAACTGCGCAGCCAGTTCGCGGCACAGCTCCATGTTGCGATCACTCTCGAAGGAATACACATCATTGGCATGGGGTGTGGCGGCAATGTGCGTGATGCCGTCCGCCAGCGCCATCTCCGCCATTTCGGCGGACTCTTCCATTGTCTCGGGTCCATCGTCGAGGCCGGGCAGCAGGTGACAGTGAATGTCCACCATGGCGACGAGGATACCTGCCGCTCACGCGGCGCACAATCGAGAAGGCCGGCGCGTGTTCCGTCACGGAAGCAGCCCGAGAGAGGCGAACGGGCTTAGCGCACCAGCGAATCGTACACTTCGAACGCTCCCATCAGGAAAACGAGCGTGGCAAACAGCACGCGCATCCGCTGCGGGGCCAGCCGCAAGGCCAGCCGCGCGCCGGCCACTCCGCCCAGAAATACCCCCGGCATCAGGAGCAAACCCACGCGCCAGTCCACCTGATGCGCTCGGGCATAATTGAAAAAAGCGAGCAGGCCGGTGGGAGGCACCATGGCGATGAGCGTGGTGCCCTGCGCCCGGTGTTGCTCGAAACCAAACCCGAGTGCCAGCAGCGGCACAAACAGAATTCCACCGCCAACTCCCAGCAGGCCTCCCGCTGCTCCGATTGCCGCTGCGGCTAGAAACAGTCCCGGCTGCCGCCAGAGGGAACCGTTCATTTTGTTCCCCCGCCGCGCTCGGTGGCAGCCGTCCGCGCGCCGGCCTGCGATTGCAGCACGAGCAGAATGGAAGCGAGAATCAAAAACACCCCGAAGATCGCCTTCAGGTGTTGAGCGGAAAGCAGCAGGGCCAACACGCTGCCCCCGTATCCCCCCGCCAGTGCGCCGCACGCGCACACGATCCCGGCCCGCATATCCACGTCCCCGGATTTCCAGTATTCGCGCAGGGCGCCGAGGCCGATGGGAGGCAGTAAAAGAAAGAGCGAGGTACCCTGCGCCAGATGCTGTCCGAAACCAACCAGGTGGACGAGCATGGGCACCACAACGATGCCGCCGCCTACGCCCATCAGCCCCACCAGCACCCCTGCGGCCATCCCCAGCAGCACTACTTGCAGTGCATCCGCACCCATTTGCTCCCCAATCCGCGCCGCCAGACGCCCGCGAGTCCGGAACGCGCTAGTCTGCGCGAAGCGCCGTCGCGCGGCAACAGAGATTAGCGCCCTGCCTGGTAGCGCCGAGAATCCATCGACACGCTGGCCGCGCGCCCGCCTGTCACGCCTGTATGATTCCTGCTATATTCGACGAGGCTTTTTCTTCGACCCTTGTGAGGAGGAGTTCCGATCTCTATGGCCGCGCGACGTCCCCCCGAGTATTTCGCTGGCAAGAAAATTCAGGTCGGCATAGTCGGCCTCGGCTACGTGGGCCTTCCGTTAGCGTTGCGCTTCGCCGAACAGGGCCATCAGGTGAAGGGGTTCGACACCGACCCCGAAAAGGTCGCGAAGCTGAATGCAGGCCAGAGCTACATCCAGCACATCCGTGCGGACAAGATCGCGCAATTCCACCACAGCGGGGCTTTTTCCGCGACCACGGATTTCACCGAGATCGCCGGCCGCGATGCGGTAATCATTTGCGTGCCCACCCCTCTCGACGAGCGGTACCAGCCAGACCTCAGCTTCGTCGAGCAGACCGCGCGCTCGATCCAGCCTCACCTGCAGCGCGAGCAGTTGATCGTACTGGAAAGCACCACCTATCCCGGCACCACCGAGGAGTTGGTCCTGCCGTTCCTGGAAAAGTCCGGCCTGAAGTGTCCGGTGCAGCGCGACAAGCATGCCGCGGACCCGGCCACCGATTTCTATCTGGCTTTTTCACCCGAACGCGAAGATCCCGGCAACAAGAATTTCTCTCTGGCACAGATCCCCAAGGTCGTGGGGGGCGTCAACGCTCCCAGCCGGCGCGCCGCGGCGGCTCTCTATGGGCAAATCGTCGCGCGCGTGGTCGAGGTAAGCTCGACGCAGGCCGCGGAGATGTGCAAGCTGCTCGAAAACATCTTCCGGTGCGTGAACATCGCGCTCGTGAACGAGCTGAAAATGCTCTGTGCGCGGATGGGCATCGACATCTGGGAGGTGATCGAGAGCGCCTCCACGAAGCCGTTCGGCTTCATGCCCTTCTTTCCCGGCCCGGGGCTGGGCGGCCACTGCATTCCGGTGGACCCTTTCTACCTTTCCTGGAAGGCGCACGAATACGATTTCTCGACGCGGTTCATCGAGCTGGCCGGCGAGATCAACACCTCCATGCCGTACTATGTGGTGAACGAAGTCGCCGCGGCGCTCAACGACCGTAAGAAGAGCCTGAAAGGCTCGCGCGTCCTGCTTCTTGGCGTGGCTTACAAGAAGGACGTGGACGACCTGCGCGAATCTCCCTCGCTCAAAATCATGCAGTTGCTGCGCGAGCGGGGCGCGCAGCTTGATTACAACGATCCCTATTTCGCCAAGCTCCACCGCATGCGGCATTACGACTATTCGGACATGCGCTCGGTCGAGCTGACGCCGGCGTCGCTCGTCGGCTACGATGCCGTGGTCATCGCCACAGACCACACCGCGTACAATTGGCAGGAGATCGTAGACGCGGCCCAGCTCGTCGTGGATACGCGCAACGCCACGAAGTCCATCACTCGCAACCACTCGAAAGTCGTGCGCTGTTAGCCCAGCGAACTGACCTCACGTCGGGGAATCCTCTTCCGCAGTCCAGGGAAATCGCGGGGCAGCCTTCCGCCGGGCAGTGCCGGTTCCGCTCACTTTCGGCTCAACAGGCGCTGCCGGCAGGCCTCGCAGAACTTGCTGCCTTTCAGATCGATCCATTCCACCGCGTGGGATGGGGCCATCACGCATTCGTAATCTTCGCAGTGAGCGAGGCCGAACGTGTGACCGAGTTCGTGGACAGCCTCCTTCAGCAGCCTCCGGCTCTCCAGATTCGTGTCTGCCGGCAGGCCATAGAACTCCTGCCGCAGCCGGCACGTGGAAACCACCGCGCAGGGGCCTTCCAACTGCGCTTCGCCAAATACAAACGTCAATACGGGGACATAGAGGTCCGAGGCCGTAACCGCCACCAGCCGCGAGGCATCGGGAATCGGCCGCCCTGCCAGCCCGGCCAGAATTTCCGTGGAAGAGTACTGCTGCCGGCTGACATTGAACGCGCGTGCGGGAGCGGGCTCGGCCCGCAGGAGCTCACAGCGGCTGCCAAACTTCTCTCCGAGGCCGCCGCACAGCTCAGCCAGCATTCCGTTCGCCAGGTTTCCTAGCGGCAGTACTTGAATTCGGTTCACGTGACATCGGCCGTTACTTTTTTCCATCCGTATTTCTTGAGCTTGTTGTGCAGGGTCACTCGATCGATGTCGAGCACCGCGGCGGCCTGGGTCTGGTTGCCGTTGCACTCCTCGAGAACGGAAAGGATATGGGAACGCTCCGCATCCTCAAGCGTCCGCGGCGTGTCCGAGTGGGCCGAGAGTTTGAGTGAGAAATCCTGCTCGCGCAACTCGGGCTCCTGTGCCACCACCATCGCCCGCTCGACCGCGTTCTCCAGCTCGCGAACGTTTCCGGGCCACGGGTAGGCCACGAGCTGTTCCATGGCGGCGGGCGAGACGCGCGTGATCCGCTTGTTCATCGAGGCGGAGAACTTTCGAGTGAAGACATCCACCAGCAGAGGGATGTCGCTCTTGCGCTCGCGCAGCGGCGGCAGGTGGATCTGGAACACATTCAGCCGGTAGTACAGATCCGGGCGGAACTTTCCTTCCTGGATCAGGGCCTCGAGATCCTTGTTTGTCGCGGCGATGCAGCGGAAGTCCACATGGATTGGCCGCGGATTGCCCACCCGCGTGATTTCCCTCTCCTGCAGAACTCGCAGCAGGTCCGTCTGGGTCTTCAGGCTGATGTCCCCGACTTCATCCAGAAATACGGTGCCGCCTTCGGCCAACTCGAAGCTGCCCTTCTTGCGGTATTGCGCGCCGGTGAAGGCGCCTTTCTCGTGCCCAAAGAGCTCGCTCTCCAGCAGCGTCTCCGTCAGCGCGCCGCAATGGATCACCACCATGGGGTTGTACCGCCGGTTACTGGCGGCATGAATGGCCCGCGCGCACAGTTCCTTGCCCGTGCCGCTCTCGCCGGTGATGAGCACGGTCGCCTCGGTGGGTCCCACCGTCTGGATGGCTTCCAGAACGCGCATCATCTCCGGACTCTGCCCGGCCAATTCCTTGGTTCCTGAGGTGGCAGCCAGTGTCTCGCGGAGCTGGATGTTCTCCCGCGTGGCCTGTTTGTGGGCGAGAGCATTGCGGACCGTGTGCGCCATTTCCTCGGGGTCGAACGGCTTGGAAACGTAGTCGTAGGCTCCGTTCTTGAGCGCGGTCACCGCCGTTTCCACCGACGCGTACCCCGTCATCATGATCACCAGAAGTTCGGGATCAATCTCATGCATGCGGCGCTGGAGCTCAACGCCGTCGGTTCCCGGCATCTTGATATCCACCAGCGCGAGATCGAACTGCCGCTGCGCCATTTTCTGCAGGGCATCCTGGGCGCTCTCGGCTACGGTCACGTCGTAGCCTTCTTCCTGGAACCATTTGGAGAGCGAATCCCGCACGATCAGTTCGTCGTCCACGATCATCAGATTTGCTTTGTGTGCCACGGCCGTTTCTCTTCCTCACGCCGCCCGTTCCGGGCGCGCGTCGATCACGGCGCGAGCGCGGACCGGCAGCGTGATCGTCACCACCGTTCCGCTCCCCGGCGCCGACGATGCTTCAATCGTTCCCTCATGGCGTTCGATGATGCTGCGGCTGATCGCCAGACCCAGTCCCAGCCCGCGTCCTCGCTCCTTGGTGGTGAAAAAAGGCTCGAACAAATTGGCCAGCACCTCGGGTGGCATGCCCACGCCGTCGTCGCGAACCTCGATCTGGACTTTCAAGTCGCCTGCCCGCCGCGTCCGCAGGGTCAGGTTTCCTCCGCTGGGCATCGCGTCGATGGCGTTCACCATCAGGGCGAGCACCACCTGTTCCATCTGGCTGGCGTCGCACCATACCTTCGGCAGATCCGGCGCCGAATCCCGCTGCAAGCTGATATTGGCCAGTTCCAGCTTGTGCTGCACCAGCCGCACGCACCGCGTGATCACCTCGTTCAGGTCCGATTCTTCGTAGTTCATCGATGTCTTTCGCGCAAATGTCATCAGGTTCTTCACGATCTCGCCGCACCGCCGGCTCTCCGATTCCATCAGATCCAGAGTGCTGTAGAGCTCCTCATCTTTCCCCGCGAACCGTTTTTTCAACAGCTTCGAGTAGGTCAGGATTCCCGCCAGAGGATTATTGATTTCATGCGCCACAACGGCTGCCAGCTTGCCGATCGAGGCCATGCGTTCCACCCGCAACATCTCCTCTTGCGCGCTGCTCAATTCCCTCGTTTTCTGTTCCACTCGCGCCTCGAGCGTCCGTGTCCAGGCATTGATCTCTTCTCGCGCTTCGAGAAGCTGGGAGCTCATGGTATTGAATGCATGCGCCACGTCGGCCAGTTCTCCGGCTTGTCCCACCTCCACCTGAACTCCCAGTTCTCCCGAGCCCAGGCGTTCTGTTCCTGCCTTGAGCGCCGCGAGCGGGTTGCGAACGACGCGCCACACGAATACGGCGCTCAGGGAAGCGATGGCTATCACCGCAAGAAGCGTGGAGAGCAGTACTTGACGCGTGCTTTCGGCCAGGCTCGCATCGGCGGACTTCAAGGAGATATTCGTGTCCAGCACGCCAAGCACTCGCTGGCTCGCAGGGTGCGCGTGGCACTGCGCCGTGGAGCACTGCGTCGAGTTCTCGATGGGATTCGCCACGCCGAGCGCGCGCTCGCCGCTCGCCAGCTGGTAGGTGCGGAACCGCTCGTGAATGTTCGCCGGCGAGAACGGGCCACCGGCGCTGGAGTCGAGCGGCGCGACGCCGTGGCCGTCTGCGATTTCGTTCACTTCCCGTGGATCGGAGCTGAAGCTGATGCGGCCCTCCGCATTGATGATGCGCACGCGCACAATGCCGCGCTCATTCGCCATTTCAGAAATCATTTGATGAAGGCTGTCCCGCTCGTTATGCAGCATGGAGTAGGTGGCATTGCGCTTGATCACGTCGCTCAGGCGCTCCGCGCTCGCCAGGGTGGTCTGTTCCAGATGCTGCCGGTGCAGGCGGATGTTCAGGTATCCCAGAAGACCGAAGACGCAGGTCATGGAGACGACCAGCAGAATCACCAGCCGCGTGCTCACTCTCGCCCACACCCGTCCCGCGCGCTTCCGGGGAGGCGACTTTGGTTCAGGGCCTTGCATGGGACAGTACCGCCAGTTCCGGCTCTTGCCTCTCATCGGTTGCCGGATGGGCTTCCGCCGCGGCGAATATCGGCAGGTATTTCACCGCCAGCGCGAAGATGGCAAAGCCCGCGCCGATGATGCTTGCGGTGACGGCCAGTTCCGTCCACTTGGGAAAGTAGTGGACCCCCGCCGACGCTTCCATCCCCGTAATCGCCACATTCATCCGGTTGGTTACAAACCCGAGCACCACCAGCACGGAGGAAAGGTAGAGTCCTGCCGAGGACTCGCGCACCTTGGGAATCAGCAGCAGAACGATGGGCGCAAGCAGCCCCATGATGATTTCCAGCAGAAACAGCCCGGTCTCCCAACCACCGCGAGTTACCAGCTTCAGCGCCCCCCGGTCAAACAGGTCCTGGAGCCGCAGCACCGAATATACGATCAGCCCCACCAGCAGCGCGCGGCCGAGGCTGATCAGCAACGGCATCTCGAGTTGCTTGCCGAAATGCCGCGCGCTCATGCTCGATTCGAATATCGTCATGGCCAGCCCCACGCATATTGCGGAAGTGAAGAACAGCAGCGGCAGCAGGGGCGTGTACCAGAACGGATGCAGTTTGGTCGGGACGATCAGGTACAGGCTCCCCAGCGACGATTGATGCAGCGTCGAGAGCATCACTCCCGCGATCACCAGCGGAATCGAAATCGCCCGCTGGATCCGCAGCAGTTTCTCCAGGCGCAGCCGCTCGAAAATTATCGGCGCGAATTCCAGCGCCAGCACCGTGGTGTACAAGGTCACGCACCAGGCCACTTCGAACATTACCGACCGCGGATTCCACATCACCAGTGGATGCCAGATGCGGTAGCCGCGCCCCAGGTCGTACAGCAGCGCGATGACCACGAGCACATAGCCGAGAAACGCGGTGAGTACCGTCGGCCTCACAATCGGCTTGAATTTTTTCAGGTTGAAGATGTACACCGTGGCCGTCAGCGTGAATCCGCCCGCGGCCAGCATCACCCCGCACATCACGTCGAACCCGATCCACAGCCCCCAGGGAAATGCGTCGCTCAGATTCGTCGTCGCTCCCAGCCCTTCCGTGAACCGCAGCACGGTCGCAATGGCCCCCGCGACCAGAACGATGGCGAGGATCGCCTTCCAGAACGTGAACTTAAACGCCGCCATGGCTTCGCTCCTCAGTCCCCGGACTTCGCTTCGGCAGCCGCCACCGCCTGTCGCCGGCTGGTGATCCACCAGATGCCGCCCAGCAGCGCCGCTCCGAAGGTGACCACCTGGGGAAGCTCGGAAAGCACTTGATAGGTCAGCACCGGCAGAGGCTGGTTGCTGAGTTTGGTCTGATAACCGAATTCTTCAAACGCAACGCTGGAGAGCAGCAGCACAGACGTGCCCCCCACTTCGCTGAGCCCGTAGATGTGGTGCACATACTGATCGGGATTCTTCGCGATGCGTTCCTGGGCTTCCGCGATCAGGGCGTCGCGGTCGCCAAATTTGGTAGCCCCGGTGGGGCAGGCCGCCGCGCACGCCGTCGGCAGCCCCTGGGCCACGCGGTCCGCGCACATGTCGCACTTCCTCACCAGGGGCAGCGCCTTGTTCCATTCGTATTTGGGAACCGAAAACGGGCACGCCAGCATGCAGTAGCGGCAGCCGATGCAGCGCGACGCGTCGTAGGTCACCGGCCCATCCGCCGTCTTGCGCAGAGCTCCCACCGGGCACACCGAGGCGCACGTAGGATCCAGGCAGTTCATGCACAGCCGCCGCATGTACTTATCGCCCTTGTCCATCACCACGGTGAGCTTGTGCGCCGATTGCTTTGCCTCCGCCGCGATCGCGTCGTTATACGGCAGGCCGTGCTTCTCTGCGCACGCCCTCTCGCACAGCTTGCAGTCGATGCATAGGGTGGCGTCGTACAGAATTCCCTTGCTCATAAAATCCCCTAACGGGCCTCCGGGCAGGCAGCCTCACAGGAAGAGGCGTAACGTCTTTCACCAATTGCGCCGAAATGACAGTCTCTAACTGACCTTCCCGCCGGGCACCGAGGCCGTCTTCGGGAGCGGGTGATGAACAAATAAGCGGGCAAGGCTCGTTCCGGAGACCTTCTGGTTTGAACCCGAGGAGTATTTCAACAATCACAAACTGCCTCGCGCCAAAAATAGGCTACCGGGAACAGCCGGCGATTGTGGTGACATGCGTCACCGCTTCCCGTGACGCGGTGCACCCTCCCGACGCGGCACTCCTGGGGCGCGGAGCCAAAAAATGACCCGGCCAGCTCGCCACTTCGCGGCCGGCCGGGTTTCCAGCCTCCTAAACTCGCAGGTCAGCAGAGGAAGAACTCCTTGGTTACGTCTCCCCACTTCTGGTCGGGGAGTTCAGCGGTCAGATCGTGCACCGCCAGACCGCCGTCCTGGGCCACCGCACCGGCCAGCGCGGGCATCTTTCCGAACAGCCGGCTGGCGGCCTCCGACATCCACGACCGGGCCAGACTCCCGCCGAGCAGGTTGCGGAAACTTGTCTTTGCGTCGGGGGAGTACACCGAGACAAGCCAGCCCTGGCCGTAGGGGTCGCGGCCGGGCAACGCAGTGTCGCTCATCACCGCCTCATTGATTTGCGTCACTTCCCCTTCGACCGGCGACACCAATTCAGCCTTCACGCCATCCCGGAAAACGGTCGCAATTTTCTGCCCTTGCCGCACCCACTGGCCCCGCTTCGGCAGTTCGATATGGTCGATCTTTCCCAGCAGGCGAGTGGCGAAGTCATCGAACCCCACCCGCACAAGGTTCGGGGTTTCTTCGACCGCCCAGGTATGCCCGGGGTGATACCGGCAGTTCTCCGGAAGCTCGAAACCAGAGACGAATCTTGGAAGCATGCGCGGCGCGGGAATCCTCTCCGGCTTGGCCTCGACCGGCGCCTTCACGCGCTTCTCCTGCCGCAAATAGTCGATGGTGAGAAAAATCGCAAACGTCACGAGCATCAGAATTACGGTCATAACCCACCTCCCACGTTTCGTTTCGCCTTGTTCGCTCTTGCTGTCTTTGTTCAATCTTCACATTGATAGGTAGCAATCCGTTGGCCAGATGGGAGTCGTCCGGGCGGGAAGCCGCAAGTCGAACGAATTCAACAAATAGCGGTCGACACCGCGCAGTGGCGTGTGCCAGCTACAGGACCTGCGCCGCTTAATTTCGCATCGCCGCCCGCTGAAGTTTTCCGCGCCGAATGGGGTAACCTCAGCAATCGCAAGGGGCAATCGGGGTGCGAATCTTTGCATCACCCTGTGCTGAAGAATTCAGCACTATTTGCGATCGACTCCGGGGGGAACTGCCCTCAAGGCTGCGCGCGACCCGGTGACGCATCCCGCACAGCGCTCAACGGATTCCATGAGCCAGCCGATAGGACTACGAGATGATTCACAGATGAACTTGGGGAACCAACCGCGCACATGACGGAATCTGCTCAACAGCCTTCCGGGGCCGAACGCCGCCGCAGCGAACGCGTCTTCCTCCAGATCGGCATCTTCGTCCAGGGCGTCAGCTCCGACGGGCACGCCTTCCGCGAAAAGACCAGGACATTGGCAGTGAACGCCCATGGCGCGCTCATTCACCTCGCTCAGGACATCCGCCCGAACGAGCAGGTGACCCTCACCAACGCCTACACCTCGGAGCAACAGGCCTGCCGGGTTGTGTACGCGAAGCCCATGACAGGCAATGTGCGCGCCGTGGGCGTTGAATTCCTCAAGCCTTCGCCGAAATTCTGGGGAATCGATTTCCCGCCCACAGACTGGAAGCCCTTCGAGGATTAGCCGCTAGGGACAACCTGTTCCTGAGGAGCCGGCATCTCGTAACGCGGCCGGTGTCTCACCTGCTAGTGCACCCGGGCCGTCAGTTCCGCTCGAACTGTGCCGAACGGTGCCTCCGCCTCGATCAACACAGGGGTGCGCGCGGCATCCTGGGCCAGGCTGAGCCAGACTTTCAGGTTGGTGACTTCCTGCCCGCCGGTCGAGACCCGTAGCGCAATTCGTGTCACCACAAAACTTCCCGCCGCGACGGTCACCTGTGTGCCTTCCGACTCGCGCCGCGCCTCGACCTCGTAGAACCTCCGGCCGTCGAAGACGGGAATACGCTTCGCCGGCTCCTTCCTCCAGTCGTGAGCCCGCAGTCCATAGAGGATGCCCACCGGATCCTGTGTCCCGGCGAGCACCAGGTACATGTGCAGGTCGTTGCGGCCGGGCTCAGCCCTCGTAATCATCGGCACCACGGTGTCTTCGCGTTTCGACTGCTCCCGCAGATACGACTCGTACTGCCGGCATTCCAGGGTCGTCGCGTCCGTATAGGAATCGAACTGGTCGTCGATAGTGTAGAGCATGCGCACCGGGTCGATCGTGTTCGCCATGGCCTGGAAATGCCACACGAGCCTGCCGAAGAAGTCACGGCGCTCGATTACGGCCACCTTCAGCGTCGCCGCGGTTACGAACTTGTTCCATTGCGCCGCGAACTCCAGCCGTTCTCCGGCGGCGAACGGTACCGCAACCGGCGTAGGGGCCGGCTTTTTCTTTCCGTGCCCCTGCTTCGGAGCGCTCTGCCCGGAGGCGCCGGCGGCGAACGCCAGTGCGCACAGCGCGGTCCCGAGGCCTCGGGATGCCCGGCGCGTCCACACTCGCGCAAATCCTTTCACCAGCAGTTTCGTCGGGATTTGTCCCATACCTAGGAAAGAGCGGTCCGGCGCAAAAGCCTTTTCCCTCGCGCGTGGCGCCCATACGCACGTCCTCGCGTCTTGTTGCGCTCGCGTTCAAAGGATATAGTCAATCCGCACGGAATGCGAGCCGTCCCAGACGGTTCCGTCCCGAATGTTCGGGACGCCGCGCCCGATCCCCGCGGCCCCCGAACCGGCATATGGCCCGCGTCCTGAGTCCCCGGGGCCGCGCGCTGTTCTCCCAGACGGGATCGAGGCAAACCGCAAATGCGCGCAATTGTGACTGGAGGGGCCGGATTCATCGGCTCTCACGTGACTGAGGAACTCCTGCGCCGGGGTGTTGCTGTCGTTGTTGTGGACGATTTCTCTACGGGCAAAGAAGCCAACCTCGCGGGCATGAAGGGCCGGCTCGAAGTTGCTCGCCACAGCATTACGGATTTCGACGCGCTCCACGCGGCCTTCCGCGGCGCGGACCTCGTGTTTCACCTCGCCGCGCGCACTTCGGTCCCCCGTTCGGTGGCGGACCCGATCGAGTCGAACCGCGTCAATATCGACGGAACCCTGAACGTGCTGGTCGCTGCGCGCGACGCCAAAGCCCGCCGCATCGTCTACGCCGCTTCTTCTTCCGCATACGGCGAAACTGCCACGCTCCCGAAAACGGAAGCTATGCGCCCGGATCCGATATCGCCCTACGGCGTTACGAAATATGTGGGCGAGCTCTATTGCCAGGTGTTCGGCCGCTGCTACGGCCTGGAAAACGTTTCCCTGCGCTACTTCAATGTGTTCGGCCCGCGCCAGGACCCCGGTTCCCCGTATTCGGGCGTGCTTTCGCGTTTCATCACCGCGCTGCTCGAGGGCCAGCCGCCTACTGTTTTCGGCGATGGCGAGCAGTCGCGCGACTTCACCTATGTGTCCAACGTCGTGGACGTCACGCTCCGTGCCGCGGAGGCCTCCGGTGTCTCAGGCCTGGTGTTCAACGGCGGCACGGGCGGACGCTTCACGCTGAATCACACGCTCGCCCTGCTTTCCAAGATTTCCGGCAAGCCCGCCAACGCGAAGTACGATCCGCCGCGCGCCGGCGACATCCGCGATTCGCAGGCCGACATTTCGCTCGCCCGCCAGATGCTCGGCTACGTCCCCTCCGTGGACTTTGAAGAAGGCCTGCGCCGCACCTGGGAGTGGTACAAATCCCAGCAGCGGTAGCCACGGGCAATCCCGAAGCTTCGGGATTTCCGGCCGTGAATACTCCCCCCTGCTGCTAGAATGGCCGTTTCCGCCGAGCGTTCGGCGGCAACTGAGACGCGCCCATGGCCCGCATCTTCCCGTTCCGCGCATACCGCTACGACGCGTCCCGCTTCGACCTCTCCCGCGTGCTGACCCAACCCTACGACAAAATCACTCCCGCCATGCAGGAGCGCTACTACGCGCTCGACCCGCACAATCTGGTGCGCATCGAGAAAGGCCGCGAAGAGCCCGGGGATTCCGCGCAGTCCAACGTCTATACGCGCGCGGCCCAGACGTTTGACTCTTGGATTCGCGAAGGCGTCTTGTGCCGGGATTCTGTGCCGTCGCTCTACGCCTGCTCGCAGGAATTCACCGCGCCCGGCACCGACCAGCGGCGCGTCCGTCGCGGCTTCGTGGCGCTGCTCGGACTGGAGGACTACGCCGCGGGTGTCGTTTTCCGCCACGAGCAGACGCACAGCGCCGCGCGCGCCGACCGCCTCGAATTGCTCCGCCACATGCGCGCGCACACCGGCCAGCTCATGATGCTTTACGACGATGCCGGCTCGCGTGTCGCCTCGCTGCTCGATTTCGCCATGCGCGCCGCCCCGGAGAACGAATTGAAAGACGAGTACGGCGTGGTGCACCGCCTCTGGCGGATCACCGATCCCGCGGCGGTGAACTCGTTGTGCGCGGCCATGGCGGAGCAGAAACTGCTCATCGCCGACGGCCATCACCGCTACGAGACCTCGCTCAAGTTCCGCGATGAATGTCGCTCCGGTGCCTCCTCCGATGCGCCATACGAGAAAACGCTGGTCACCCTGTTCGCCCTGAACGACTCCGGCGTCACCGTGCTTCCCACGCATCGCACCGTGGCAGGTCTTCCCGGATTCGACTTCACCGCGTTCCGCAAATCCCTGGTGGGAATCTTCGATTGGTACGCCTATCCATTTGCTCGAGATGACGAACGCGGGCCGGCGCTCGCGGAATTCCGTCGCGACCTGGCAGCGCGCGCGAAAGGCGATTCGGCGAGGCGGGCCATTGGCGCTTACGCAGGCGGCGCGTTTTACCTCTTCGTCCTGCGGCACGATGCGGATCTGGGCGCGCTGCTCGCCGATGTCCCGGTCGCCCAGCGCTCTCTCGACGTCGTTCTGCTCCATCGCCTCCTGCTCGAGCGCAAACTCGGAATGACCGCAGAAGCCGTCGAGCGCGAAAAAAACATCCGCTACCATCGCGACGCGGCCGAGGCGCTGGCGGCTGTAGACGCCGGCGCCTCGCAAATTGCCTTTCTGCTCAATCCCGTCCCCGTGCGCCAGGTGTACGACCTCGCGCTTGCCGGAAACGTTTTGCCCCAGAAATCCACGGACTTCTATCCCAAGCTTCTCAGCGGCCTGGCCATCTACCGGCTCGACGGCTGAACATCGTCCCTGCGCCGGCGCTCAAAAAAACAAAAACGCGCCGGCCCCGCTTGCGGACCGGCGCGCACAGTTGTTTCCGCGAATCTACTTCGCGAAGCTTTGAACCGCCGCTGCTTCCGAGTCGAACACCTCGAACACGGTCAGCAGCTTTGTCACCTGCAAGACTTCCTGGAATTTCTGCCCCAGGTTGGAGAGCTTCAGCACCGCGCCATGGTTCCGCGCGCTGTGGAAGGCGGCGACCAGCGTGCCCAGGCCCGCGCTGTCGATGTAGGTAACGTTGCCCATGTTCATAACGATCTTCCGGCGGTCTTCGGCCAGCAGATTCTTCATGCGTTCGCGCAGCGAGTTCGATTCCTCGCCCAGGATGATTTTTCCCTCGAGCTGCAGCACGACCACGCCCTCGGCATCTTTACTCGCAATCTTCAGTGGCACGTCTGAAACCTCCCTTCGGCTTGATCTCCCCGGCTGCGGCCAGTCCCGCACGGCGGGATCGCTCGGTTCGCCGTGCCACTGCCGCAATTCTGTGATCATTTCCCGCCGTGTTCCCCCCGGCGGGGCTCCTGATCAGTAGTAGTCCGAGCAGGACATGAAGTAGCCGCAACGCGTGCAAATCAGCTTGCACTTGTGCGCTTCGAGCGGCGCCGAGCAGGAGGGGCAATACTGCGATGCGTCTCTGGCCGCCGGCGCTTCTTCTTTTTCTTCCCGGCTTCTATCCTTCTCGGAAAGCCACCCCTCTTCCATAAGGCTCCGTGGTTATAACACAACCCGCCCCCAGCGGGAAGCGCAACCATCTTTCCTGCTGGCGCTGCGCGCCATCGCCTCTGGTCCGCGTTTCCCCTCGCCAACTGCCGGCCTGCCCGGCGAGTGCGAAAGGCATGACGCCGCAACAAAACAGGGGTACACTGCATCTAAGGGGACAGGGAAGATCTTATGGGCAGGAAAGCAGCCGCGGTCGCCACCCTGATTGCTCTCTCGGTTCTCCCTGCCTTCGCGCAATCCCGCGCGGGAGGCGTCGGCCGTGCTGTAGTCGCCCGCCCCGTCGCCTCGGTACGCACCGTCCGCAGCACTGCCATTCCGGTGCGGTCCCGGCGGGTCAATCCGCCAAACCAGAACCCGGTTGTGAATACAGCCTTCCCGGGCGGGTACTTTCCCGGCGGCACAATTCAGGATCTGTTCGGCTACCCTGTGCCCGGACTCGGATTTGATTACGTGAACTATGCGGCGCTCAACGGCAACCTCGGTGTTCGCGCGCTCATTGATCCCGTCACCCAGCAACAGATTGCGCTGGCGCTGCGGCTGCAAGGCGCTGGAGTCGGTGTCTCGCCGTTCTTCTACTCCCCGTTCGGTGGCAGTCCCATCGTGATGGAGTCCCCGTCTGCGGTCGCGCCGCCGGCGGACGCGCCCGCGCAGCCTCCTATCGTCGTTGTGGCTCCCCCTCCGGCTCAACCCACAGCTCCGGCCCAGCCTGCCGCACAGGACCAGCCGTTGCCCGATCCCGGCGAGTTCATCCTGGTACAGCGCGACGGCCGCCTGCTGTTTGCCGTGGCCTTCACCTCCGACCCCGGCCGCGTCGTTTACATCACCAAGGAAGGTCTGCGCCGCAGCATCCCTCTCGACCAGCTCGATGTGGACACCACGCTGCGCATGAACGAAGAGCGCGGCACCTCGATCCAAATCCCCAAAGCCTGATTCGCAGCTCTCCCGGCCGTGCCGCTTACGGCGCCTTGAACGGTTCCGGCATGTAGAACTCCGCATCCGCCACCGCTCCGGCGCGCTCGAATTGAATCGTTGCGTGCGTGATGTGGAACCGCTCGGCCAGCAGCCCGCGGATTTCCCGCAGAATCTTTTCGCTTGCCTCCAGGTTCATGTCCGGGATGCGAATGTGGCACGAAATGGCGAAGAGTTCCGTTCCCAGCGTCCAGATGTGGATGTCGTGCACTTCCTGCACGCCGGGCACTCCGAGCATGGCCCGGGCCACGTCTGCCAGCGCCACGTGCCGCGGCAGGCCCTCGAGCAGAATGTGGGTGCTCTCCCGCAGAATTCCCACGCTGGACCACAGCACGAGCGCGCCGATCAGAATCCCCAGCACTGCGTCGAGCCAGAATGCTCCCGTGCGTTGGATCACCCACGCCCCGGCCAGGATGGCGACGTTCGAGAGCGCATCCCCGGCGTTGTGGACCAGCACGGTGCGCAGGTTCAGGTCCTTCCGCCCGCGCACCACCGCCAGCGTGATTCCTCCATTCACCACCAACGCCGCGGCGGCGATCCACATCATCACTGCTCCCTTCACCGCCACCGGCGCGAGCAGCCGCTCCGCTCCTTCGTACAGCAGAAACACAGCTACACCGGCCAGCAGCAGGGCGTTGGCAAACGCGGCCAGGATTCCCGCCCGGTGATACCCATAGGTCTTTTCCGCGTCCGGCGGCCGCTCCGCCAGGCGCAGTGCAAACCAGGAAATAAACAGGGTCGGTAAGTCCGAGAGGTTGTGGATTCCGTCGCTGATAAGCGCCATGGAACGGGCCAGTGAGCCGCCCACCAGTTCCGCGACCACCAGCCCGAACGTCGCTGCCACCGACCAGAACATCACGCCCTTCCACTTTCCCGAAGCCACAGGTTCGATGTGGAAATGCCCGTGCGCGTGGGAATGCCCATGCGGATGCGAGTCGGAGTGCGCCTGGCCGGACTGGCCTTCCAGTTCCGCCCGGGTGAGATGCGCCATGGCCATAGTTTAACGCGGTCCGACCTGCAGACCACGCACCCCGAGCGCCCTCCATCGTGCGCGATACCGTTTCGGTACAGGCACCTGGCGCTCGGAAGAAAATTGACTTCCCACAGTCCCCGCGCCTAGTATGACTGCCACCACGCGCGGGTCGGGATGGGCGCGGTTCAGGCGAACTCAGGGTAGCGCCGAGCTTCAGAGACGGGTGTCGGATGTCCCAGAAGACCGCCAAATTGACGTTTTGGGGAGTACGCGGCTCGACCCCCACCGTGGACCGCAGCACTTGGCGCTACGGCGGCAATACCCCCTGCCTCGAATTCGTCTCCACGGACGGTAAAAAGTTCATTCTGGATTGCGGCACCGGACTTCGCCACTTGGGCCGCCGCTACATGGATACGCCGGGAGACGCGCCGCTGGAAGCCGTCGTGCTCGTCACCCACTATCACTGGGACCATATCCAGGGCCTTCCGTTCTTCAGCCCCTTTGTCCCCGAACAGAATCACTTTCACTTCTTCAGTTTCCAGTCCAAATATCTGGGCGAAGACAGCCTGAAGCGCGTCCTGCAGACCCAGATGGCCACTCCCTACTTCCCCGTGGACGTCAGCATCTTCCACTGCAAACGCGAGTACACGGAAATTGCCGGAGGCGACTCGATCCAATTCGGGGAGACGCGCGTCACCACCCGCTGGCTCAACCATCCTCAGGGCTGCCTCGGCTTTCGCCTCGAGACGCCCGCGGGCATCGTCGTTTACGCCACCGACAACGAGCCCGGCGTCCCCGAGATGGATCGCGACCTCCGCAAACTCGCCGAAGGCGCCGACATTTTTATCCACGACGCCCAGTACACCCCCGAGCAGCTGCGCACCACGCAGAAAGGCTGGGGACACTCCACCTGGCTGGAAGGCATCAGCGTGGTCCGCGACGCGGGCGCCAAAAACCTCGTCCTCTTCCACCACGACCCGGATTCGAGCGACCGCGGCGTGGATGCCATTCTCCGCCAGACGCGCCAGCAGTACGCCAATGCCTGGGCCGCCTCCGAAGGCATGGTGATGACGCTCGATCAGAAGAAAATGGATGTGGTGATGCGCGATAGCCGCGCCGGCCAGCGCCGCGAAGGTTTCTTCCGTGCCACCATCGTGGGCTATTCCGAGGAGGGACGCGCGTTTCAGGAAGAGACCATCATCCGCGACCTCACCCTGCACGGTGCGCTGCTCTATTTGGAAAACACGCCGCGGCTTCAATCCGAGCTCCAGGTGATGATGGAAGCCCCCGTGGACGAACTGCACCCCGACGGCCGCATCCCGCTTCGCGGTTACGTCGTTCGTCGTGAACCCGCCCAGGACGAAAACCGCAACGCCGTCGGCATCGTTTTTGCCGAAGAAGTCGAACCCGACCGCCCGTCCTAGCCCTCGCCCTTTCGGCTTCTTTTGCGCTCTTCGGGTCGCTCACCGCTTCGGCGCGCGATTGCCTGTATACGACCGTCGGCGTACCATCCAGTTCCGTGGCGGATTCCGCCTCCATCATCGGCCGCACCTTCGCGCACTACCGCATCCTCGAAAAGCTTGGTGGCGGAGGAATGGGTGTTGTTTACAAAGCGGAGGACCTGAACCTCGGGCGTCACGTAGCTCTCAAATTCCTGCCCGATGATCTGGCGCAAGACCCGCAGGCTCTCGAGCGCTTCCGCCGCGAAGCGCGTGCCGCTTCCGCGCTCAACCATCCCAATATCTGCACGATTTACGAGATTGCCGAAGACTCCGGCCGCCGCTTCATCGCCATGGAGTTCCTGGAAGGCGTGACGCTGAAGCGCCACATTGCGGAGCGTCCGCTGGAAACCGAGCTGCTTCTATCGCTGGCCATCGAGATCGCGGACGCGCTCGACGCTGCCCACTCCAAGGGAATCGTTCATCGCGACATCAAGCCTGGCAATATTTTTGTCACCGATCGCGGCCACGCCAAAATCCTCGACTTCGGCCTCGCGAAAGTCTCTCCCAAACCGGTGACGGGAACGGAGCCGACGGCCGCGACCCTCGACATCGAAGAGCATCTGACCAGCCCCGGCACGGCTGTGGGCACTGTGGCCTACATGTCACCGGAACAGGTGAAGGGCAAGGAGTTGGACTCGCGCACCGACCTGTTTTCCTTCGGCGCCGTGCTGTATGAGATGGCCACGGGGCAGTTGCCGTTCCGAGGTGACACCTCGGGAATGATCTTCAACGCCATCCTGGAACGCTCGCCCGTGCCTCCGGTGCGGATCAACCCCGAGGTTCCCCACAAGCTGGAAGACCTGATTAACAAGGCGCTCGAAAAAGACCTCAATCTGCGGTACCAGCACGCAGCCGACATGCGAGCAGAGTTGCAAAGGCTGAAGCGGGACTCTGAAAGCGGACACAGTTCTGCGGGAAGCTCGGGCACCGTGGCTGTGCTTGAAGCTTCTGCGGGTCGGGTTGCGAAGCTCTGGAAAATTGCGGTTCCCGTCCTGCTCGTCGCCGTGCTCGTGGCGGGCGGGCTTTACTATCGGTCGCATCAGCAAGGCAAGCGCCTGACGGACAAGGACACCATCGTCCTCGCCGATTTCGACAACAA
>Ga0187803_10000054_pt1 | contig 49130 bp, 42 predicted proteins | sample NC_wetland_sal_i_2_FD_132425 | JGI IMG/M metagenome (GOLD analysis project Ga0187803, IMG submission 132425) | Wetland sediment microbial communities from Neuse River Estuary, North Carolina, USA - Control_3 | ecosystem: Environmental > Aquatic > Freshwater > Wetlands > Sediment | place: USA...
CCTCCAGACCCTGGCCACCCTCTGCCGGAGGGAAGACAGGACCTCTGACCAGCTGGTCAGACTCTCCAGGCACGAGGCCGAGGACGTGGCGCAGAGCTACCTGAACGACATGGCGAAGCGCGGCAGGTCCAAGAGGTGGATCAACGTCAGCATGCACCAGCTCATCACCTTCTTCAGGGGCAACGGCTTCAAGAAGCAGAGAGAGCTCGAGCTCGAGCGGCAGTACCTTCCCGTCAGGTACAGAACGAGGCCCGAGTACATCCCCCTCCCATCTGAAATAGGCAAGATGGTCACGGCGGGAAGGAACCCGTCGGAGAAGGCCCTGGTCGTCTTCATCTATGAGAGCGGGCTCAGGAACTCGACCGCGAGGGCAGTTAGGTACGCGGACGTGAAGGCGGAGCTCGACGCCGGGCTCGACGTGGTCCACGTGCCCGTGCGCTCCAGCATGAAGGAGGTGGACCCGGACGCTGCGAAGGGGATGGTGGAGTACGACCCGTTCATCGGAAGGGAGGCCGTGAAGGCAGTGAAGGAGCACCTCCGGTACGTGGAAGGGAGGACCGGGAATCCGTTCCCGGCGGAATGGCCGCTCCTCCTCGGCCAGTGCCTGAACGGGAAGCCGCTGAAGAAGTCTTCCCTGGGGGAGATGGTGAAGAGGCTCGCGAGGAACGCGGGGATCGAGAAGTGGAGGCAGGTGTACCCGCACTGCCTGAGGAAGGCCTTCGAGAACGCCGTGAGGAACTCGGGCCTGGACTGGAAGGACCAGGAGGTCCTGATGGGGCACGTGCTCCCTGGGTCGATGGACACATACCTGGACAGGACGAGGATAGAGGAATTCAGGGAGAAGCACGGCAGGGTGAGGTTCTTCCCGGAGGGGACAGTGACGAGGAACGAGATGCTGGACGCCATGAGGAGGGAGATACTCGCGCTGGCGGGCTACACGGAGGAGGAGACGAAGGAGCTGGGCGACCTCTCGAGGTTCACGAAGGAGGAGATGGACGGGATGATAGGGGCGAAGTGGCAGCAAAGAAGTACGGGGCTGAGGAACGGCCAGACGCAGAAGGTGGTTGCCAGCGCGGAGGTCAGGAGCTACGTCGAGGGCGGGTGGGAGTTCGTCACCTGGCTCGACGAGCAGAGGGGCGAGGCCGTCGTGAGAGTGCCGAAGTAGGATGAGGAGTCACCCAAGCTCGTCCGAGAGCAGCCTGGAGAGCACCCTGGCCAGTGGGACCCCCTCGTCCTCGGGGATGGTGTCAGGCTGGGAGAGGATCAGGGCCCTGCAAGCGCTCCCCTCCGGGAGCAGCTCCCTAGCCCGTGCCTTCAGCCCCTTCAGACTGGTTCCCGGTTCTTTTCCCGACACGCTGAAATGATGCGATAGGTCTTCTCTGCGTTCTCCATCGTCAAGGTCGGATTTCACGCAAACAAGTGTCTAGGGCGCTCTTAAGGGAGAAGGGGCTCGAGGTCCGCCCGCGCATGGAATTGAACCCGAACGAGTGCGGTATCCCGCCTGGATTCCGCCTTCGTTGGCCAATGTAAGCCCGCTAGCGCGGCCTCCCGATATTAACGTTAGCCAAGATTGATTTCAACAGGCACATGTCCCGCTCACAGTCATCATGCCAACTATTGAGTTTGAAGAGTATTTCTTCACCACTCCGCGAGGTGGATGCTCCGGCCGGGATTGGGGCAACCAAATGGATCGTGTTGTAGGAGGCCGTCATTGAAGGGAATGTGTCTGTTTTAGAGACCCGCAAGCTGCCTGCGCAGCCCTGCAACCTGTGTTGAGTTAAGTCCGTTGATGATTTTCTCAACTTCCGCTACGAATGTCTTGGCTTGAGAAGCTAGGGCCTTGGGATCAACGCCCGTCATTATGGCATCGTAAACTGCGTCCACTCTGCTGCCCCTCGACCCCCTGAGCTGAGAAACCAAAGCCGGATTGCTCCTACCGAAAAGATGGTCAAAGAACTCTGCAGCACATGCATGATTCTTTGATCTAACGCCAATCTTGGCCAGGAGGGCCAAGACGCAGAAATACTCGGCATAATAGCTCGTTTCTACGACCCATTCATCAGCTTTAACACCCGCTAACGTGTCCATCGCCAAGATGGCGCGTTTCGATTGCCCGAGATAGGAGGAAACCAAGCTTGAGTTGGGTGCACCAATGGTCACGTCGTGGTAGCCGTGGACGCACTTCTTCAGAAATTTAATGTCCGCCATGATAATGCCACAACACATCGCAGAAGTCGTCAATGCCCTTAAGAAGGATGTGGTTTCCCACAACCTCCTTCATCAGAGGCTCGTTGCCTCTCAGGCCATCCAGGAAACGTGACCTGCTCGCCCGCTGCACGCTGATGTCCTTGCCAACTATCCTTTCTTCCTCTTCAATGAGCCTTTCGTTGATCTTGGTGCTGGTTATGACAAGAATGTCAACGTCACTCTTGGCGGTGGCAGCTCCTCGTGCATAGCTTCCGAAGAGAATAACAATCCCGTCCAGATCTCTGTCCAGCTCAGAAAGGATCTTCTTGATGAGATAATTGCCTTGAAGGAAGTTGAGGGTTAGATTGGCCTCGGCTTCTACCATACAATACTTGGTGGATAAGTTCTCGAGGTTCAGCCTATACTCCTTGTTCCTGCCCCGAGGCACCAAGGAGTATGTTAACACGTTTAGGCTAACAAGTTTCTGAAGCTGCGACAGAATCGTGCTCGGGTCAACTCCAACCTGCCTCGCGATCTCTCTGACGTGAATCGATTTGCTGTAGTCGTCCCTGAAGAGAGCCAGAGCTTTCAACGCACTCCTACTTAGTGCTATTCTAGGCTGGTGTTCGGTTTTTCCCAACATATGTTGGGGTTTCCCCAACACCTATATAAGCAGACATGCTATGCGCTGGGAGATTAACAGGCCGAAGAGCAGCTGCAGTCTAGGCGTCGCGACGATTAAGCATTAATCCTGTTGCAGCTCGTGGTTGAACCGAACTGCCTTATCAGTTTCCTTTCCAGCGAACGTCTGCCTGCTTCCGAAGCCACAGGATAGACGAGCACGCGTTCAATTTCGCCCAGGCACCCGGCGTTCTCTTTCGCTGAACGGCGTGACCTTGTTTCTATGCATTTCGACTGCCCGACCCTGATGCCCCTCTCGCCAAATTGGACGTATACTCCTGGAGTGCAGGTGGCGCGTCTGATTCGCAATCCAACTCTTGAGATGGAGTTCTTCTATTTAAGCGCCGCATGATTTCCTGTTTGTCAAGCTGGATCTTCATTCAGTCTGGCCTTGCTTGCGGATTCTGCCAAAGGATGCTGCTCAGTCACCACAACTCCTGCTGATGCACGTCAATGGCGTGGGCTGACTAAATAACACAGGAAAGGCGGGGCTTTGGGGATGGACAGTTCCTCAGTTTCAACGGCGCTAAGCCACTATCAGAAGAGCTACATTCGAGGAGTCTACCATATGCACAAAAAGAGGTTTCCGGCTAGTTCCAAGGAACGCGCAAAGGAACATGCACTGAAGGCGTTCGTAGGGTGGGTCAAGAAAGTTTCTGAAGCACCTTTCTCGGAGGAATTGCTTCTCGAGGCGTCAGCCTATCTGGACCGGGTAATCCAGACTGAATGACCTGGTGAAAGCCGGTCGTCTAGCTTGGATAACTAAAGAGCGCCCCAGCGAAGAGGAAGAACAGGGCGATGAGAGCCCATGCCTAATCGAGAAGACGGCAGGTTTAAGCAATCATGCTACCTAAGCTCGCATATTGAAGTACCTAATGGTGTTAAGCCTCTACTACACTCATTGGGACAGACCCGGAGGAGAAGCGCACTATACCGTCCAGATGTTGAAGGGTGGCCTTTCCGTCAAGAACCTTGTTGAGAACACACCCACAATCTTCGTTCAACGAAACAGACGCACGAATGCGATTGAGGGATGCTGGGAGGGTAAGGTCCACGATTTCGTATTCAAGAAAGACGAGAAAGGCAGAGACGCAGTGCGATTCAGCTACAGCTTGGAAAAGGAAATCACGTGCCCTCCCGAATACGCAGCATTCCCAGTTGGATGGCATCCTATTGAAGAACCGCTAACAACTCAACGAAGATTCGATCCACCATTCGTTCATGACCTAGTTGCAACTAGCGATTGGCAAGCATTCGAGACACATGTTTCTTGGTTACTCAAATTGCTTGGCATCCACAATCTGTATACGCTGGACAAGAGAAATCAACCTGGCAGGCCGGATGGTTTCTTCAAGCTCGGACGTTCGGCTGTCATTTATGACGCCACCCTCAATGATGACTTCATCTCGGCCAAGAAAGAACAAGTCAACAACTATTGCAGCCAGCTCAAAGCAGGTTCCCTTGAGTATGACGGTGGTTCGGTAGATGTTCGAGGGTGCGAGAAACAGGTCTGGATAATCACAAAAGGTAAAACTCGCATGCTAAGGAAGATTGATGACATCGCAGTCAAGGAAATTGGTGTCCAAGAACTCCTAGATCTCAATGAAAAACGGATCGTAAACAATCTTGACGAGGATCAACTCGCGCATGAACTGAAAAACCTCGGACGTTGAGCAGACAAGTCTACAACTAGTAACCAGTCAGTCCGAGATGCAATCTTCGGGTTTCTCGCGAGAGTACGGAACCGGAGCTGGTGGTACAACAAGGAATCCGAACTTGAACGCCTGCGCAAGAGGATTGAAGAAGTGTCCGCTAACCTGCTTCTCATAATGTAAGAATGACCTGAGCGTTGAGAAGACGCAGTCCAAACAGTTTCAAAAGTCGGTAAGATTAGTTTGCCCCCTTTGGGAAGGGTTTCCCACTAGGTGAAACCCTAACATCTTGTCTCTTTCTGACTCGGTCAACGCTTCGAATTCTTCCCTTGTCTTCACGCCTTGCCTCCACAGCAGCCTGGCTCGTTTCGCGCCTATCCCTCTGATGCTCGCCAGGCTTAACAACTCTTCCTTGATTCCCTTGTCCACGCGCCTGTTGAGAATCTCGAGGGGCGGGAGGATCTTGAAATGGCGCGTCAGTTTGGCAACTTCTTTTAGGGAATATATGAGCCAATTTGCTCTCTCAACGGCTGCATGAATGTCGCCCTCACTAATGCCGAACCTCTCATAGATCGAAGATGGCTCAACTTCGTCTATGAACTGCTGCATCATCACCGAAGGACGCATGGCCAGGTTGTATCTGTCTGAGGCTTTCTCATCGACCAAAAGTTCGTCAGCGGTCGGAAAGTCTGAGCGGTCGCGGTCGTCTTCCCTTCCAGAGACTATCAATGCTTTCCAGTCGTACATACAGCAAATGAGGTGCAAAAGGCCGATGGTCGTAATCGGTTTCCTTTCACTTGCCTGAAGTCCCTGCATCATAGCAGGAACGGAGAGAGGCGTTATGTACAGACGGGAGACTCTGTCGCCGAGAGGAGTCTTGACTAGGCTACCCGTTCTCTTCTTATCATCCTGGACCAGCTTGTTCTCTCGCAAGAATCTTGTTGCTTCGTCGACCTTACCAGATACAAAGTCCACGCCCCCAACATGCGCTGCGAAAGTCTTGCTGAAGAAGGATTTCAACTCTGGAAGCGTACAGGATTCCGAAAGGCAGATCTCAGACAAGACATTTGAATAGAAAGGAGCTTCAATAGTGAGCTTCGATTCCAGTCTCTCTATCGGCTGTTTGATGTATTCAAGGGTCCACTTCATCTGGGCATCAGTCTTGCTAACTACGATGGCCTCCCCGTGATCGTCATATCTGGGCCGACCTGCTCTACCAGCCATGTTCTCAAACTCCCATCGAGGGATGGTCACTGATCCTAGTTTCTCATCGTACCGAGTTGTAGTCTGAATGATTACCCGACGTGCTGGGAGGTTCAAACCTTGCGCCAGCGTCGGTGTGGAGCAGACTACCTTCAGCTTAAGCTCTCGAAAGAGGTTCTCCACCATCCCTTTCTGTTTCGATGACATCCCTGCATGATGGAAACCAACCCCTTTGACGACACAATAGGCAAGCTTGTTTGAGGTCTCCACGTCTGTACTCTTCAGCTCCTCGCCGTAACGATATTCCGACACCGCGAGAAGATCCCGAGGTGTCAATTCTTTCTCTACTTCCCGTGACAGAAGTGCTGCGAGACGGACAGCTTCCTTTCTGCTGCGGGCGAAGACAAGGCACTGACCGTCGGCCTTCAGGGTTTGGACAACGAGATTCGATATCGCGTCGCCAGTTTCATCAGAAAGATTCTCCCTTTGGCCATCTTCGTATTCAAGCAAGCCCCTGTTTCCATGACCTTGAGGAGCGTTCCTCTTCCGGTCTTCTTCCTTGATAAGGAGGTATACGCCTTTTCGCAACGGAGTAGGTCTCCAGGTGCTTTCCATAAACCTCCCATCAAGCCAGTGCGCAACATCCGAAACGTTTCGAAGGACAGCACTCAGGATCACGACCTTCACCTTGAGAGACATCATTCTCGTAAGAAGAACCTCGATAGTGGAGCCGCGGGATTCATCGGTGAGCATATGACCTTCATCGGCCACCACACAACCAACAGTGTGAAGCCAATCAGGTTGATGTCTTAGAATCGAATCCCATTTCTCGTATGTTGAGATGATGACGTCGCAATCTTCAAGCTCATGCTCGTTCGAATCATAATCCCCTGTTTTGACGTCGATCCTATAACCGGCATATTTCTTGAAGTCCTCGAACTTCTCGTTCGCGAGGGAACGCAGTGGCACGAGATAGACTCCTTTCTTTCCCTTCTTCACGGCATCAATTATTGCGAGCTCCCCAATGACCGTCTTTCCTGAAGCCGTGGGCGAAGCTACAACGAAATTCCTGTTATCAGACAGTAGTCCTGAGTCAAGGGCCATCCTCTGCGTAGGATTCAAGCCACCATAACCTCTCGCCTTGAGAACTTCATTTACTACTTCGCTGTTCTTCAGGTTCTTTCTCATAATCGCCGTCCCTGCTTTCCCTTATGAACTGTTGCTGTTCTGCCTGTCGATGATTATCCAAATCGACGACAAGGTATTGTCCATGCATCCCTGGAGGTCAAAGAGATGCTGGACCTGAGGCCTGAACAAACATGATCGCGGTAGTCGCGTCTTCAAGGCGGGTGTTCCTGGGGAGCCCCTCAGCCGCGGCCCAGAGTAAGGAGAAGTGGTCCGGTTCCTAAGATCTGTTATTCGAGAGTGAACGGCAGATGGCTTTGCAGCAGTGCAATCCTTCTCTCGCCCACTAGGCCGCCTGACAAAAGTGATTACATGAGAGAAATCAACGTCAGGATCGCCATGCTCGTGATTTCATACCGTCTCTCGCCAATGTCCTCCGTAAAGCTGTTCAATGGGTGGACCAGAAGACGTCTTTCTCCACCCACGATGGCTAACGCTAGCTGTGCTTGGTGGTTGGAAAGCGCTCCTCTCCCGAGGACTTCAAATCGACTGATTATGTTCAGTAGGTCTCCAAACTGCGTTCCGTCGAGCAGATCTCTTCCACCTCTTTCCTTGGCTATCGCTTCCCACTTGGTCGACGCGCCACCGAACTTTTCCCTGACCTTCTCCATCCATGTCTCACCATATTCGTTCTTCATGCCTTGCCTCACATAATTCCGCAACTTGGGTTCCAAAGCTACGACTTCGGTTAGAATTCGACCGATTCTCGGAAATCGCATCGTGAGCTTCGGAGTTGCTTGAGGTCTTGGTTTGGTCGTCGACGGTTGTATTTCCCGATTGTAGACGAGAGATTTTCCCGAGATACTCCTAAGCACTATCATAGTTCGTCTTATTCTGGCTTCAAGTTGCAAAGGGGCCTGGGCATTGTTTACTCGTTCAACGAGTGAGTGACTGTTTGGTACCTTCATCCTGGCTCTCTTGATAGACACTGACCTTAGTAGCCCGAGTGCGCTCTGCACAAGGTATCGATGTTGAGAGTCCAGATTTCCTTCTCGGGTGGCTAATGTCTGTTGCTCATTTTGACGAATGTAGGCTTGGGTGAGACCTTTCGCAAACCTGCCTGCAAAGGGCGAAGAGAACAAATCAGTCACGATTGCCTGCGCGGCTTTGGAGACCCCCTCGGTGGCTTGTCGCCCAGAAACATCTCTTGACTGCTTGCGTAACTGGAGGAGTTGACCAAGCAACCTTTCTTCTTCTCGAACGAAGTAGGTTATTTGCAGTCCAATGTCCAAGGACGCAAGCATATCGTGGTCAGCCTCTAGTTTTCCTTTCGGGGAACGATAATAACATTGTTGACCCTCAAAGGGGTAGTTGCAGAGGATCAAAGGAAGCGAGGGCTGTGCTGGGGAGAGACGAGGCTCGAAAATCATTCAAAGAGTACGGAGGGAAAAGGAAAAAACGACGTTGCTGGCGCAAAGGTCAAACCACAAGAAGTGCACGGACAGAATCGAAGATGACCACCCCACACACACGCGTAAATAATCCTCGCGCTATTACCGAGGTGATGATGCTTTGAAGTTCTGTCCCAATTGCGGAACATCACTTCAAACGCCCAATCCCAAATTCTGCCCGGAGTGTGGAACAAGTCTCCAATCTGCTGCGAATGTCCAGCCAACCAAAGGCATGCAGCATCCGACGCAGTCTCCAGCTGCAGTCTCACAGCCTACGCAAGAAACAATCGAAGATGAATTGGAGCCTGTCAAACTCAACACATACGACCTCGGTGTACAACTAGAGAACACCACGGCTTCCATATTCGAGAAGATGGGGTACTCGGTCGAAAAGAGAAAGAGAGTCCCAACCAAGAGCGGAGCGACGGCGGAAATCGACATATTGCTAACTCGCGGAAGCAGAAGAAAAGCCGTGGAATGCAAGAATTATGACCCATCCAGGTCCGTTGGGGTGCAAGACCTCCGAGTATTCAAGGACAAACTCGCTGACGCAGGCATCGCATCGGGTGTCTTTGTTACCAACACGTACTTTTCAGAAGACTCACAGAAGCTCGCTGATTCAACTGGAATCGAGCTCTGGGATGGTGACAAACACCGCGAGAAGTTCTATGCATACGCGATCGGTCGGATAATGAACCCTAGCCTTGTTCAAGACCCGATCCTCCCGCTCAATCTAGATTTTACGTCTGCATCATCTCTGTCATTGCGGAACAATGAATCGATTCATCTGTTTTCAGCAGTTCTTCTTTATCACCCCTACATTGTAATCAAGTACAGGCTCCAGGCAACAAGAAGCGACCCGACGGGGAAGTCCCATACAATTACCGATAATGGGATCTACTTCGTTGATGCTCTGGACGGAGAGATAATCAATCGTGAGAGAAGCATCATGGAGAGTATCACGGGCCTCTTCAAGAAGAGAGAGGAGCGTATGGAATCGAGAGAGGACAAGATGGTCTCCGAAGACCTGGATGGCATTGCGCCAATCTCGAAGCCTGTGCTCTCCACCTCTGACTACCAGGTTTCGGTTGCTGAAGCAGGGGTTACGGAAGAGGACGCCGCGAAAATCGTGAAATCGCACGTAGTCGAGAAGAACAAACAGGACGTCTCCTACTACATCAAGGTAAGGGGAGAATCCGAAACGCGGTCGCTCAAAGTTGTGCCGCGCCTCAACGAGGTAAACATTCGCAGCACGAAACTAGTCTACGTTCCGAAGTGGGACCTAGAATACGAAGCAGGGCAAACGAGCTTCTCGCGGCGATTCCTTGCCTCTTCAGGGAGGACGCTAGATGACGAGCTGGCCAAGTGCCAAAAGTGCACTCTTCTGAAGAAGCAGACTGTTGCAGTTTGTGAGGTATGCGGGACCCCTCTCTGCGAAAAACATGCATACCAGGAGGGAAGGTGGTTGTGTGAGAATCACATATCGGAGAAACTGCGTGAGGAAACCAAGGGAACGGGATTGTTCTCCAGATTCAAACTCGGCCGCAGTTAGAAGTGACCTAGCTGCTACAGGCAACTTGCCATTCTGTATGCCGATGTACGTCTCATCGGCTGTGATACTGTCTCCCGTAGGAGGAGCCGGCAAGACGCCCGCTGAGGCGGCGGGAATTAGAATCGAGGGCCAGTCGCAGTTCATTGTGCCTCCGCCAGGAAATATGTTCCCACCTTACGCCATCAATGACGAACGAATTCTATGTGAGACACGCCTCCCTCCTTAGTGACCTTGCAGATGTTCTCTACGAATGTCTCTAGTTCCCGCTCATGCGATACCATTACTATCTGTGCAGTATTTAGTGCGTCTAATACTAATCTCAATTTGACTAGTTGCTCGCTGCTAAACCCATCTGTGGGTTCGTCGAGGATCAGCAAGTCCGGTTGGAGTCCAGCTACCGCGCGAACAGTGACGTTCAAAGCAAGCCTGTAAGCAAGAGCGACTGACGTTCTTTCTCCGCCGCTAAGGCTGTTGACGTCGAGAGCGTAACCACCTTGCGTGACCGTGGGCGTAAATGCGTCATCTACTTCTACGCTTATTTCTCCAGTCTCGATGAGAACATTGAACCACTTCTGGAACTCTTGATTGAATTGTTCGTTGATGGCGAACATTGTGTGTTTTTCTATGTCCTGGACTGCAGGGATGAAACATTGGTCGAACCAACTTCTCATTTGCTCATAGTACTCCTTGCGTCTATTAGTCACCTCTCTTTTCGTAATTTCTAATCCAAGCCTTTGGATCTCCTCCTTAGCCCTGTCCAAGTTTGCGTCGTAAGTTGCAATTGTCTTATTCGCATTATCCCTTTCAGTGCCTATCTGTTTCTGATGCCCCTCAAGTCTTGTTAGTTCTTGCACTATCGGTTTTCGATCAGAATAATCTTGCCTCTTTTTACGTAACTCTTCTTGCTGAATTTTGAGGTCGCTCTCTGCCTGCGCAACAGTTTTCTGTGCGTTCTTGAGATCTTGGTTCAGCCCGGGCTTCCTCTTTGCCTTTTCAGAACTCGTGATATAATCTGATTGAATCATCCTCTTTTCTGCTGCGGCAGTGCTCCGCTTGAGACTTGCATACCTGGCCGCGCCTGGGGCTTGCTGTGACAGAAGTCTCTCAAGCAGGGTAAGTTGAGTTCTTTCAGAAGTTGCAAATTCCTTCTGCCCCAGCTGCCTCCTCATCTCGCGAAGCTTTTGTTTGTGGTCTGCGATTCTTGGCTTCACTCTGTCTATTCCCTTGGTCAATGATTGAAGCGCAGCTACATCCTTTCCAACTTGTTCCAGCCTTTTTGCGTCCTCTTCCATTCGGTTCAAATGTTTCTCGACGGCGATCTTTTCACCGTTCACCTCGTTGATGTTGCCATCGAGAGCGTGCAGTTTCTCTTCAGTAGCGGTTTTCTCACTCGCGTACTGACTTTTCAGCTCTTTCAGATGCTTTTTGCTTAGTGTTTGTTTGCACTTTGGACATTTGGCTCCAACACCTATCTTTAGAATCCCGTCGAGTTCCACTTTGCCTTTTCTGAGAGTCTCCCGTAGGGAGGATTGGGAAGAGTTCAATTTGGCCATTGCCTTTTCGTATTCCGTGACGTGGAGTCGGATTCTCGGCAGCGCGGTCGTGCTATGCTTGAGTCTTCTTTCGGCAGATAGAAGGGTACGCAGAGGCCGGATCTCATTAGAGTCCTTTCTAAACTCAGACTCTTCTTCTACCAAGTCCCTCGCCAGTCTAGCTATGTTAGATTCTAGCCCGCTTTTCTCCTTCCGTATCGCAAATTCGAGCTTCTCTTTCTTTGAGGTGTTGCTAGCAAAGGATTCGGCAACAGTCTCGAGTGAAACAAGCTCTTTCTTCTCTTTTAGATAGGTTGTATAGTCAGGCTCGAGTCTCTTGACTTGCTGAATCGCGTTCTCGACCTCGAGTGCTTCTTTCTCAAGCCTCCGCAATCCTTGTACTTCGCGGTCGAGTAATTGATTGGCCTTCCTCAAGCCCTGTTCCACGCCCGATATTGATGCTTCGAGTTGAAGAACTGAGTCTCTCTCTACCTTCATCCTGTTTATTCTCCCCTCGGTCAGCTGTAAATCCGATTCGACCTTTTTCAAAGATGTCGATAACGAGCTGATTTCTCGCTCAAGTTGCGTGCGCTTCTCCGCTTCCTCAACCAGCCCGTTCCTCAATTCCGGAAGATCTCTGACGATCTCGGTTGAAACTCTGACCTCTCCCCGCGCCCATCCGTCTACAGTCTCGCTGTTCTTCACAGCATTGCTATACTCTTGTATGCCGAAAGCCCTGCGGAGAGTATCAAGACGTCGCTCCTTGTCATCCAAGAGTACCTGCTTCATCATCTCTTGTGGGGTGAAGATCGCGGAACGGAAGATGAGAGAGGTAGTTCTAGCCTGAGGCCGTTCGTTGATGCCTATGATTTCAAGAATTCTAGCTCTCATCTCATTTACGGAATAATCAGTCCTTGTTCCGTTCTCAACTATGGACCCTACTCCTTGCACGACGTTCTTCTTTCCCCTTACGAGTTCGCGAGAGACCCGGTATTGATTGTCACCAACATTGAAGTCGAGAAGGACCAGACCGCGTTTCGAGCCTGACCTCAGGAGATATCTACCATCTATGTCGCCAAGACCGAATAGCGCAAATTCTATTCCGGACAAGATTGTGGACTTTCCGCTCCCTATGTCTCCTTCGAAGAGTGTACTCCCAGTCGGTAGCTCGATTGGGGTAGGGTCAGCGTAGCTCCGAATGTTCTCCAGAGTCAGCTTCTCCAAGATCATGTGTTGCTAAGACTCTCCTAGGTTTCCCGGGTCCAGGTATGGTTGAGAGTCTGACATCACGCGACTATTGAAGTCAGCAACGGTCTCATTGTCCAGTTTCTCGATTTTGAGAGTCCTAAGCAGGGACCTGGCTGTCTGCTCTCCTTTCGTAGAGACAAACTTAGCTTGCAAAGCTTCCCTTACCTTCAAGTCCTTCACTGTAGGATCAATGGAGAATTTCGCTATTCTTTCCTTCAAAACCCTGAATTCGATTTCTTCTTTGGTCTGGCCAACTACCTTCAGTTCAGCCGTCTCATGGCTTGTGAGTCCACTCCTGGAGATGAACTGGGTTAGCACCCCCCGGCTAACCAAGCTCCGTTCAGCCTTCGAAAAGTCGATATCGGACCTCTTTCCGGCGCTCAGAGAGCCTGTAATCTTGACAAGGACGACCTTTCCGGAGGGATCTAACTCATCGATGGTGGAATTCAGTTGCGCTTCTGTTTGCTTTGCAGTCTTGTTCTCAGCGTCAATTGTTTTGTAAACGATGTCGGCCACTTTGACCTCAACAAACCTCGTCTCAAGTTTCCCTCCGGCGAAGGTCACTATGTAGAAGCCTCTTTGCTCACCTCGTGCGGTCTCCTCCAAGTCGGTGAAAGTGGCACCGAAAAGTGGCCCTGGATAGACAATCTTGCCTCCCTCTGCGGTTGTGTATTCGAGTCTCTTGTGCAGATGACCCCCACCATAGTACCCGAATCCCTTCGGAAGCGACGAAATAGGCACGCCCTCACCAAATGAAAGCGCCTCAGGCGTGACTTCGGCAATAGGAGCGTGCATGAGGAAGATTTTGAATCCTGGTTCAGCTTCCAAGGAAGGAGTGTCTATGATTTCGTAGTATGGGACATCGAGATTCTTCGCTCTTCCTGAAAGTCCGACGATCTTGGCGCCGGTTTTCTTGTCGGTAACGAACTTGAGTCGAAGCTTTTCCTCGACGACTTCGTTCTCGGTCGGCTTGATGAAGAGCCCGGCACTGTGTAAGATGTCTATCATAGAGACAGCATTGGGGCTGAAGTCGTGTGAGCCGTAGATGAGGTAAACATCCACCCCCTGATCTCTTACAGATTTGAGCACCTCCACTGCTCGCTTCACTGGATCCAGGTCGGGAACGTTTACATCAAAGAAATCTCCAGTGATAAGGATGAAGTCGACCTTCTCCGACAAGCTAGTCTGAATGGCTTGTTCGAATGCCTTCAGATTAAGCCCTCGAAGTCTCGAGCTTCTCCATGAACCCAGGTGGCAATCAGTAATGTGGGCGAACTTGATGGTAGGCAACTCATGTCACTATTCTGGGCTTGGTCTTTGGGATGTCTTGTTGTGAGCTTTTCACCACGTCATCAAACAGCGGTATGGCTATAGGAACAGCAAACTTGGTGAAGTTCGAACTGATGATGGCTTCGCCCTTGTCGAGACTGGCGATATTCTTGTCATCAGAAGAGAGATCTTGAGAAGCGCTTTCGATTATGGACCTTCTCTCGGTTGAAAGTTCATTCCCAAGAATTATCTTCGTATTCATGTTAGCCAGTACTGTTTTCGGTATTACGCTGGTCAGTTGGGTTATGGCGATCAAACCTATTTTGAACTTTCGTCCTTCTCGCGCAATATCACTATAGATGTTGGCACCTGAAGCCAGAGTTTGATCCCCAAGGACACGTGGGGCCTCTTCAATCACTATTGAGACGACAGGTTTGGACCGTAGCGTTTCTTGCTCCTTGGCCCACTTATGCTGGTTGAGTATGTCATTTGCCACGATGCTTCCGATTAGAAGCTCGGCTTGGTCCTCAAGAGCGGAGGTGTCTATGATTACTTTCTTACTTTCTTCAAGGGCTTTGATAATATCGTTGATCGTCGCTTCACCACCCTCTGTTGTGAAGACCCGGGTGCGAAACTTCACCTTCTGCTCGTCCTCGTCGAAATCTATTCCAAGGACCCGGCCTAATTTCCTCTGGAGTACGCCTATCGTTCCGAGTTGTACATTTGGAAGCTCCGGTTTGGGCGAGAAGATGTTTTCAATCCATTTCTCCTTGTACTTGCTGTACGCCACGCTCATTGCTTCTCTCTGTGGCTCGCTGAATTCGATTATCCCGTTGAAGTGGTTGGGTCGAATGGTTCTGATATTGATCATGAGTGTCAGGGCGCCCTTGCCAGGATTGGCGGAATAGTATCGAAGGTAGTCCTTGGCTCTTGGGTGATTTCTCAGACCTAACGTCTCGTTCTTTCCATAGTATTCATTGTGAGGGTCGAGAATGAGAATCCCGCAATAATCCTTGTCTAGCACACTCCAAATCATCACTTTGACCAGGTTGCTCTTACCTCTCCCTGTAGTTGCGGGAATCAGTATGTGGTGCGAGAACACTTCGATTCCATCCAGATAGACGTCAAGACTGAGGATTTTTGATCCGCTCCTCACCTTGCCGAAATGGATTGAGTCAACAGGCCTTGTGAGGAAACTCAGATCCCTCTCTTGCACGTTGCGCACGGATCCAAACGTAGCGGGGAGTATCTTCGGAACATGTGGTGCGTCTGTCATCCTGAGGATAGCGCGTGCAACAGCAAGAACGTAATTCCTAAGGTTCGGCTCGACCAGCTCCAGTCCTTTCCCGTACCCTTCCAAGGTCATGCCGGCAATTAGTTCACGGGCAACCTGAGGAATCTGGCTACCATACATTAGGTCGTAGACTTGAAGAAGGATATACCCATCTTCTCTGTCCTCTACAAGCAGGTCTCCTATCTCGATTTGCTTGTCGCTTTTCTGCCGTATTAACAGCGCGCTGGATTCTCCTGCTATGACTTCTCCGCAAGTCCCTGCCGTCGAGGGATTGCTCAAACCACAACGACTCCAGCTTTCAGAAAGTCGAGGACATCGTGCGCGTTGGACGCCGATGTGTGTCGGTTAATCTTGTCCCATATTTCTCTTCGTGAAATCTCAGAAAGCAACAGGACCCTTTGGGTTTGTGCTTCTTCACTGGTTACTCTCGCGGAGGCATCGGCTTCAACAAGTCCGTATGGGTAGCCAGGAAAACTGATGTCGCTCGAATTGGTCGCCAGGCTTGCGAGGATTCCCGCCATATCGTCATCATCCATTTTGTCGACCTGTTTCTTGCTCAACTCGAATCTGAATACGTGGTTCGATTGCTCGTGAAGCTTGATTGCCGAAATCCTGACGCCGTGTTCCACACCCAGGCCGTCTGCAATGGGGTAGTAACCCCATTTGCAGGTGCCCAAGTCGCAGTCTTGAGCCAACCTCAAAATCGACCCAATCAGCGAGAGCCCCGTGCTTGTAAAAAGCGCACTTGTCTTCGCCAAACCTGTTAGGATGACCCCTCGACTTAGGGAAGATCCTTCGAGCTTCTGGAAATAAGAGTCTTCGTTTTTGAAAGCAGTCTGCAACGTGCCATCTGTTACCAATATATCGTTCCTATCGAGGGCTTGCTCCACGACGAAGCGAGCGTAATTCCACTCTGCGAACCTGCGCGCGATTGAGCCTACCCTCTGGATGTCGGCGCGCTGGTTTCCGACCATCACTGTACGATCCATTGAGTTGAAGGATAGGTCGGCCTCCGACGGCAGGTACCTTGACCATTCTTCTTGAGTGGGAAACAGAGTTGTGTCATAATATATCGATCCATTATAGAATCTGGAGAACGTCGCCGAGTAGAACGCTATTGTGTGGGGAATTGAATCATGGATAATTCGTTTGTTTCCTTTGAAGACATTGAAATAAATGCGATTCAGTTGAACAGAGAAATTTGGGGCTCCGATGAGCTCTTGGTTTCCACCGTCGATGAAAGCCAGTGTTTGCTCTCCGTCTCTATTCGCGATTAGGTGAAACCTCTCCCTTGCCAGTGGAAATACCAGATAGTTTTCAGGTGCTAGGTAAGGGTCACCAATGGATGTCTCGTCGATCTTCTTGTCCAGACGAGTGACAAGGTCGCGGATTACCTTGCTCAAGGAATTAATTTGAGTCCTCTTTTGTATTTAAGCTGAGCCCATGTTGAGCAAGTGGCATATCTGCTCTTGCAGATGGCGTATGGAGAAATGCCTCGAAATTGCTAACCATGGTCATTCATCTGACGTCTCAGGAAACTCCAGGCAACCTACAGCCAATTCTTGACCAACAACCATGGAGATTGTTTAGCCATGCATAGGGTTCCTTGCGCCTCCTCCAGGATGTAGCTTCTTTATGTAAGGAAAACAAGTCGTTCATTTGAATCCTCCAGGTACAGGTTCGCACATGACGACTGAAGGACTTCAATTGGGTTTGGTTGGCTTGATGTTTCCCGTTGGGCCTGAAAAGACAATAGCGTAATGTTATGGGATTCCCATATTAACATCGTAGTATTACCGTAGCTCATCTTGAAGCTGGAAAAGTTCAGGGTGGAACACTTCAGATGTCTAGAACAAGTGGGCTGGATCCCTCTGAAGAAGTTAACAATCTTCACGGGTCAGAACAACGCAGGCAAGACTTCGGCTCTTGAGATCTTAAGCAGGTTTCTAAATCCCAAGGGTCTGCCCGACGAAGACGATTTCACGATTAAGGACGAACATGTACCATCGGCGCAAGAGATGGTGATTGAGGGTGTCTTCTTGCTCAAGGAGAACGAAAGACAAGAGTTGGGCCTTCAGGACCACGAGATAAACATAAAACGCACTTTCAAGAAAGATGAAGCGAACTTAAGCCCCTTCATGTTCAGAACATTTGTCCATGCAGATATCAGATTTCAGAAGGATCTCATGCAGGTGAAAAACGAAGAACTACTGGCAGTTGCTGACGAATATGCGATTCCAATCGAAAACCGCAGAATCAAAGAGTCCATTGTCAAGAATACTCGGAGCTGGATTGCCACGCAGCCGCAGCAAGAGGGCTGGCTTCAGCTTCCAGCCAAAATGTACCAAAACCTGCCAGAAATCAAGGTATTCGAGTCCGCGGACGCACTAGACCCGCAGAATGAGATTAACAGCACACTAAAGAATTCGTTTGCGACCAGAATAAAGACCGAGACCTATTCGGGAAAGCTGGACGAACTCTCTACGCAGATCGAAGGTGAAATGCGGAGTGACCTTGACAAGTTCTTCCCGATTTTGAAGCGCTATTGTCCAGACGTGTCCGATATTCAGATCGATCCATCAATTGACTTCACCAATGCGTTCAAGACTTCTAGGTTCCTACTCAAGAGAGATTCTCGGCCTCCTGTAGACCTGGAGAAGGAGGGAGAAGGACGGCGACAAAGAGTTACGCTCGCAGTTTATGAATGGCGTGAACAACTTCTTACGGAAGAGGCCGAAACCTCAAACGATCAAGAGATCATTGCCTTTGACGAGCCTGATGCTCATCTTGATTACCTATCGCAAAGGAAGATATTTGACATTATCAAGCGCATCTCACAACCTGAGAGAGCGAATGTAATTGTCTGTACTCATTCGCTAAATCTCATAGACAGGATCCCGTTGACAGATATTGTGCATTTCGAGCTTGAAGGTCCAATGACGAGAACAAGAACAATTCAGACAGACGATCCCGAGTTGACCGACTTATTCATGTATCAAATAAGCGACAGCATGGGGCTTCGGAACAGTGTGATGCTTAATGAAAGATGCTTCTTGGTAATTGAGGGCTTGACCGAATGGTTCGCTCTGCCAGTACTATTCAACCTAATGTATGGGTATCCGCCTCAGGCGGCAGGAGTCAGGATTCTGAACGGAGAGGGAGGTACCGGAGCACGTCTATTTGCGAAGTTCCTAAACGACAACAACCGCAAAGTTCTGTTTATGGTAGACAGTGACACCAAGAATAGTCCAAAGAGCAGGTATTTCACCCTAGAGAGCTTGACTGCAGATGGCATAAGTACCAATCAAATACATTTCGTCGGAGAAAAAGAATTCGAAGACACTTTCAGCGACGAAATCTACCTAAGAGCTGCAAGCAAATTTTGGAAGAAAAGTGACGGTTCGGGATGGACCGCTGAGGAGTTCCGTGCGCTTAGAAATGAAGAAGACTTCTCCGAGAAGCTCCTCAGCTTGGTTCGGAGAAGCACCAAGAGCAACATTGGGAAGCCCGAGATAGGGTTGGCTCTAGCAAAGAGCCTAAATGATTCAACAGAAATACCACCGAAAATCAGGAAATGCATCGAGGAAGCCTTCAAAATAGCTAACGACTAACGCCACTGTACCCATTCCGGTTTACCATCCTTTCCTTTGGACTTATAATCGACGAATGCAGAAGTGGTGACAATCTACACATCTGATACATCAACAGATGGTACATAAATGGGGCTGGAAATCTGATGCTGAAAAGTGTAGGTCGAAGCACAGATATTGAACCTTACATTATTTTTGAGTCTGAGGATCTGATTTCGTTGGAAACGTGTGCATGAACTTCTTGTTCTCGGAAACGTTGTATCCATATTCCCCTTCGATTACTCGCTTATCCTTTGTCAATTTTAGGACGAAGTCCTTTAGGGGTTCAAGGTCTTTCACTAGATTACCCTGCGGGTCTGTGGGGAACGTCCATTCACCGTCCTTACCCCCCTTGAATGGCTTCCATTGAAGCGATGCCAGGACCTTGGCGACATTCAGGGCGTGTTTGGTTTCGAGGAGCTCCTGCTTCCGGTTCTGAAGCTGCCCCATCAACGCGTCGAGTTCCTCTATTCTCGCGTCGATCTCTCCTTCCTTCAACATCTTCCCGTTTCTCTTGAATCTATGAGGGAAGCAGGATACTTATCAGCTTATGGCGAAAGCAAGGAAGGCAAACCGAGTTGACGTCGGGGGAGCGTCGAAATCAGCTTTGAACCCACAGCGAAAAGATGAAATGGCCTGCCTCGACACATTACCGTAATCTCAACTCATGGAGCCTTGACGGCCAGGATCACTTGGTCCCCGTATGTGGAAAAGACACCTTCTTTGAAGAGCTGTGCGATGGCTTGTTGGACCCTAGTATCAACCCTTTCTCCCGTTCGCCTGAATCCAAAAGCCCTTCCCACCTCTCGCACTAGAGACTCGCGCGGTACCCCTCTTTCTATCCCAACTATGCTCTTCGCTGCCTCCATCATCTCCTCGAGAGCAATTTCCTGAATCGGTCTCGGGGCTTCCCCATTCTGGGGAACTCTCGGCGTCGCTTGGTTGCCAATCCAGCAGAAGTTCCCACGGATCTGAAACAACCTGCGATTGGCCGCTTGACGGATGTGTTGCATTATTGTCCCCCGCATCCTCGAACCAATCACCCCGATGTTGTAAGCTTCAGCAATCCTGCGAACCAAGGCGTCAATATGGATGGGCGTCTCCTTCTCAACAATTGCCTTGGCGAGGTACCCCACGTCATTCGGCCTCTTCCCCAGTTGCCGATATTCGACATAGGGTTTGAAGCCATATCCAATACTTTCATTGGAGGTCTTGGGCGGTTGACCTTGCCCATTAGGTTCGCCCTGCATGGGTTCGAGAGCCTGCTCTTTCGGAACTTCTCGCACGAGTGCACCGGCTACACCAGGAACGCCAGCGCTCAAGGGCCCACTCTCTTCGAGTTCGCGTACTCTTTCTGAGATGCTGTCCACTATTCTGTCAGGGTCCTTCACCCATTCAGTAGACCACACCCTGTAGATTCTCCATCCCAGCTTCTCGAGAACTGCTTCCCTTAACCTATCCCTGTCACGCGCTGACCTCTGGCTGTGGTAGGTTGCTCCGTCGCACTCTACTCCCAGGACATACCTGTCCTTGTGCTGCGGGTTCTTTATTGCGAGGTCTATCCTGAAGCCCGAGCAGCCGACCTGGGCGTCTACATCGAACCCCCTCTCCACGAGATGGTCTCTGACATCGTACTCGAAGTCTGATTCGGGCTCCCCTCCGCCATAGGTCTGGGTTGGAAGCCTCCCTCCCTGCTGGGCGTATTCGAGGTACTTGGCGAGCAGCAGTACCCCCCGGGTCCGAGTGGACAACCGGGTCAGGTCCATGTCCTGAGGAAGTATGGAGGAAACGAGAGTCACCTTTTCCTTGGCCCGTGTGATTGCGACGTTCAACCTCCTCTCGCCGCCGGCCTTATTGATCGGGCCGAAGTTCAACGAGAGGATGCCCTTTGGGTCCTTCCCGTATCCCAGGCTTATGATGATGAAGTCTCTCTCGTCTCCCTGGACCTTTTCAAGCGACTTGATGAATAGGGGTTCTACTTCATTTGACTCTGACTGCGCTGCCAGAGTTGGGTTCCCGATCTTCCTCCGGTCAAGTTCGTCCCAGATGGCCTCTTCCTGCGCGATGCCCAGGGTTATCACACCCAACGACGAACTGGTCCCATGCTGGCGAAAATGGTCTTCGATTAGGTCGCAGACGGCTCTGGCCTCCTGAACGTTTGTTCTCGAACCTCCCCGGTCGTACACCCCGTCGCTGATGTAATGGAAGTCGATAGCTGGCGCTGCATCGCGTGAGTCAGGACTGGGGAATGTGACCAGCTCGCCATCATAGAAATTCCTGTTTGAGAAATCGATAAGCTCCTCCCTCTTGCTCCTGTAGTGCCACTTCAGGAAGACCCTCTTGAACCCTGGAAGCGTCAGACATTCATCAAGTATGCTTTCCAGTGGCTCCTCTAGGGCTTCATTATCTTCGTCTTCGAAGTCGGCTTCAGCTTGGAAGAATGTCGTGGGAGGCAGCTGCTTGTCGTCCCCAGCCACGATCAGATGTGCGCCCCTGATGATGGCGCCGACAGAATCAGCCGGGGGTATCTGCGATGCCTCGTCGAATATGACCCAGTCGAAACGATATGGGCTCGAACCCAAGTAGCTGGCTACCGAAAGTGGGCTCATCAGCATGCACGGCTTGAGGTCCTGAATGAGGTGGGGGGCCTCGGCGAAGAGCTTACGAAGCGGCATGACCCTGCGCTTCTTGCGGGCCTCCCGAAGGATGATCCCCATTTGGGAGGCACCTGCTGCCGCCGCCTCGGCCCGGGGTTGACTCTTCGCAATGTTCTGGCGGACGACCTCTACTGTGAGACTCCTCAGGTTCTCATCGACCTTCTGAAATTCGCTGATAGTCCGTTCGTGGGAAGCGGCCATGAAGCTGGATAATGTCGGCGCCTGACGGTATGCCTCGGCAAGCCAGGCCTTCCAAATCCGTTGCATGAATGCCTCTTCGAGACTCTTCGCTGAGATCTGGTTCTCCTTGGCGGCAGTGAGGAAGGGCGTCAGTCTCAGCCCCTTGCACGCATCCATCGCCTTTTGATATGATAGCCAATTCCGCAAATCTGCAGGATCAGCCTTGGCCTTGAGCCACGATTCCAAGCTAGGAAATGGCGTCTGTGCGAATTTCGTGCCTTCGATGCTGTAGCTGGCCAGCGCCCATTCGAGTTTGCCTATCCGCTCTGTAACTTTGGACAGTTCCCCTTTGAGTTTTGCTCGGGCACTTTCGGCTAGCGGGGAGAGCTGGTCGGGGCTCTGCATGAGCTCACCCAACTGATTGGACAGCTTGGACTGTCCCAAGCCGTCCAGGACTCGAGAGAGCCACTCCAGTCCTCCAATTACAGAATCCCAGTTGGTATCCTCGCCCCGATACGATTGCCCGAGAGCCGCCTTCGGTGCGACGAATCCCGATTCCAGCTTACCCTGAATGTCAACTATCTCCTTGGCAGAAGAGAGTGCCTTCTTCGCGTCACTGTAACTGATCTTATGAGTCGAATTGCGATACTGCTCCAGCGTCCTCATGTCGCGACGGTATCCGGATTTCAGGAACCTCAAGGGTGTGCGATATTCTTGTTCGAACCTGACCAGGACCTGCTTAACCTCAAGCCCCAACAGGTCGAGTTTGAAGTCCTTCCCAAGTTCGGCTCTACTCTCTGTAAGCCGCGTGTTCAGCTCTCTTAGCTCCCTCACCGCCGTGGTCAGGTTGCCGATCTCTTCGAATGACAGCTTCGTCCAGGAATCTGCCACGACTTGCGGACCAGACAACAACTCAACTGCCTTCATGAATCCCTCAGTTCCCAGAATCGTTACGGGCTGGGGCGCGCCGATTCTGACCGCGAATGATGATAGGTCATCTGTGAGGATGGCCAGCTCAGAACTGAGAAAGTTGAGCACATTGGTTACATCGTCGACGAACAGTGATTCGTCAAGGGGCAAACCTGAGTCATCAACGGTCCTGAGCGTGACGCCCTTCCATGGGTGATGCTCGAAACCGTCGAAGACATTTCCGATGTACTGGACCCTGTGTATGGTCCTCTGGAGTTCGTCCAGTTGTTCAGGTCTCATTTGCAAGGCCGAATCGACCGGCAGGGGGAATTCGACCTTAGGGGTGTCCAGCAGTCTCGCGAGTTTGCCGTGCACTTGGAAGGCTGAAACCTTTAGACCGCCACGGACTTTGTGAAGCTCCATTACGTAATCGTTCAGCCGATCCCTTAGTACGATCAGCTTCTGGTATTGCTCTGTAATCTCTGACCCAATCTTCACGTTTTGGGCCTGGGTCAGAGTTTTGGCAAGCTCTTGCACCACCTTCAGCTTGTCACTCTTGTGGCTATGGACTTCAAGGCAGGCGAAGGACAGCCCGGCAGCTTGCAGCCTTCGGTTGACGACCTCCAACGCAGCCATCTTCTCACTTACGAACAGGATCTTCTTCCCGTCCCTCAATCCTTGGGAGATCAGGTTAGCAATTGTCTGCGATTTACCCGTACCTGGCGGGCCTTGAATCACAAGATTCTGACCGCGGTGAAAACGCAACAGGACCTCCATCTGGCTGGAGTCGGCGTCCAACAGCGGGAAGAGTTCCTTCGGGTTCACCACTTCATCCAGATTGTCGGGGACTTGGATGTCTTCCCCCGCTGGGAGCATGGTGGCTTTCGCCAACGCGCTGATGATGGGTTGATGGCACCCGTCCTCCCGATGGTCCGTCAGGTCGTTGTACATGACGAACTTCTCGTAGGTGAATTTCCCAAGTCTCACGCTGCGCACTACCTGCCAGCCTAGGTCTTTGGTCACTCGTTCGGCTTCGTCGAGATATGCCGAGACTGACTTGGCATCGAGATCGTCTGGAAGGTCGGGCAAGGAGATTCCAAATTCTGTCTTTAGCTTGAAGAGGAGCGCAGGATTGACTACCACATCTTCTTCGCTGAGCTTCATGAAGTACGGGTCGTCCACCGACTTTCGGTCCAGTCCCACGGGCACAAGGATTATCGGCGCCAGGTACTCGTCTCCTTCCCCCTCGCCGGACGGCTTCTCGTTCCACTTCAGGAAACCAGTCGCCAGAAAGAGTGTGTGGGTGCCTTGCTCTTCCTGCGAGGTCAATTGGTCGCGCCTCAATCTGCCTAGCCTTCGCTGCAACTCCGATGTGTGGAGGTTGGTTTCGAGGTCGCCTTTGCGTACTGATTCCTCAGGTTCGGAGACAGGTTCAGGGGCCGAGGTCTCCAGTGTGAGCTGGTCGTAGACGGGCATCGGAAAGTCCAGAGAAGAGTCCTTCCCGATGAGTGCGTCTATGATCTCATGAAGCCTTGGCGAAGTGATTTCGACCTGCCTCTCCGCCTGCTTCTCCTTCAGAAAAAGCAGCCTGTTGCGGTGAGACAGGTCTATCAGGTCCTTCTTCCACTGATCTATCTTGTCGAAAACCGGTTTGCAGTCAACAGAAGCGGAATGGCTCGAATCTCCATTGGTGCCTCCCACCTTCAGGCGGCTCTCTGCCAAGCCCGTTTGGTAGGAATCAGGCTTCTTATTTGCTTAGTTCTCTTTAGTCATCGACGACGCCAAAAAGCTCCAACAGCTGCCTCTGCTCCCCGTTCAACTGTAGAATACCCTTGCTTCGTGGATAGATTTCTGCGGCTTCCCAGGCTTCGTTTCTTACGCTCGTGGCAACCCCAACCTTCACCCCTCGTTCTCTCAACTTGTTCATCAGTTCGGCTCTCTCGAAGAGATACGCAGAATCAATTGTCCAGGGCCGCTCGGTTCCTCGCGATGACCCCCCATGTGTGCTCGGGCCGGTGAGGACGAGGTAGTAATCCGCGCCCCCTGAAGGGTTCAGGTCAAGAAGATTATCGCTTGAGGCGTACCATTTCACGTTGACTGTCTTCCCGACAAGCGGACCGGTCTTGAAGACGCCGTCGCTCCCTTTGGCCGACGCGGAACGGTGCAACTCAATCCCGAAGACGCGGGCCGCTATGTACTCACCAATATGTCCGGTCAAGGCGGGCCTCCCGACGATTTTGGCAATCTCCCTGTCTATGGAGTTCCTGGTTCTGATGAGCCTTGCTAATTCGGTGAGTTCTTCACTCATGACCCTGACCTGATGCGCAGTTTCGGCTATTAAACGAAAGAACCACCAAATGTCGCTGAGATAGGACTAGTTGAAGGCGAGAACTCTTGTGGTTCTCCTGGTTGTAGCGGCTGTGCTCTTCCACGAGTACTTGGAAGCACTGGTGTGTTCGCGGTAGCCCGCGCACGCTCGGGCGCAATCCCTCCCGCCACTTTTCTTTCGGATGGTTCCCGCCGCCTCAGAAACGGGATTTGTATGAATCCGATGAAGGGGTACGAACAACGAAGAACTGAGTGGGTGGAAGGTGGACCTACTGGTTGTAGGATGCACAAAGCCTATGAGGAGTATTTGACATAGTGGCGACTCACGATGAAATTGCTTCTGAGAAGTTGGAACCTGGATTCTCCAGAGGGTGTAATGAAGTGGCTGGCAGAACGAGGTATCACGCCCGAGTGGGACGAGAGAAGTGGCGAGGCACGTTTCATTCCCAATCTCAACCGAACGGCTGCTAATCATTTCAAGGATGTGCTCAACTTGAGGACAAAGAGAGAGACTGTCGGCGTCAGGAAACAGTTGATGCTCAGGCCGGAGTGGAACACTCTAACCAACGAGCAATTTCTGACCTGACGATTCACACCACGAACCGAAAGACGGCAGCATGTTCACAGGAGAAAGCTCCGAGCGAGGAGCCTGAGGCTAGGTCCTCAGAAAAAGTTTCAAAAAAAACTCAGGGAAAAGGAGAAGAACATCCGCATTCCCTGGTGTTTTTGGGGAAGGAACGACTTCACGGGTCTCTCCTCCCATATACTCCTGATCTGCACCCTCTCTCCTTACTGGGCCTACCCGACTCCGAAAGGGCTGGTCGAGAAAGGGTATTACTGCCCACACAGAACGCAACCTTTGGAAAGCGATGAAGTGTTACTGTGGTTTCGTCTGCGAGACAGAGAGTGAACTGAAATCACACGTGCTTAAGGTTCACGGGGCAAGAAACGGCGACTGGAAGGGGTGGGCCAGCGCGTGAACGAGTCCTCATTGCCACAGACGCTGGCTGTTCGTTCAGCCGTAGGCAGGATATCTGGTCCTGAGAAGTCGCTACATCTCCGAAGCGAGCTTCATGTCAACATCCTTCTGACTCTCGGACAAGTCAACCTCTCCTCTCACTCGCGAAGACGAAGATATCTTGACCCCTATGATACTTTGAGGGTTGTGACCAGACTCCTAGACTTCTAGATGCTTATATATCGAGATAGATAGGCTATCGGCGTGGGCGTTCTAGGATACAAAATCAACGATGACCTAGAGACTAAGTTCCGAAAAGTTGTCTTCGCCAAGAGAGGGATGAAGAAAGGCGCTCTGACGCCTGCCCTTGAAGAAGCAATCTCGGATTGGATTGCGAAAGTCGAGAATGAAGATAATCAGAAGGTGGCGAAGAAATGAGCAAGTCGAAACCACGGGACACCGAGGTCGATGCTTACGCTTTCATCAGAAGAGAGCTTGACCAACTCGGATGGGATTGCAGGAACCCGTCCCGAGTCCCATCTGGTAGGGTGTGGACTCAGAACCAATGTCTGAGTGACGACGACATCCGCCGGTGGTTGGACAAGAAGAGACCTGAGAATATCGTAAAGGTCGACCCGAACCATCTTTGGGTAATCGAGGCCAAACAGAAGCGGACAGAAATCCAAACTGCGGTTGATGAAGCGGAGAACTACTACGCCGCGAGACTCAATCAGAGCAAGGTATGGAATGTGGCATTCGTCACGGGTGTCGCTGGCAACGACGTTGACGGTTATCTGATTCGCAACAAGTTCCGAGAGGCGGGGGCATTCAAGCCCATACTGCTCAACGATAAAGAGATGACGGGGCTGATTTCGCCGGATACCGCGCAGAGAATGCTCAGTGCTGGTAGAGCCAACCTGAAGGATGTCGTCGTTGACCAAACCTTCTTCATGAGGAAGGCAGATAGGATAAACGAGATTCTACATATCGGGGCCGTCCCCATCAACGAGAGAGCGAGGATGATGGCAGCCCTGCTGCTCTCTACGTTGGAGGGTGACATCCCTGATTTGAACGCCAGCCCGACCCTCCTCGTCAAATACATCAATGCCAGAGCCGAGCAAGCACTTCAGAGGGAAGGCAAGCACGAGTTCTTCGACCATGTCAGGCTATCTTTGCCGACGACGCTTGACAACCATGTGAAATACAAGAGGGCAATGGTCGAGACTCTCAAGGAGCTTTACAACCTCAACATAAAGTCGGCGATGAACTCTGGGACAGATGTGCTCGGCCAGTTCTATGAAGTCTTCCTGAAGTATGGAAACTGGGCCGAGAAGATGGGGATCGTCCTAACCCCGAGGCACGTCACGAGGTTCGCGGCGGAAGTTCTCGATGTCAGTCTCAACGACGTTGTATATGACCCGACTTGCGGCAGCGGCGGCTTCTTGGTCGGTGCGTTCGATTATGTAAAGTCAACGGCACAGAAACACCAACTCGACCAGTTCAAACAGAGTAGCATATTCGGAATAGACCAGCAAGCGTCCCTCGCCGTCCTTGCGATTCTCAACATGATATTCCGTGGTGACGGGAAGAACAATATCATCGATGGAGATTGCTTCGCGAAGTGGGTGACAGGGACGAGAAGAAACTCACACGTAGGTCTTCCCGCGAGTTTCTCAGCAGCTCCCAAAGAGCCCGACATTGAATTGAATGTCGTGACCAAAGTTCTGATGAATCCGCCGTTCCACATCGAGGCGAGCGATGAATACGAGTTCAAGTTTGTCCAACATGCGCTGGAACAAATGGCAGATGGCGGCCTTCTGTTCAGTATCCTTCCAATGGCAGCAATGTTCGAGAAAGGGGTAGAGAGGGAATGGAGGGAGAATCGTCTCCTTAAAGAAAACACTCTGCTGTCTGTCATCAGCCTATCGATGGAGTTATTCTATCCTATCATGGTTCATCCAATCGCAATCATTGTGAAGAAGGGAATCCCTCATCCACCACACCAAAAGGTGCTCTGGGTTCGTGCCCCGAGAGACGGGCTCGCAAAGTTCAAAGGCGCAAGGTTGCCCGACCCGAATGAGCCCGATGATCTGAAACGGGCTCTGCCCACGATAAGGGCGTTCATCCACAACCCCGGTTCATTTGAGGTGTCGAGTGTTCCCGAGGTCTCTATCGCTTCTCCGATTGACTTCTCCGACCCGCTGCTGGAATTGGTTCCAGAGGCGTATATCGAGAGCAAACCCATCAATTCGAAGGAAGTGAGAGAGGGAATCGAGCAGTTGATCAGGGACAACGTCGCTTTCCTCATCAGCAACTCCAAAGAGGGCGGGTTCATAGTTGGAGACAGTTGACAGCCTCTTCTGGGTGAAACGAGGCGAAGGAGGATATGTCGAGAGCTATGCCGAGACAGGCCCGACTCCTCTGGTCTCTGCAAGGACTGATAACAATGGCGTGGCAGCTTTTGTCGAAGGTAGTCCACGATTCAAGGCTCCTGCGATTACCATTGAACGTGTGGGAGGAACGGCCTTTGTTCAACTTCTTGACTTCTTGACGGTTCCAGACGACATCTCAGTCCTGATTCCGAAGAAGGAGATGGATGTCGAATCGCTCTATGTGGTAGCGAGCATAATCAACAACTCGAAGTGGCGTTTCTCCTACTCTCGCAAACTCACCCCTTCCCGCATGAAGAAAATCGAGGTTCCATTAGAGGCGTTTTCAAGTTTCAAGCTCAAGAAGCTACGAGACATCCTGCCAAGAGGAAGAAACGAAGGTGTCGGTATCGAGAGAATCTCAATCAAATATGGAGAGTTCAAGGTCGGCTCGCTTTTTGACCTGCACTCAGGAGACTACCACAAGTCCGCGTCTTTGCCTCCTGGTGACACCCCCATAGTCTCCTGTGGGGATTCTGACAACGGAATATCCGAGTATCGCAGCGTCCCTGATGACAAGACATACGCGCAGAAACTAACGATTGCCTACAATGGGATGAATACTCTCACCACTAAGTATCACCCATACGAGTTCGGGACGAAGGATGATGTAGCCGTGGCCTTTCCAAAATTGCCGTTCAAGCTTTCCACTTTGATATTCATCCAGTTCACTCTGAACAAGGAAAGATGGCGGTTTTCATACTATCGGAAATGCTTCAACGAGAAACTCCGAAACCTTAGAATCAAGTTGCCTGCTGACAAGGACGGCCAGATAGACGAAGGGACGATTGAGAAGGTAGTCACGTCAACGACCTACTGGAGCCATTATGAACAGGTCGTGAGAGCCATGAGGCCCAAGCGCCGAGCCGCCCCAAGACTCACAGACTATCCACCCAACGACTGTTGACAGCGCCCGGAAGTCGGAGGATTACCAGTCACCTAACGACGACTACACAGAACCCCGGCGCGCTTTCGAGCGCTTCTGTTCAACAACTCTGGCCCAGAGGTCATGGATTCCCAAGGATCACGTGAGCCAATTTGTTATGCTGTTGCGGTCCCGACACGTCCTCCACCACCGTACACCCCGACAGCGGGTTAGCACAGTGGCTTCAGCAAACGTGTTTCGGCTCAATCAACTTGTAGGATGACGGGCCAACCCCTTCACGTAGAAGGAGCACCCTCGCCCTTTCGGGTTTCGGGATCTTCAGGGGAATCTTCAGCCCATCGGGCTGGTATTGGCTCACGACCCTGGTCGTGGGCACCTTCCCTGAGTCTAGGTTCTATTCAGAACCCGCACATTTCTTTCATTCAGGCTGTCTGTCCAGTTCCTTCAGTATTTCGCGGTGCAGCAGCGCCTCGCCCCTCTGCCTGACATCCTTGGAGAGGTAGAGCACCGCACCCTCACTCGCGCGCACATCCTTCCTCATGAGTGCGACCGCTTCGTCGTACCTGCCCAGCTTGAGGAGCCTGTTCAGCTCGTCGATCAACTGCCGTTCTGGTTTGGCCAACGATCACTTCACCGCGGTCTTCTGCGTGGGGAACCGGTTCAGGAACCGTTCCTTGCTGATGCGGTAGTGCCAGCCGTCCAGGATGGCCTCCTTCTCCTTCCTCAGCTTCTCGATGAACTCTTTCGAGCGCTCGAGCTCCGGGAGCAGTGAGTCATCCGGTCCGAGGAGGAAGGTCCATTCTCCGCCTCCGCTCTTGAACTTCGTCCACTGAAGCGAGTTCAGGACGGCGGAATGCGCTGCCATGCCGTTGCCCGCCTGACCGTTGCTTCCGTTGCCTTGGACGTTCTGTACGCTGACGTCCTTCGGCAGGCCGACCACGTAGACCATCCTGTCCATCACCTTCACGAGGACGAAGCCCTGCGCCAGGAGGCGGTTGGCCTCTTCCAGTGTGGCTGCCTCCTTGATCTCTGTCATTCCTGAATATGGCGTCTCCAATCGGCAATCACCTCCGGGTGGTTCTTCCTAGGTTTCTCCATATTGACCTGATGCTATTGCTGCCTGACCGCTTTTAACGTCGGATTCGGGCTAGAGTTTGCCTCGTCTCTCAGTGGTTGCACGAGCATCTGCAGTCCTCGTTCCCTGAGGCTTTGTGTTCGTCTCTTCCTTTTGGATGGTGGCAGAATCGACACGGCCTCTTTCGCATCTCTGCCGTGAGCTCTCTTCCCTTCTCGCTCTGGAAGGGTATGAACTCCAGCATCTCGCCGAAGACCATCCTCCGGAACTCCCCGAGGCGACGATCCACCGTGTAGCCTTTGAATTCAGGCAGTCTGTGTGCCATTTTCCGCACACCCTCTACTTGTCGTCGAAGGTCATCCTTGGTCCGACTTCTTCTCGCAGCTTCATCAGCCCCACGACATCGTTGTGCGTAAGGTCCTGAAGTCTGGCCGGGAACATGCCGAATGCGACACCCACCTTCTCGCTCTGATTCATCCCGTCGAAGATGGCTCTGAGCTCCCCGGGTGTCTTGTCCGCAGGTTGGGCTGGACTGAGTCGCGCGGACCCGGCGCTGGCAGTGGCGTCTATGATGCTCGAGCCTGTCTTCCTGGGGGCGCGCTCTCTGTTTGTCAGCCTTTCTTCCTCCTTCCTTACGATAAGGGTCTTGAATTCATCGAGGGTCGCCGGAACAAGAGCATCCTTCCTGTTGTTCGTGAGGAAGATGCTCTCGATAGCAGTCGACAGGAGAAAGCTTACCTCTCTCCCCGAGTTGCTGGAGCCCGCATAGACCAGGATTCCTGTCCGTCCGTCAGCCCTGAGCTGCCCGCGCGGGTGGTCCGACATCGAGTAGTTCTCCCCTTTCTGCCATATCCAGTCGTACCGACGCAGCCATTCAGGGAGTCGCCGGAGGGCGGTCCACATCTTGGCCTCGATTACAGCCTTACCTGGGTATTCACAGACATACCAGCTGGTGTAGGGCGTATCCCTGGCGAAGTAATCCGTCATGATGTCTGAATTGTCGTACACAGCCTCTAGCACCACAATTAGATCTGACAATCTTTCGCCTCCACTTGCTGTCTAGCTATTCCGATATCTGGCGGTCCAGCGAGAGCACGTCCTTCCTCATCTTCGCGACCTCTTCCGCGTTCTTGCTCCACTGTGCCGCGTTGAGGAAGAGTTCCTTCAGGCGCCCGTCCTTGACCGCCTTCACGACGTGGATGACGCTGTAGAGTATCTCGGAGTCGCCCAGCTTTTCGTATTCAGCGTCGCCGACGAAGTGATACGCGTACAGCTTGCGGGATTCCCCGAACCCCTTGAACTCCTCGTGGCCGGAGAGGTCCGTTTGGAACTTGGTACCTCTGTAGGTCAAGAAAGCGGCCAGCTCGAACAAGAGGTCATCATCGCCAAAGACCAGGAGTTCGTCTCCCTCCGCGAAGTGCTTTGAGAGCGTGGGGTCGCTGTAGAGGACCAGGCGCGGGTTGCGCTGGAGGGCAGCCACTTCGTCGAAGGCGAGCTTCCCCCTGTTGGTGAGGACCTTCTTCCTGCCTAGTGTCTCAACGAACTCTTGCAACGAGGTGCCTCCGCCCATCCTCCTGTTGTCCTTCACCAGACTGTACTTCGTCCTGAAGGTCGAGAGTAGGGAGAGGTACGGCTGCATCTTGCCCCTAGGGAGCCTGATCGGCGTGCCGTCGAGGGCGTTGACGTCCACTCTGGTGACGTGTCTCCTCACCGTCTCGAACCTGCCCCAGCTGTAGTAGGCCGTGCCGGCGGTGTGGACCACAGCGTCTCCGAGCGGCAACTCCTCCCTCTTTACCAGCGGCTTGTTCTCGCGGAGAAACTCGTCGGCCAGCCTGACGCCGTGCCTCTGGACCAGCTCCAGCAGCTCTTCGAGAGGTGTCTCATCATCCCTTGCGAACCTGAACACCTCGGCTTCAGGATCCACCGACCTGATCATCGCCACCTTGTGTCCGTTGAGCGTGGGGAGGTAGAATAGCCCGCCCCTCGCAGGGAGGAGCTCTGAGAGGCTCTTCTTTTCCTTCTCACCGTAGCACTTCACTTCAAGGGTGACGAACCTGCAGACGTCGAGCGTCTCTGGCGGGAGGAACTTCTCCAGCCCTTGGGCGTGGTACCCCTGCAGCACTTCCTTGAACTGCGAGTCGTTGTACTCTGCGACCGAGGTCACGAAGATGTTCTTGATGGCCTCCGGGATTCTCGACTCCACCCTCTGCTGGATCGCTTTCGTGGACTGGTCGGTCAGTCTCTCCCGGTCCGCCGTCGGAGGGTATTTCCGCTCGTCCTTGAGGTTCAGTATCCAGGCCGAGAACGGCAGCTCCATCCTGGTGTCGACAGGGGCGCCAAGGAGGCGGATCTCTTTCTCGTCCGAGTTTTCCGAAGAGGCGGAGAGGCCCTTGTAGTCCTTCCTGACGACGAAGGCTGCGTAGAGCTCGAAGTCCTCGTCTGATATGTGCAGGGGGAAGTAGCTGACCACGTCGTGCCACGTCTGCGCCTTCCTGACCATCTGCTCCAGGCGCTCGTCGAACTTCTTCGGGCCGAGCATGTGCCTTCCCTTCTCCTTCGGGATGTCGGACCTGTAGTAGCTCTGCAAGTCCATGCTCTCCTCCAAGTTGAGGAAGGTCTCCACACCTGAGAAAGCCGTGCAGTCGACGATGTACTCCAGCAGGTCGGGAAGCGATATCCTCGCGTCGAGGATGAATGTAACCCGCGTCCCATAGCAGTCCAAGTCGGGCTGCGGAAGCAAGTTGTATGCCACGCCGCTCTTGCCCATGACCGCATACCTGGTGTTGTCCTCACGAGAGAATGTCTCAAGGACCATAGTGTCGGTGAGAGTGGTGTACGCGGCCCTGCCCAGGCCGAACATCCCGACCTCGTCTCCGGAGAAGTTGTCGCTCCTGCCCAGCACGGAGTAGACCTGCAGGAACTTGTCCTGCGACATGCCCAAGCTGTCCACTCCCTGGATCACTAGCTTCCTCTGCGACGGGATGATTTTGATCTCGACGCTCGGCTTCGCGCCATAGAGGCGAGAGGCTGTCCTGCACGCCCTGCACTCGTTGTTGTAGAACTCCCTGAAGCCCGACTTCGGGTTTGCGTAGAGGTCGCGAGAGACTCTCTGGATTATCACGTCTTCCTCCAGCTTGACCTTGATCATACCCCCGCTGGAGGCCTGCTGCAGCTTCGGAGCGTAGGAGAGCTCTTCGCTCCCCAAGGGGAGGGGATTCTCCTCGACAAGGGTGGGCTTGAATATCTTGATTTCCTGCGTCATGATTGGAAGGCGCCTCCTGAGACGCGAGGGGGCGAGCGTGGGCCCCCTCCTCTCAGACTCGTTGTACCGCTCAATCCAGCATGACCCGGCCGATGTAGTCTCTTACGGTCCTGACTTCATACGACCCGGGCTGGAGAGACAGCGGCGCGTGTTGCGGGTGGGTCATCTGAGACGGCTCGTCGAGCACGATGTACTGCTGACTCCCTGAGGAGAAGACCTTCCCCTTCAGGACGTGCGGGTTGCCTGTCTCGCTCGCTATTCGGACCTCAGTCCCAGTCTGCTTCGCGCCATTCGGTATGCTGCAAGGCGCTACGATCACGTCGCCTTGTCGGAATATGTCCATTCTACATGCACCTCCAAGTGCTTTCTGGATTTGTCAATCTGTTTGTCGAACAGTTTTCTCTCATCGCAACCATCAGAATACGACAGTGTCTCCGAGCCCGCCTCCGGCGAGCCAGATTTCGCAGTCTATGAGCGCCCTGTCCCTGTAATCAGGTGGCGTGTAATGCATCCACACCTGAGCGGTCTCATCGCGCCCAATCAGGGCGACAGCGTAGCTGTGGTTCCTGAACGCCCTGTACAGCCAGTCGTTCTTTCCTGTCGCCGTGAAGAGGATCTTCGCGACCTTGGACCCATCTCTGTAGGTGCTGCGTTCCAATATGTCCACGCGAACAGCCGAGGGGATGGAGATGACTCCCTCCCTAGTCACGTTGATCGTGCCTGAGTTGGGCTGGACCGTCAGTTCCAGCTCCTCAAGTAGGGCGTGCCACTGCCAGAGCCTGAACAGGGGGTCGATGGAGCCCGTGGCAGCGTGCTCGATTATCGCCTGCGACACCGAGGTCACGTCGCATATGCGAACCACACGGCCGTTGAGTTCGACCAAGAAGGCATCCCCGCCCTTCTCTTCTTCGACCCTGAGCGTGTCGGACCCCTTTCTTGCTACGTACCTTATCGTCAAGCCGTTGAACATCTTGTACTTGACGATGCTGAAGGGGTCCTTCTTGACCACCCTTACGGCGGTGTCGTCGAGGAGGACCAGCGATTCGGCCCTCTCTTCAAGGAACCTCATGTGACCTCATTCCCCGATGCCGATGCCTTGCGAGCTCAGTATTCGCTCGCAAGCATGAGGATTCCGTCCGTGAAGAAGAGTTTGGGCTCTCTCTTAGCGTCTGTCCAGTCATAGCTCTGCTCGAAGAGGAGGTTGCCGTTCCCGTCGTCATAGACGATCTTGGCCCTTCCCTCTTCCAGCAGCTTCAGGCGGACGACCACGAAGTCCTGTCCGCGCACCGTCGGCTGGAGTCTGAGGATCACCGCCGCGTCCGTGAGCATCCAGGAGTATCCGTTCTCCATCAGGTAGCGGACGCCGTCGGTCGCGTTTATGCCGCACATTATGGGATAGTAGTGTTCTGACCCGTGAAACTCGTCGAGGTCCTTCAGTTCCAGGTCTGACTCGTGTTTGACTTCCATGCTCTCATCTCCCTTGCTTCACTGATTGCGCGGCTAGCTCTCGCTCTTCGGAAGCTGTTGGGTGGCCGACTGCGGGTAGCGGATCCCGTGCTTTGCGAGCAGTTGGCTCGCGATCGCCAGGTCCCTTCCCCTGACCTTCTGCTCAAGCTCCGAGTAGAGCCTTCCCTTTATCGCGTCGACGACCTCGCACATCGCCTTGTTGATGTCGGCGTAGTCTCCCTCCAGCCACCACGTGCTCCCGTACTCGGCAGACCGCAGACCAAGGTCGCTGTCGAACTGGTTCAGGAACCTGATCGTGGCCTCGGGATTCTCGAAGTAGGTGCTGTAGAAGCCGTTCCTGTTGAAGTGCGCTATGAAGGAGCAATGGAGCGTGAGGTGCTTGTAGATTCTGTCAGTGAAGTGCTCGAAGCCGAAGCCCCGCTCCATGAACCTCTTCCACTGCGCCAGCACCAGTTCCTTCTCCCTGGCGCTCATGAACTGCACGTCCTTGAAACCGACCATCTTTCATTTCGCCTCCTGTTGCTTTCTGAATTTGCCGCAGAACTCCCTGACTGTATACTCGGCGATCCCGAGGGTTTCTGCCGCCTCTCTCTGCCTGATTACCTTCGGTCCGAGGCTCAGGGCCGCAAGCCAGACCGAGCCGGCAGCCACCGTCTTGGGACTGTAACCTCCCAGGCCGCTGGCGTCTTCCGCCGTCTTCCCCGCCGCCTCCAGCAGGCTGGCGAAGTACCTGCCTTCGTCGAGGTTTGCCCTTTTGACCCGGTCCAGAACAAGGGAGTAAGACTGGAGCCTCGCCACGGCTCTCTGCACGAGCCCCTCGGACCTGATTGCTGGTAGAGGAAGGGACGATTCCCTCCCTATGCGTAGCAGTTGAGACCTTGAGACCATGTGGCCTGTCTCAGAGTACGCCTTCTGCAGGTCGCCGAAATCAACGTGAGAGATTCCCGCCGACCTGCAGGCGTATAGGAGCGAGTAGGCGGATATTCCTGGCATCGCGACGCGGTACATCCTCCTGTTGGGCAGGAGCCTACCGGCGGTCTGAATCGCGTTCTGGACGACTCCCCTGGGTAGAGAGAACCTGCACGACACCCTCTCGATAAGCCTCGAGCACTTGATGGACGAAATGTCGCGCCCAATCGCGTTCGCCCTCAACTTCGAAACTCCGAAGATGTAGCCGGCTTTGGGGCCGTGCTCTCCCTTGTCGGGTACTCGACCGACGTAGGAGCCCAGAACTTCGGGCGTCGTCCCTGACACTTGCGAGATTTCAGACGTCGGGCTGGTTCCTAGCACCAATCCGCAGGAAGGGCATGCGAGCTCTCCTCCTGCGTCCACCAGCTTCGTCCGGCACTCGGGGCACTTGTCCTGGCTGGCGAATTCTTCGTACGCAGTTAGCCCTGGTTTCCTCAAGGTTCGATACCTCCTTTGGTCGCTGGATTGATTCGGCTAGTCGGAATGCCCGGCGTGTCCCGGGTTGATGCAGAACAGCATCCATTCGCCCCTCTCGTCCTGAACGGCGAATGATCCCGGGACCTGCCTCGCGCTCTCCACGTCTTCCTCGGACCTTATGGTCCCGAGGTAGGTGGCACCCCTGGGAAGGCGCCCGCAGTACCTCAGGTGGCCTTTCACGTAGGCCTCGATATCCAAGCCATTGGGCTCTCCCGTGGGGAGGACGTCCGGCATTCTGCCATAGGCGCTCTTTGGCGGGCTTATGCCCTCGGCAGCCGCTTCTCGAAGCGTCTGCTCGGCTATGACTTCATTGGGGATCCTGACCCCGTTCATGGTCCACGTGACCACGTCCGGCCCGCATAGCCCGAGCCAAGTCCCGCGTCTGGGTTCTTTGCCCACGCGCAAGGCCGTGCTTGTCACAGGGATGATGGCACCCCAGTGGTGGAAGCGCCTGCGCACCTTGACGGGAAGTCTCCCGAGCTGCCTGTCCTCGATCTTGGAGAGGAGTTCAGCAACTCCCTTCTCGAGGAGTATCCTTGCGGTCACCCTGCCACCGAAGAGCTTCTCCCCATCCTCCACAATGGGGAGAATCGACTCGTCGAGGAGCCTGGCCAGCCTCCTCGCGCCCGCAGCGTCCCCTTTCATCATCCAGAGAGCCTTCATCCATGTCCTGTGGGGGACGTTCTCGATGTTGTAGGGGACCGAGAGAATGGCGGTCGTCTCACTCGCCCTCCTTCTCGGGTCCCTTGCTCGCTGGTTCTGGCCCCGGCACCGGCTTTGTGCAGACCCTTACCGACGCTCCGATCCCCCCCATGACCACGTCAAGGAAGGCGAGCCTGCCGTTGGTCCATGCCACGACCTCGGTCGGCTTGAGGGATTCCATGCTTGCCAGGATGTCGGCCGCGGTGTTCGCGCTGCTGCCGAAGTAGCCTCGGTCCAGCGCCTGCGCGTTGCCTGAGGCTCCATCGGGCGGGCGATACTCGACCGCCGTGACCTCCCTGACGCCGTACCCGATGTTCACGATGAACCGGAGCAGGCCGAAACACCGGCCGCTGGCGGTCCTGCGGACATCGATGTGCGACTCCTCTGGCGATAGGCCGAGCCTTTCAGCCAGAGCCTCCATCCTCTTGGTCACGAGTTCTTCCTGGATGCTCCAGAGCGCCGCCTCGTTGGCAGCGCCGAACCTGCTCATCTGGCTCTTCGATGCCTGGCCTGTTTTCGCCCGTATGTCTGGGCCGGATGTGATGGCGGCCTTGACTTCGGCCAGAGCCTTGATCTCCCTCAGCATCCTGTCCCGTCCTCCTTGGGAGTCGCTTCCAGGACTGCAATCCAGGCGTCGGCTTCCTGTTCCTGCATCCTGCAACCCCTGATCGACTCAAGGGCCCTGACGCTGTCCCGGGGATCTCCCCCGAGCCCACCCTTCAGAAACCTAGGAACCGCGTACAATGTCGTACCTCCTGCCTTCGTCCTAGCGCGCGTCCATGGTTCGAATGGAAACGACGCACCACCTCCTCCTCTCGGCTAGAAATTGTGCAGCAAGAAATTGACAGGCTTCGGAGGCTTCACTTTCTCCCCAACGGGAAGGCATGGGCCAAAAATGTGCCCGGTGCGTTCTTTCTTGCGGGTCCTCCGGTCACAGCGGCGTTCCCTCCCGTGGTAGGGTTGGAACTTGGTTTCAGCTGTGGCCCGGACCTGTCAAGGTTGGGGGTGGAGCCTCCGTGCATGCCATTCTTCCTGTGGCCGATAACAGAGGAGTTGTTTTACATCCGTCTGGGTGGATAGAGGGCATCAGTATGCCCAGAGGATGGCCGTTGGTCCAAGACATTGATATCCGGGTGGATTACGGTCAACCATTGGGTCGCCGCCGACTCTCATCTGAGAATTCAAGTGGGGCTTCACCAGTGAATTAGAGAGAGGCTCGTAGAAACCGAACCTCAGTTTTCTCCGACTGAATACACGTGGTCATACGTGACAATGGCACCAACTTTGTGCCAAGATGGCACCAACGCAGATGACGGCACGAGCTGATGGCACGAACTCATGGGAAAGTGGCACCAACTTGGTGTTTGAAGCGATATGATGGCACGAACTCGTAGCAAAGTGGCACAAAATCCGGTTGATGGCACGTACTTTGGCACGAACTCGTGTCAAGTTGGCACGAACTTCTTGGAGATGTAGAATCGTCGCTTGGACGGACTTTCGCGCCGTTTCTTCAGGGGAATCCTTCCCCCACGGTCAGGATGCCGAGGCATCTGCACTCGACCCCTGCACGAACCCGTCGTTTGTGACGGGATTGGTGGTTTCGCTCAGCCACTCAAAGATGTGACCATTGTATTTTGGTGAGAAAGGAGAGCGCGTGAGTATTTAACGCGAAAAGTGTCGGCGCGATTCCGCTCTCGTGGCTAACCCCTCACGGGGGAGAATCACCCTTCTCAGGCTTGCCTTCCACTTGGGCATCCTCCTTCAACTTCTCCACAACCTCCTTCCCCTTCGTTGTGATGATGTACTTCCTCTTCGCTGAGACAAGGAGGCCCCTCTCAACCAGCCTCTCCAGCTGGCGTGAAGTCGTTCGTACGCTCAGCCCGCATTCCTTTGCTATTTCGTTCCTCCCGCTCAATCCGCCGAAGCCGACGCTGGAGAGCACCCGCGTCATGACCGCCTCGGTCGTACCGTTCCTGCCCGTCCTCTTCGTTGCCGCTTGAGCTGGGAAGAGATCGGGCTCCCCGCTTTCGGTCTCGGTCGCAGGTGACTGAGATTGCTGGGATACAGCTGCAGGTACATCCCCTTGCGGCTTCTCTCCAACAACTGATGCGTCGCGAGAGGGGACGGCCGCAGGTCCCCCGGTCGACTCAGCCGGAGGTATAGCGAAACCTTCGGTGGGAAGAAGGGCCCCAGCCTCGCCCTCGCTCGGAACCCTTTCCTCCTCCTCAATCGCCTTCTTCAGCGCCTCCGTGGAGAAGCCAAGTTCTTTGACCACCTCGACGGAGAAACTCGTCGGATCTTTGTCCGCGAGTATCTTCTCGACATCGCTCTTGTGCTCTTCAGTTATTACTGCGAAGATGACTTTTCCAAACTCCCTGTCCGTACACTTGTCGTAGTTCTTCTTCACCTGCTTCTGGTTCTTTTTGGGGTTCGTCTCTATCTCGATGGCCGTTGCTCCTGCATAGTCCCAGTGGTAGGGGTCGGTCTTCACCTCTTCCTCTGCTTCCGCAACCACCTTGCTCTTGCGCTCTAACGGCCTGAAGACGATCAGGTCCGGGAGCTTCGCGTGCCTCTCTCCGTAGTCGGCGGTGACCCAGCAGAACTTCTTCCGATACTTCGCTATGTAGTGGTCCATGACCCTCAGATGTATCGGCCCGCCCGCCCTCGGAGAGACTATCCTCGGTCTGGCGAAGAACTTCTCTCTGGCAAGGGGCGTGAGCTCGTACCTGAACGACTTCGCCCTGTCCACTTCGTCCTGATTGGTCATGACGGGCTCCCTCCAGTCGGTAACTCCTGTGCCTGGATTCGCCGCCAGCACTAGGTCGAGGGTCGCGGCGCTTCTGAGGTAACCCAGGTCCTCCAGCTTGAGGGTGGCCTTGAGCAGTATGTGCGGATCCTTCCACCGAAACTTCTCTTCGAAGTACCACCTCATGTAGCCGAAGGTGGGCCGGTGCACGCTGCCGGGCAGGGCGAAGTAGAACAGGTAGAATAGAATCGCGCCGTTCACGAAGTCGACGAGCGGGCGCCCCTTCTCGACGAGCATCTCTTCGAGGAGGCTCTGGTAGATCGGCGCCCTGTCCTCGACCGCCCCCCCGTACTTCTTCTCCATCTCAGTCCGCATGAAGTTGATGACCTCTTCCTGGGAGTGAACGGGAGGGGGTATGGGGTCGATGGGCCACGTCTCCGCCCCCTGCAAGCCAGAGGCGCTTTGCGAGTTCCTCTTCACGGCGATGTGATACTTCGGCATCAGGACCAGCTCTTCCTTGTATTTCTCTCCCAGGACCTTGGAGAGCTTTGATGCGTCGTCGGGACTGCAGCGCAGGGCGCACACCGTCCCGGCATTGGCGAGTATCGCGTCCACCAATCCCTCCGACTCTATCTGGGAGAGGTACTGGTGGGCGAAGCACAGGCTGAGGCCGAACTTCCTTCCCTCGGAGAGCATCGTAGTCAGCATCTTGAGCTTCTGGACGTTCTGGAATTCGTCAACAAACAGGATCACGGGAGTCCTCGCCGACGGCCCCTTCCCCTCCTGCTCGAGCCTCCGGGCCCTCGCCTGGACCAGGAACCAGATCTTCATCACAAGGGCCCCCGTCACCATCTCCCGAAAGTCGGCCGGAAGAGACTTGTCGAGCCTCAGGACTGTGGCGCGCCCGGGCACAAGCATTCCCTCCATGTCGAGCGTCGTGTCCCTCGCGCAGAAGGTCCTGGCGGTGAGGGAGTCGGGGGGCATGACGAAGTTCGATATCCTGTTGAGGACCGGGGCGTAGGCGTTCCTGTCGAGGGCGGCGATTGCCTCCATCGTCCTGACGAATATCTCCTCGGCAATGTCCGCCCTCCTGAAGATGCTCGCCACATCTTCCCTGTCCCGCCTCGACAGCTCGGTCATGAAGTTGTAGAGGTCGAGGAAAGTGGCGTTGTCCCCGAAGTTGTAGAGGAAGAAGAGCGTGCCCCTGTAAATCCAGTGCAGCCTGGGGGCCATCGAGGGGTCGGTCTTCACCAGGTCCTGCAGGAGGGCGACGAGCTCCCCGACCTGGGTCTGCATCTGGAGTGCCTTCTCGTGCTTGTCCGTCAGCGGCGGGTAGAGCCCGACGGGGTTGAAGGCGAAGCTGACGTTAAGAGGGTCGAGCATCACGAGGTTCTTCCAGTCCTTGAGGGTCTCCGCGAGCAGGAGGGACGCGTCTCCCGCGGGGTCGATGAAGACGACGGAGCAGGGGAACTCGCGCTGCCCCTCCTCCCCTAAGAGGAGGAGCATCATCCGGAGAAGGAGGTTTGTCTTCCCCGTGCCTGTCCCCCCCAGGACGTAGATGTGGCTGGTGAAGTCGTCTGCCGAAAAGTAGTATCCGCCTTCGTCTCCCATTGAATCGAGAAGACTACGTGGCTCTTAACGAAGGGCGGAGGCGTGCGAGGAAGCCCCCGAATCGACTCCCCGTAGGATGTCGCGCCTCTTGCTGCAAGACCTGCTCTGCAAGCATCCGAAGATACGCAGGAACGGGGCTCGTTTCCCTGAACGAGATGCCGCCGTAGAGCGAAGACAGTAGGTCTTCGTACCGCCGGAGGTCTTCCGAGGTCCTCGAACCTATCAACAACTCAGTCTTATCGCTCTCCTTCGAGTAGGTCAGCTCGAAGGTCCTCTCTATGTTCGAGGCCAGGTGTCTCAACCTTGCGGCGCCTGCCTCGTCAAGCTTCTCCTTGAGGGCTGGGATCTTGGAGACGGCCGCCACTCGGAAGCCGCCTTCCCTCCCGGCCTCGTCCTTTTCCTCGGCCCCTACCTGACTCCCGCCGCCTATCCTCCATTGCGTCTTCTTGGTGGTGCTCCTGCTCACCGCGCCGCCGAACGAGTCGGCGAGGGATTCGAGGCTGCCTATGATCGGTCCCGTCGGTATGTGGATGTAATAGGGCAGCTCGTCCGTCGTAAGCATCAGCTCGGGGGAGGCCTTCCTCGCCTTCGTCCCGTAGTGCCAGATATACTCCGCCGGGTCGGCCAGGACCCTTCTCTTTACCAGCCAGGCGAGCATCCTTGGGTCGCGCAGCGGGACTACGGCAAGCCTGTCGATCTCATCGCTGCAGTTGGTGAACGCACCGAGACCGGCGAGTGTATCGACGTCGCCACCGACCCACATCCCCCTGATTGCCATCGATATGGTCGGCTGTGACTTTACCGCGTCGATCTTCTTGACCTTCTCCTGGATGCTCCTGTACCATTCGGTGCCTCTCTCCTTCCTCTCGACCGTGTACTCTCTCCCATCGCCGTCGGTCTTCGTTTCCGGCGTGTCTGCGTTCTTCTTGTAGTAGCTGAGCTCGGCCTTCAGGCTGACCAGCTGGGGGTGGTAGTCCAGGTTCCTGAACACGAACTGGACCCAGGCGAACTCCGGCCCTTTCAGGGACACCTCGTGGATAAGGCTGCCCACGAACTCCTGAGCGGGCTCATACCTTGGTGTCGACATCACGTGCCCGTTCCTGAGTTCAACTGTGAAGAAGCGGACGCTATCGAGGTCCACTGACCTAGACCGCCTCCCCTTCCTTCTCTCCCAGGCACCTAACCATCGAGCTCGCGCGGGGCAGCGGTAGGGTGCTCCGGTGGCGATAAACCGGGAGCGGCCCCAGGTAGATCCGCCGGAGACATGCCAGGAAGCACGACGCGGGTATGAATTGCAGTAAGAACAGCGCCAAATCCTTGAAGCGCGCAAGAGCCGGGATCAACGCCAGGGCTGCTGGCTGGAAGAACACAGGACAAAGTGCAGAGAGCAGGGCAGTCAGGAGTATCATCTCGAACACGCGCTTCCTCGTCCTGGTGTCAGGCGGAACCTCCATCCCAGGCTTCACGAGGCCGACCTGGGCGAGGGCCTGAGCCCAGGCTCTCACGCCTGTCTTCTCCTTCAGCGGATGGGTGAGCCTTGAGGGCTCGTGCCTGTAGATCAAAGCATAGAGCGCGAAGAACTGGACAAGAGGGGTGAATAGAAGTAGCTCGACCAGGCTCATCTGCTTTTAGGAGGCAGAGCAATAATAACGGCGCAGCAGCGGTTCGCCAGAAGGGAAAGCAAACGCGCGGGCCTAGAAATGCGCAAAGGCTTCCCCCCGATCCTCCCGATCGCCCAGCTCCTCGAGGATCCCGCTGAAAGAGACCAGGACAGCGTCTCCCTGCGGTGTAAGCTCGTAACGTTTCCGTTTGCCCTGCGCGACCACCTTGATGAGGCCTTTCCCGGTCAAGTGTCCCAGCAGCTCCTTACAGACGGACCAGGAGAGGTTTGACCTGTACATGATTCGCGTGGGCTTTTCCGCCTTCCCTTTTACGGCAGCCAGAATGTCAAGCATTATTTCTGCTCTGGACCTCCTTTTCGAAGCTTTTCGGCCAGGCCCGGAGATGCTTGACGAGGTGTCTGGAGACGAACCTTCACCGTGGCCTGGTTGGTGCGACAATTCGCCAAGGAAGACAAGGTTTCGATTTAACGCGGAAGCGCACCATTCGATAGGTGCTAAGAACTTCCGTGAGGAAGGAATCCTTACTCTGGGTCCGAAGGTGGCGGCTGGTCTCGCGCCCTGCTTCGGTCCCTCTCCATCGAGTTTTGTGTCCCATCGAACAGCCGCCTTGCCTCCTCGATCTCCTTAGCGAAGTTCAGGCTGTCTCCCTTCCGATAAGATGCGCCTTGCGCTCTGTAGAAGCGCCCAAGAATCCTTGCCTCGATCAGGATTGCACCCATGGGCTGGAACAGGTGCACGAGCGCGTCGTCGAATTCCTCCGGCCTGAGCGAACTGCTAGACAGATCGACGCCCCACCGGTCAAGCCACCAGGAGACAGACCTCATTCCGTTCTCTCCCAGGACCTCCTTCATTGTCGACTCGCAGGTCTCCTGGAACAGCGCGTCGAAGTCCTTCCCTTGTGGAAGCGAGGGGCCTGGGCTCATCCGGGAGTCACCGTAATCGCCGAGTCAGCAGTGAGTGTCCCTGTGATGCCGCTGGAGACCTCCCACTCCAGTTGGAAGGTGCCGCCGTTGGAGCCGAATATGACGTAGATGGTGCCTGCGAAGACGCAGGCGTATGTCGGGCCCACGTTGCAGAAGTTGGCCGAATAGACCAGATCGCCACCGTTGGTTGTTCCGCCGATCGGCGTGTCGGGGCTTGTCGTGCACTCCCAATCCTCGGCGTACCGATACTGGAAGGTGGCGCAAGCCTCCACGGTCGTTCCGCTTGGGAGATGGACCCCAAAAGATATCCCTGGAGCGGTCGCGGCAGATTGGTAGTAGTCCAGGTTGACTGTCACGATATAGGGCGTGTTGGCGACTCCTGCGAACGAGAGCTGGCTTAGGGGAGTCCACGTGGTGGAAGTGGTCGTCTGGGCAGCCGTCGTCATGTACAGCAGGGGATCGCCGAGGGGGTAGGGACCGCCTGACCCCGAGACGAAGTTCGCCGTCTCGGTGATCATCCCGTTGACAGTGACCGCCGCCGGGTCTGAACTGCCGGAGTAGGAGCCTGTTCCCGAGCCCGTCCACGACGAGAATGTGTAGCCCGGCGCCGCATACGCCTCCACGGTGACCTCCTGGCCGTTGCAATACTCGGTTATCGCGCCTGGGCTGGTCATCCCCGCTCCGGAGGGGGAGACCTGCATCGACAGGGTTCCGACACCGCTGCAGGAGTTCGGCAGGGAGGTGGACGTCGGATTGGACCAGTAAGTATTGCCAAGAGACGTTACCAGCCCGATGTTGCCGGCGCTGGGGTTGGCTGAGATGGCGTTGTATCTTGAAACGCACGTCGATGTGCCAGGTGAGCAGGTTCCCGAGGGGACCATCGGTCCCACGAGCGCGTTGGCGTTGGCCGGGAGCGCGACGGCGGCGAACGCGGGCGTCGACCCGGAATTGAGGTTGTACACCGTCCCGTTGGGGTAGCTCAGGAGCATGGCTACGACCTCGGACGTTGCGGCCCCGGCATTGGACAGGGTTAGGCCAGACGAGCCGACCGTGAACTGGAGGCTTTCCTGCCCCTTTCGGTCGGCGATCAGCTGGGCTTGTTGCGCGGCCTGGCTCGCCTGGGCTTGCACGGAGGACATGTAGGCAAGCGCCCCGATGGCGCCCATGAGGACCAGGACGAAGAAGATCGTCCCGATCACCGAAGCTATGCCTCTTCGGCGCCTGTCGGGATTGAATTTCATCGATGATTTACTCCGCGCCAGGATTTAACGGCTCAAGCTGGGACGGCCACTACCATCTGCTGGGCCAGCGTCCCCGAAGCGCTCACTATCACCGTGTACTTGGTTCCGACCGCGAATGTGTTTGTACCAAAGATGGTGACAGTAACAATGAGGGATTCGCCAGGCGAGACCGTGGTTGCCGCCAAGGTGATTGAAGCGGGGTTTGACCCGAAGGGGGTTGTGCTCGAGCACAGTGTGGTGACTTCAGATGCAGAGAGGGCGCGGCCGTAATCGCGGACGTCGTCCACCCTGCCGTTCATGAAGTACGAGGATCCGGAATAGCTGCCAATGTAAGAGACGGTCGCCCGAGACATCTGGTTTGCGGTGAGTGTCTGTGAGTTGGAGACGCCGTTGAGGTAGAACGTGACCGAGCCCGTGCTGTCGGCATAGGTCACAACCGTGCAAGACCAGACGTTTGTGGCGACCCCCGAACCGAAGGACGAGCAGACGTCGGGATTGTTCACGTTCGCCCAGAAGCATAGCTGGCCACTCGTGCTGAGAAGAAAGAGAACCCCTGGTGTGCTCTGGCCGAATATGGCATGGCTGGACGATTCGTCGAGCGGATAGGTCCATGCCGCTATTGTCATGGAGGAGCCGCTTGCGAATCCCAGGTCGGCCCCCGGCACGCTGACATACTGGCTGCCGGCGCTCGCAAAGCTCAGGCAGGCTCCGAACTTGCAGCCCGCCCCGCTCGCCCAAGTTGGCCCGTTCTTGACGATGACTGAGTAATACTGGTCGGTCGGAGTTGTTGCGGTGCTTGCGGCGCGATTATACAGGTACAGAGTGTAGGAACCGCCCGTGGTTATTGTAAGGGTGAAGACGTACCAACTGCCAGAAGAGCCTACGTAGACGAGAGTATCTGCACAGGTACTCCCAGAGTAATAGCATGCGGGTGTGTCTGCAGGACCTGCAGCGCCGCCTGTTTCTACAACCTCTACGACATCTCCGGCATTGAGAGAGATTGTCTTTGTCGTGCAGCCGAGGTTCGTGCCACCGCTATTGTGAATGTCGACCGAATCTGGATTGCTCAGATATGTGGGAGCTTCGACTACAGAGACGGTGACAGCTCCGCCGTTGTTGGCACAACCACCGCTACTGGCCCATCCGTCGATCCCGCTCTTCCAATTCTCGATCGTGACGCCGAGCGTCCCTGTGTTTCCGTTCCCCGAGGCGTCAACCGTGGTCGGTCCGATCCCCTCGTCGAGACGCCAGTAGCCAACGAGGCCGGTGGTGGGCGTGTTTATCGAGGAGCCGGTTGCGGCGTTTTGTAGGGAGACGCCATAGGACGCAGTCGGGGATATCCCCACAGTTGTGAGCGTGAATGTGCTGAATGCGACGCTCCCTGTGTCGGCTAGGAGGACCTTCTCAATCGCGACGTTCGACCCCTGCCTGATCGAAGCGTTTGGAATCGCAATGGATGCTCCCTGGGCGACAGATTCGTACGGGAGCATCGCGAAGGCGACGAGTGCCGTGCCCGCTATCGTGACACTGATCAGGATGAAGACCTCCAGGTAGGTGGAGACCCCCTTTCTGGACCTAAGTTCCAACTTGCACTTCATCCCCGTTTGCATCGACGAGCAGGAAGGTCTGTCCCGACGGGTGCGCACACGACGGCAGCGTCAGCGTGAAGGTGCCCATGCCGCCGACTGGCACGGTCACACCAAGACAGCCGGAGTAGAGGGTGCCGTTGACGAACAGCTCGGTGGGGGTGAAGCTCACGCTCCCGTAGTCGTAGAGGACGAGCGTGTAGCCGGTCCCCTCGGTCACCCCCTTGTACACTGTAGTGCAACTGCCGCTGCCAGGCGTGGGTACGGTCCCGTAGACCAGGGAGACCTGCTTTCCCGCAGATCCTTCTTGCGCTCCCGCAGCCAGCGACCCTGCGTAGGTGGACAGGTTGAACTGATTGAGGGCTGCTGCTGCGACGAAGCTCCCGAACGCGAGGGTTACGCCGATCATCAAGACAGAAGCGTAGAGCTCGCTTACCGCGCGCCTCCTTCCCGTTTTCACGATAATGTAAGTCATGGGAGCTTAAAAGAAAAGAAAGGGGGAGGAGCCTTCGGTCCGGCTCCTTTCTACGGTTGAGCTGAGGTTGAAGCAGAGGCAGTGCCGAAGACGATGTTGATCGTCTGAGGAGTTGTGGAGCCGTGGACTGGGAAGGTCGGTGAGTTCCCGATCGTCGAAAGCGGCCCTGTTAGGACAAGTGAAGTTTCTGCTCCCGGGGCGAGAGTCATCGTGCCGGCGCTGAATACGAGTGGGTTACCGGCAGTTGCCCCACCTCCGCTTGGAGATGATAGAGTCCATCCTGTGGGAGATGATGTTATGGCGCACGGGGCGGCGCAAACCGGAGCGTTGGTAGTTCCAGTGTTTGTGCCCGCAAAGGTGACCAAGCACGTCGCGGCCGTGCATGTGATCGTGCTGGTTCCGGTGTTCTTGATAGTGATGGCAAAGGCTACGGGGCTGGCTGTGGATGTCGACCCTCCGGTCAACAGGACCGAGGTCACTTGGATGGAGGAGTTGGCCGTTGCCGAGCCAGCGAGGCCGTAGATCGCTGCCGTCACCACGCCGCCGACGGCGAGGACGGCTGCGATGATGATGAAGAGGTCGAGGCTTTGAGAGATCGCTTTGCGTCTTTTTTCTGCAATTTGACGCTTGATGTTCATTGACTGCCAAGTATCGCCCGCCTAATAACGCGAAAGCCGCAGACCGCTCTTGCATGCGACGCCGTCTCGCAGGTTTAGAAAAAAGAAGGGGGAGGAGCCTTTGGTCGGCTCCTTCTATTGCTACGCTGTGACCATGATTGACTGGAGGGCTGACCCGAGGGCCGCTGTGACCGTGTACTTGGTTCCAATGGTCCAGCCCGTGGTAAGGGCTGTGGTGGTTCCGACTGGTCCCTCCGTGATGGCAACCTGCTCTCCAGGTGTCAGTGTAAGGGAAGAGCAGGTCAGTTGGACCGTATCGCCTGAGGTGACGGCTACTATGCCCGCAGTCCCTGAGGAACACGTCGGTGTCGGGACGTTAGACCCAGAAGCTTCAACGGTGCCTCCGAGGGTGATGGTCATGGTGCCGGTGATGGTTGAAGACCCTGAGTTCTTCACTGTGATGGAGAAGGAGTTTATGGTGCCAGTAGCCGTCCCTCCTGCTGCCTGGACTTGGACCACTCCTAGGAAGGAGTTAGTTGTTGCCGAACCTGCAAGGCTGAAGACCGCTGCGGTCACTATCCCGCCGACGGCGAGGACGGCTGCGATGATGATGAAGAGGTCGAGACTCTGAGAGATTGCTCTGCGATTGCGCGTTATTTTCATCGACGGTTTAGTATCGCCCGCCTTATAACGCAGAAAGAGCAAACACAGCTACCATTCATCCGTTCATCTTCAGATGACGCTGTGAGTGAAAGAAGGTTTCAGTAAATGTGGAGCAGGGCGGGCAGGTTGAGGGTGGTCAGGGCATAGGTCACCACGACGGCGATGACCACGTTCACCGACGCCCTCAGCGTATTCTTCACTGTGAAGTCGGTCATCTTTGCCCCGATTATGCCCAGCGCCGCCGCTGAGACCACGATCAGGATGTCGGACACCTCGAAGAGCTGAGGGGGGAGGACGCCGATATGAACGCCTTGAGCATAGGCGGTCGACAGTCCGGGCTGGAGCCCCTTGCCAAACGAAGCGAGGACCCCGCCGACGAAGGTGATCCCGAATGCCAGGAGCAGGGGAGAGACGTAGGAGAGTACCATGTACGGGCGCATCTCCGCCCGGGTGTTCTTCTTCATCTCGGAGACCTTCGTCGTGTAGGCAGTGAGCTGGTACACCGTGTCGACCGTCCCTCCGCC
>Ga0187803_10000055_pt1 | contig 48706 bp, 39 predicted proteins | sample NC_wetland_sal_i_2_FD_132425 | JGI IMG/M metagenome (GOLD analysis project Ga0187803, IMG submission 132425) | Wetland sediment microbial communities from Neuse River Estuary, North Carolina, USA - Control_3 | ecosystem: Environmental > Aquatic > Freshwater > Wetlands > Sediment | place: USA...
AAAAGCCGTTCGCACAGATGCGAGCCCAGGAAGCCGGCGCCGCCGGTGACGAGAATGCGTTTCTTGGTGGAGGTCATCGTGGTTCCTTGGGGAATTTCCCTGAGGTCGCGTTTCGAGTGCTCGGTCTAGTTTTGGGCCTTGAGCCGCCGGACGTGACGAGCGACCGCGGGCGACTCAAGTCCAACGCGGCAATAAGATTAAGTAAAGCACAGATCTATTAACAAAATTCTCCAGGTGACCAGAGATCGGAGTGAACGGTAGCATTCTGTGTTGGTTTTATCGAATGGCTATTGAGCGACTATATGAATTTCTGAACCCTGTCGTCATTTTTACATATAAGGCCCGAAATGCATATATCATTTACATTTCAATTCAATTATCTCAAAAACGCCGATATGCCTCAAACTGAAATGATCACGCTCTAGGATAGTGCTACTTGTCGCCCGTCGTCTCACGCGCGCGTGCGATGAATGCACGCTCAAGCACATGGGCTTGTAGGATGGGCCAGACAGGCACGATACTCGTTAGGCCGACCACCGCTCGTTCGACAACAGCTCTTGCGGCAGGACCATTCCATATCACGCTCTCTAGGAAAGAGCGGCTCGCGCATAGATCGAGCAGCCAAGGCTTCAACGCGCCGCGCGACCAATCATCTAGCGGCGGTATGAACGCGGTCTTACTCGTGCGCAGCCGAATCGGATCGGGCATTAGGCCTTCCATCGCCAAGCGCAGCACGCGCTTCGTGTAACCGCCGCCATTTCTGCTCGTGTCGGGCAATGCAAAGCCATAGGTGACGAGACGCCAGTCCATGAACGGCGTGCGCACTTCAACGCCATGAGCCATGGATGTGCGATCCAAATTGTGTAGTAACGTTGCGTTGTTGACGTGAAAATGGGTGAAATGCTTCTTCTGGAGGGGGGAAATGTTTGCCGTGTGTGCATCAGCGGTCTGGTCGAAAAGGCGACGTGGACTGGTATAGGGTCGCAGAAGTGGCCCCATCGGGCGCATCACCGCAAGGTCGTCCGAGGGCATATGGAAGCGAAGCTGCCTTTGCAGCAACTGGCAACGCGCCCGTACGGCGCGCAGGGGTTCTAACAATCGTAGCCGCTTGAGCTCGCGTCGCGCAAACCACCGAAACTCGCCGAGCATGGTCGCGCGTGCGATGTTGAGGTTGCCGCCGACTAGGCCGCGTAGAATTTGCCGCAGCTCCCAATAGCGACGCAGATCCAGGCGCGAGGCCGCCTCCTCGAAGACTGCTTCAATATCTTCAGGGTCACTGCAGAGGAGGGCATCGCTACCTACACCATTGAGGCTGACGCGAACGCCGGCATCGCGCATGGCGCGATAAAGCATCCATGATTCAACACATGGAAATCTAAAAATCGTTTCTTGATCGATGATGACTTTTTCGATGTTGTCGAGAGCTTGGCGGTCACCGATATTCACATAGTGTGGTTCCATGCCGGTATGGTCAATGACCATGCGCGCGTAAGAGCGTTCATTGTATGGGGTGCCTGTGAAACAAACGACGAAGGCACGTTGCCTATCCTTCGTAGCACACTCGGCCACGCCGCGGCGGCCTAGTTCCGCTACTGTGCACGCGATGGCGCTCGAGTCGAGTCCGCCGCTCTGCTGGGTAGCTAGCGGCACGTCGCTTCGCAGGTTCAACCGGCAGGCATCAAAGAACAGGGTGCGGAATTCTTCGACTTGCTCGTGCAGCGTGGCTTCCGGACGTGGCAGATGGTCCAGGGTGTTCCACCAGGCTTGGATCCGGACGCCTCCGTCGGCTTCGATCAACATCGAGTGGCCAGCCGGCAGACGACGCACCAGCGGCAGCAACGTGTAAGGTGAGGCTTCCTTCCCCTCGAAGTCAGTGAGTGTCTCTGCTAGGACCTCCGGATCGAAGGCGCCGTCGATCCAGGGTAGCGTGAGAAAGGCTTTGAGCTCGGAGGCGAAAGCGATGGCGCCGGCGTGCAGACTGTAATGCAGCGGCTTAATGCCGAAACGGTCGCGTGATAGAAACAGTCGCCGGTCGCGGGAATCCCAGATGGCGAAGGCCCACATGCCATTGAAGCGCAGCAAGCAATCTTGTCCCCATTGAGCATAGGCGGTGAGGATAACCTCGCTGTCAGAGGCAGAAATGAAGCGGTGGCCGAGGCTGCGCAACTCCTCGCGCAACTCGATATAGTTGTAGATCTCGCCGTTGTAGGTGAGCCAGTAGCGTCCCTCCCCATAGGCCATCGGCTGCCGGGAGCGGTCAGAGAGGTCGAGGACGGCAAGGCGTCGATGGCCGAGCCAAAGGCGCGCCTCGGGGAAGTGTTCGATGCCAAAGCCATCGGGGCCGCGGTGGGCAAGGCTATGGGTGAAGGCTGCAAAAGTCGCTTGGGGCAAATCTTCGGTCGAATAACCCCAGTAACCGGCTATTCCACTCATAAACCGACCTTTTCCGGATGACCAGGAACCCACGTGAACGGTAGCATTCAGTGTTGGTTTTATCGAATGGTTATTGAACGGTTATATGAATTTCTGAACTCCGTCGCCATTTTTTACATATTAAGCCCGAATTGGTTAAGCCCGAACTGGATATATCGTTTACATTTCGGCCTAATTATTCCGCTTATTTGCGAATCGCCATATTAGAACCATCGTTGTATTATGGTTTTTCATAAAATTCTGCCAGATCCACTAGCTTCTCAGTCTGGGAGTTTTCAAGTCGGTCGGTCAGAGAGCCATGCGCAAAGAATTTTTATCACCCGAAATTATATCCGGAGTGATCAAACTGATCGACTTTATTGCGATCATGCTGATCGGGGCCGCAGCCCATATGATCTATCTCGCCGGGTATTTGGAAAACCCCAATTATAGTAGCTACGAATTTATTGGCCGCTATTTAATTACGTCTGCATTCGGCGCTTTTCTGTTCTTGATTATTTACCAGCGGATGGGCGGCTACAACTTTGACCGGCTTGCGCGTCTAAGTTGGCAGTTGCCGCGGCTTGCGCTCGCCTGGTTTGGTTGTTTCTCGATCCTGCTAATACTAGCGTTCGTCGCGAAGGTATCCGAAACCTACTCCCGCGGCTGGACCATCAGTTGGATCATCGGTGTAGCGGTGTTTTTGATGATATCACGCATCATCATCGATCTCGCCATCGCCCGCTGGACTTACCAGGGCCATTTCTTCCGCAATATCGTAGTGGTGGGAGCCGGCGAGGTCGGAAAGAGATTCATCGAAAAAATCCAGCACAATAAAGATTCGGGCGCACGGATCATCGGCGTGTTCGATGACCGAAAATCGCGCCTGGCGCCGCTGGAACCGGGGATTAATGTGCTTGGCAACACGGACAATTTAGTGGAATTTGCCCGCAAGAACCCGGTCGATGAAATTATCGTGGCATTGCCTCTGAGCGACGGGGAGGGACTGCGCACGCTGTTCGAGAAGCTAAAATCCTTGCCAGTCGATTTGCGCCTCAGTATCGAGCCGCTTGCCGAAATGTTTTCGGTCAATGGTATCGGCGAGATCGTTGATATACCACTGCTTCAGATCGCCGACCGCCCATTGAAGCAATTGAACGGGATCATTAAGAAGTGCGAGGACGTGATCCTGACGAGCCTTCTGCTAGCGATGTTCGCACCGGCCATGGCGTTGATCGCGCTCATCATCAAGATAAGCAGCCCAGGCCCGGTGTTCTTCGTCCAGGACCGTTTCGGCTTCAACAACAAAGCGATTCGCGTCCTGAAATTCCGCACAATGTATTGGGACAAGGTTGATCCCTCTGGCGCTCAGCGGACGATGCGCAACGATCCACGCGTGACGCGTTTCGGCCGTTTCATGCGCTCCTTCAGCCTCGATGAGCTGCCGCAACTCATCAATGTGCTGCGGGGCGAAATGTCATTGGTCGGGCCCCGGCCTCATGCCATTGCCATGAAAGCTGGCGACCGGCTCTATCACGAGGCAGTCGACATATACTTTCACCGTCACAAGGTGAAACCAGGCATCACCGGCTGGGCCCAGGTTAACGGTCTCAGGGGCGAGATTGACTCGCTCGACAAGGCGCGCCAACGCGTCACCTACGATCTCGAATACATCGAACGTTGGTCGATCTGGCTCGATTTAAGATCCTGCTGATGAGCCTCGGCGTCCTGTTCAAGCGCGAGAATGCCTATTAATTCCGAAGGATAAATCGTGCGCATTTTGATCGTTGGCTTGAACTTTGCGCCCGAACCCATTGGGGTAGGAAAATTCACGGGTGAGATGGCAGAGTGGTTTGCCGATCGCGGACATGAAGTCGAGGTTGTGACTGCGCCGCCGTATTACCCCTGGTGGCGGCGCCTTAAGGAATATCGTTACCGGCCTTGGATTTCGGAAACGCGCGAATACAATTGCCGCATCATCCGTTGCCCGATTTACGTGCCCAAGCACCCGACCGGTATCCGGCGCGTCTTGCACTTGGCTTCGTTCGGTTTGAGCGCGTTTCCGGTTACGCTGTACCAAGCCATCCGTACCAAACCCGACGTGATTTGCGCCGTTGTGCCGACGTTATTTTCGGCACCGGTTTCGTTGGCTGCCGCGCATCTTACTGGGGCCAAGGCCTGGTTGCACGTGCAGGACCTTGAAATCGAGGCCGGACACGAGCTGGGCATGTTGGGTCGTACGGGATTGGGGCGGATGGCACTTGCGATCGAGCGAATAGTTCTTCGCCGGTTCGACCTCGTGTCTACAATATCGCAAAAGATGCTTGATGCAATCGCCCACAAGGGGGTCGACCGCAGGCGCATGGTACTTTTCACCAACTGGGTAAATACTTCAGAAATCTTTCCGCTCAACGCGCCGTCGCGCTACAGGCGCGAAGTTGGGATTGCGCCCGAACGTTGCGTTGTCATGTACTCCGGCAGCATGGGAGCCAAACAGGGGCTCGATTACTTATTGGCCGCGGCCCGTCTGTTAGACAAGGACGGGCCGCGATCTCCGTTGTTCGTGTTCGCGGGCGAAGGACACGCGCGCAAGAAGCTCGAAGCCGATGCGGCTTCACTATCAAATGTTCTTTTCATGCCCGTTATTCCGAAGGAGCTTTACAACGAATTCCTTAATCTCGCGGATATTCACTTGTTGCCCCAGAAGACCGAAGCGGCCGATCTTGTGCTGCCCTCAAAGCTTTATGCCATGCTCGCGACGGGAAGGCCCATCATTGCGACCGTGCCACCGGATACGCAAATCGCCCGAACCATAGGCCCGGCGGGACTCATCGTGCCTCCGGAGGACCCCGCGGCGTTTACAAACGCCATTCGCGAATTAGCCGGCGATTCCGCACGTCGAAAGATCATGGGCAATGCCGCTCTGACGATTGCGCGAAAGACGTTCGAAATCGAACACGTTCTTGGCTGCATAGAGACACGGCTGAAGCTTGAAGTCACCGCGATGGTCGAACGCACAATCGAGTCTTGAAGATACGATGCCGAATGGGTCCGCACCGCAGCAAATAGCAAAGGTCCATATGTTATGAAAGCCGCAGCGATATTCGCAATAGAGCCGTCCCCGCAGGCTATTCGTCCTGGGCGGGCATGGGTCAACATCATTCCAGAGCGGAAAATGGTTTGCGCCGCATCGGAAAAAATGAGGAAGAGAAATTAGAGTACACATGACGCCCTATTCTTTTAACACTATGGGACACTGGCTCGGGCGCGCCGAGGAAGCGCGCTGCCTCGGGAAAAAGATGGCCGACCGGGTGGTGAAACAAGCATTGTTAGAGGTTGCTGCAACTTATCACCGGGTTGCCGAGCAAACCAGAAACAGTCTAGAAAAAACCGACCGCAAGCCTAAAAAATCGAAACGAGACAATACTCATCACCCGTAACCCTGTGATCGGCACCCCCAGTCTCAAAACCGGACGGTCTTGATTGCTTCAATTTGAGTATCGTGTTTTGGTTAAGCGGGGCGCTTGGTGCCTCAAGGAGTGGGTTGCATGCGTGGTTGATGCGGCCGTCGAGCGCCCACTCGCGTGAGCCGGAGGCGCTGGCGATGAATTATCAAGAAAGTGACTCCTCTCGAAAGCGCCGGGGTGCGGTACTGATGATCGGTGCTTTTCCGCCGCCGCTGACCGGCGCGGCGCTCATCAATGAGCGTATTGCGCATCAGCTGCGCCAGCTTACCCATGTCCAAACGGTAAATTTATCGCCAGTCAATTTGGACCGTAACTGGCGCTATCATTTCACGCGTTTGAGTCGTATGTGCCTTGCGTTCGACTTGATGCTCCGGCACGCGCGGGAGTTCAACACCGCTTATATATCGCTCTCCGGCGGCTTGGGGCAGATTTACGATCTGATTCTCATTACAATTGCACGGATCTTCGGCTACGCGCTCTTCCTCCATCACCATAGCTTCTCCTATTTCGACAAGCGCTCGCTGGTATTCGCGCTAATTGCAAAAATCGCCGGATACCGAGCACTACATATCTGCCTTTGCTCCCACATGGCGACGAAGCTCAAAGCGACGTATGGCGGTGTAAGCCGAACTACCACGGTATCGAATGCAGCATTGGTGGAAAGTCCTTGCCGGCACGAATCGCCTCATCGAGATGTAATTGTCCTCGGCCATATGAGTAATCTGATGCCGGAGAAAGGCGTCGACACAACATTCGATGTGCTTCGCCAGTGCCGGTCGGCAGGGGTTCCGGTACGCCTCTTGGTCGCCGGTCCGATGCTGAACCCTGCGGTCCAGCACATGATCGAATCTGCCCAAGCCGAATTCGGCCCCGCTTTCGGATATCTTGGGGAGGTTCATGGCAAGGACAAGGAACGATTCTTTCAGGACATCGATCTTTTTCTCTTCCCGACCCGCTATCACAACGAGGCTCAGCCTCTAGTCGTGTTAGAAGCGCTCGCCGCCGGCGTGCCGGTCATAGCCTCGGCACGCGGATGTATTGGCGAAGCTATTGGTGGTGCCGGGCTTGCAATCGGAGAAAACGACGATTTTGTCATGCAAGCTCTGGCAATTTTATCGGATTATGCAAAATCGCCCGATACGCTGACGCTGGCATCGAGGCGCGCGACGGAACGGGCTACGGCACATTTTGAACAGTCTTCGAAAGACCTACAAGAGGTCCTGCAACAATTGGTAGGATAGGCAGCTGCGGTCGTTTCGATCCTGAGCACGCACTCCATCACCATAAGGTTGGGAAAATTCGATGCATCCGACATTTCGCCAAACCGCATCCTATCAGGATCTGAGTCGCTTTCGCGTGCCAGCGGGATTCCGCGGCCGCGGCCCAGTCACCGTGCAACTATGGTGGCTCATCCAAGCGACATTATTCCGCCTGTCGCCACAAATTTGCTATGGCTGGCGCCGTTTCCTGCTGCGGCTCTTCGGCGCCCATGTGGGCCGCGGTGTGTTGATCAGGCCATCGGCCGAGATCACCTATCCGTGGAAGGTTTGGATCGGCGACCATAGCTGGATCGGCGACGGTGCCAAGCTCTATTCACTTGCGGACATCCGCATCGGCCTCAATAGCGTGGTTTCACAGCACGCGTATCTTTGCACCGGTAGCCATGATGCGAGCAGCGTAACCTTCGATCTACGGGCGCTGCCTATAACTATCGGCACCGAATGTTGGATCGCCAGCGACGTTTTTGTGGCACTCGGGGTGAACATCGGCGATGGCACAGTCGTGGGCGCGCGCAGCACCGTGTTCCAAGACCTGCCGAAAGGTATGATCTGCTATGGCAACCCGGCTAAACCGGTGCGGCGGCGGAAAATAGCAAATAGCTCTTAATTACTACGGAGCCGCAAGACGTACATTTGATTGACACCAATTTTTTTCAGAACTGGAAAATCTGCAAGGCGGCGCTCGAGCGTTTCGACAAGAATCTGGGGCATTAATTTGGCCGCTTTGGCGCTCAACTGCCCGTATCCATGAACCTCGACAATTTCCAACCCAGCTTGATCCGCGAGACGTGTCAGGCTCCCCTGTGTGAGATAATGCCGGCGCGGTTCAACCTGTGCCCATTCTCGTAACTTATGGTAGGGCCACAGAATTATTTTGAGGCTATACAGATTTCCATGATTATTGATGATCAATCGACTCTCTCGGTCACGAAGTCGCTTTCGAAGCGCAATAAGGGCGGCAATCCGCAACGGCTGTTCTGCATTAAGAAAAAATCTCATTGCCGTTATGAAATCGTAACGGCCCTCGATTTCCGGAGTTCGCGTGATATCTGCACAGATGATCCGTGCCAATTTTATTTTTTCAGAGGCGATCGCCAACATGCTCTCAGAAATATCGATTCCGGTCGCGGTTTCAACATATCGCTCCAGGTATGAAATGATCCGGCCGGTGCCGCAGGCAAAATCAAGATAATCGATGTGCTGCTTGGTTGTTCTCACCTTATTCAATTCATTCAAAAGAAGGGTTTGCTCGATATTCCATAAAATTGACCCGTACGCCGTCTCCGAGTATTCCACGGTTTCGTAGCGGCGTGCCTTTTCTGGAGTATCGAACTCGCTGCGATAGCCGGACATCGTGCAGGGATTATCCTTCTAAAAATTCCCAGTTTTGTGCCAGCGAAATAGCAGGCGCAAAGTTGCGCCCCACGAGGAAAGCAAGTGCTAGCAAGAATTCGCCGATATTAAAGCCGCCCTCCCCCATTTCCCGGAGGATCATCGTGGCAACGCGACGCGGATTTGAAAGGGATAAGGCATGGTGTAACGAAAGTCTGTAACATAATTCATCGGTTCTGTAAGGACCGGCCGGCGAGCTGAATTCCCAGTCGCAAATCCATAGCTTTCCCGCATGGCTAAATAAATTCGCGGGGATCAAATCACCATGCACGCGGCTAACACGCACCGCATTGGTCAAAGTTTTATCCAATTGCTCCTGAAACACTGCATTACAGTGATTGCGCTGGCGTTCAAATCTTTCCCACCACTTCAGCCGTTTGATCTCGTCGCGGGTGAGTGACCTATAGGGACCAGAATATTCCTGGACTGCCGACGAAAGTTTCGACCAACCGCTGACATAAGGCACCGTCCCATCCGGGAATGGTTCCAAGGCTAAATACTGAATATCCGCGAAGGAGCCGGAGCAGATAACCGTTGGGATTCGTGCTTGGTGTAGGCGAAGATCGTGAACAGCGATCAAACAATCGATTTCCGATCGAAATATTTCGTAATCGAGTGGACCCAACGCAACTTTGCAAAATGCCAAGGACTCGCCTGATAGCCGAAGCAAATGCGCATAAACTCGCCGTCGTTCCAATTGTGGCGGCCACATGACCGTAGCAGTGATGTTCGCTTCTTTAAATAAAACGCGCATCTCCTGAATCCAGCCACCGAAAGAAGGACTGACTATATCTGACTCCCACATCGTTGAACCCATCAATATGCGATCACAACCGAGCACGACGAGGGTTTTGAGGAATTTCAGGAATAAGCTTCGCTTAGGGCTGTAAGGCTGAAATTTGGAAATTGCGGAGAGGCGAAGAACACGAGTTCCCACGGGAATGGCTATGATGGGTTTGCCGCGGAAATGAAAGACCTGGTAACGCTGCGACTGTCTTGCCGATGTCTCGCCGATGATCTGGCAAACAGCGGCCCCAAACTGGGCAGTATCTGCGAGCGGCGTCAATCGGGTTGAGCCCTCAGCCAGGCGCCGCCACTCAGCCTCGTCCGAGCCCAGCCTGTACAAGAGCCGGGCAAGCCCATCGGGATTGTCGGGTTCAAATATGTAGCCGTTAATCGCGGTTCTGACCAAAAGGTCGCGCGCGCCCGCGTTCAGCGAGCATAGGATAGGTACGCCCATGGCCAGAGCCTCATTGACGACCAAGCCCCATTGCTCTTCGACGCTCGGCAGAATGAGCGCTAGGGTCGATGAGAGAACCCGTGCGACCTCCGGCGATTGCACGAAGCCGCGGAAGACCACACCGTCGACGCTAAGCCGCTTGGCGGCCGCGCGAAGCTCGCTCTCTAGCTCGCCCGACCCACAAATATGCAATTCGCGCGCGTTGGATCCTGCCAGCTTGCAATAATCTGCGTAGGCCGCGAGGGCGGTAATGATGTTCTTCTTCGGAACCAGGCGTGCGACGATGGTAAAATGGCGGTTGTTGAAACCGACCCCGTCGGGTGCGGGTGGCGATCCAGCCAGCTGGCGGATGCGGTCCATCGATACTGTGTCATACCCGAAATAAATTTTCGTCAGGTCAAAGCCAAAAAATCGAAGATAGTCGCGGCTTCGTTCCCCGCCAACTATCGCGCTATTGTAGGGCAGGAAGAATATCTTCTTCAGCAGTTCGCGCCTAAGAAAGCGCGGCTTGTCATCGAACTTCGATTCGATCATAACGTGGGTTCGAAATCCCAAAAAGCGCAGCAGCCAAGCAATCATGTTGGTATCGATTCGCTCGTAATGACATAAAAACACCTGGCGTGCGTGGAATTTCAAACATGCCCGTGCCATCGCGATGAAGATGCGCCAAGCGGAAAGTGTCTCGAATTGTCGATCAGGAAAAAGCGTGACGCGCTCGAAGCCAGAAACTTTCTCGGTGCGCGACCACGGATATATTTGGCTATGCCCGGCGATCTCGATACCGATGATACGATGCGAATCCCTGAGCGCCTCGGTCGCCGCTTCGAGGCGATCGATATGATAAGGCCCAAAATTCGCCCAGATGAAGATAATGGCCGGTTTCATCGGACGCTCACGGGCAATGCTGTATGGCGAGCTGGCGGATTTTCTCGCGGTATCGGTTTCACGTCCGTTCACCCCGCATATCTCACGAGAACACTTGCCAATCCATAAGTCGCTCGGGACCATTCAAAACGGATTCAACCGCCTACAAAAGAGAGGGCTCGGAAATCGCCGGTAGCACAATTACATTCCGGTCGCCGAGGACGCCATCTCCACACGCATTCGAATGAATAATCCTGAGCCTCGCCCCGCTGCCTCATAAAGAACAATTCCGCCGCCCTTAAACATGCTGGGAAAAATGAAACAATCGTGACTCATAACTTTCCGAAGCGGCTCCTACTTTAATTTGAGAATTATGCTTGGATCGACGCGACCCGACAACACATATGCGATGCCTAACAAATTACCCCAAAATCTGCCACGACGGTCAATATAGGGTTCAGGGTAAAGCGCTTTTACCATGTTTTTCAGCAGTGGCTTCAGCAACACGCGAGCCGTGTCCGGAGCCGACATTGTTCCTTTAAAATAGAGATAGATTGGATTCATGACTTCTGACACGCCGAATTTTATGCCAGAAGTCCTGCCGCTTTTTAACCCCAGGTGAACCCCCCGTAGTATATTCGATCTCACGATTGGTCCAAGAGTACGTACCCGCAAAGAAAAATCACGGTCCTCTAACCAGCCATAAAGGGGCAATCGCTCGTCAAATTGCAAAGTGCTGAATACATTCGCGCGGAAGGCCATGTTGCAGCCGTAAAGCTCTTCGATAGGCACTGGCTCACTATCTAAGTTTTCGGCCTTAATGTCATATTCGGACAGCAATCGCTCGGCATCTTCAACCTTGATGCCGGGCCCTTTAGAACCGTCAGCAAGCGTCTGACCATCGATACCTAAGATTAGCGGATACTCAAGAAGAATCCTTTCCAATCGTTGAAGCCAATGTTTCGATGGCAAGAAATCATCATCAAAGAAAACAATCGCATCGGCTTCGTTCGTGACAGCATAGACTCCGGTATTTCGTTGTACCGTTATTCCAGGTTGACCAAAGACGATCTTTATGGGCAAGCCCACCGAAAATCGTGCTGCTTTCACATCACCCTTGTCGACTCCAGAAATACAAACTACATCCGGTTTTCTAGACTGCAGTTTCAAATGTTGTAGAAGGTGGCTAAGAAATTCTCCACGCCCCCGAGTGGCGATCACAACTGCGATTTTTAATTTCATTGTATCCGGATATAGAGCCACCAGAATCCGAAGCGTCGGCGCAAGGCAGCCAGCTCCCACAGCAGGGCCAGGCTCGCATCGTCATCCGACCATTTCGAAACGTCCCGGTGGGTTTTCGGATGCGGGCCAACCAGTCCGCATGCACGGCGCCGCGCGTAGCTCCTTTCGGCGATCGCCCGGACACGACACTCTTTCGGCGCAGCTAGCAGCTGCTCCGGCTCCCAGTTTTCCTCTTCCGGCGCCTTCGGCTTGCGCGTATCAAACATTTCCACGCTAACAAACTTCGGGCGCCAGTTGTACAGGGTTGCATCGCTGATACTGTGCTTCCGGCACAGCTCTGGCACCGAAAGCTCCCATTGCGCCTTCAGTATCCCAATGATCTGCTCTTCGGTAAACGGGCTTCGCTTCATCTCCATCTCCTACCGAAGAATGGACCCTAACCTTAAACCGGAAGCAGTGCAGAGGAGGTTAACCGTCCTTCTAAACAATCCGGATCCCCAATGCGATCCAGCGCCTCCAAGCGGGCGCGCAACTGGTTGACCAGCGCCTCGGCATGCGTCGTGATGCAGGTGGAATGCTCGCCCGGTACGACGACGATCTCGAGGCGGGGCGTGAGATCATGCCACACATGGCCAGCGAAAGCCTTACTTTTGCTGTGGGATTCCGCGACGAGGTACAGAACTTCAGCCGCGACCGGCGACGGCATATAGCGCGCCATCGCCCGATAATATTCCTTCATCAGATGTATGTACCTTACGGCGACCTCTTTATCCCCCTCCTCCATCTTGTCGGCGAGCGCGGCGACGCTATTGTCGGTCTTGCCTTTGCGTTCGTTCAGGTGCCTGTCGTAGTACCGGATTGCTCGCCAGATGAGCGACATTGCAGAATCCATCCAAGATTCCCGGCGCTCGGGATTACGTGCAACGAGCTTCAGTACTCCATCGAGAGCGCCAGCGACGAGGCGGATGTCGGCGCGGGCGTTGAGCGTAATAGGCTCGATCATCGCCACAACCTCGACGCGCTTGCCGGCTGCAACGAGTTGGTGGGCGAGTTCCCACGCGATCAGCGCCCCGTTGCAGTGGCCGCCAAGCCGATAAGGGCCGCGTGGCTCGGCGTCCATAATCAGAGGCATGTAGTCTCTCGCCATTTGTTCGATGGTCGGAATGCTGTCCGTACGCAGTCCGTGCGGGCGCAGCCTATAGAACGGATACTCGGGCCCCAGAAGCCGCGCGATGTTGTGCACGTAGTATCCGCCGCCCCAGAAATCGCCGTCGATAAAGAAGAACGGTGGCCGGCCGGTTCCCGGCTGGATCTGGACCAGCAAGCCACCATCTGCCCTCCCATCATTTTGCGCCACGGCTTCTGCGAGTTGGCGGATCGTGGCCGTATCGAACAGAATCGTGTCCGGCAGAACTCTTCCCGTTAGCCGCTCGAGCTCGAACAGCATTTGCGTTGCGAGTAAAGAATCGCCACCCATCTCGAAGAAATCATCATCGCGCCCGATGTTCTTGCGTCCGAGGAACCGTCGCCAGATTTCGGCGATTTCGATTTCTAGAGATGAAGTAAAATCCGGCGTCGGCCGCTCGACCGCGCCGGCACAAAACATCTGGGACAGCTCCTGCCGCTGGACTTTTCCAGTCTCGCCCTTTGGCAGCACAGCAACGTAGTGGATGCGGCGCGGGATTTTGAAGGGAGCCAGTTGCATCCGCAAAAAGCGGCGCAGCTCGAGTGACGTGATGGTCTCCCCGGGTCGCATCACGACCGCAGCGGCGGCGTCCTCGCCCAGTCGCGGATGCGGTACGGGAAAAGCGGCGGCCTCGGCGACTGCCGGATGGCGTAAAAGAGCCTGCTCGATCTCGACAGGCGCGATCTTCTCGCCGCCGCGGTTAATGAGTTCCTTGACCCTGCCGACGACAGTGAGAAAACCATCAGAGTCGATGCGACCCAAATCGCCCGTGCAGAACCAGCCATCTACGAAGGCGGCGCGGGTTGCTTCGGGGTCGTCGACATACCCGGGTGTCACGCCCGGACCCCGCACCACGATCTCACCCATCTCACCCGGCGCAAGTATCCTGCCATCATCAGCCCTGATAGCGAGCTCGTCAGGCCATGGTTTTCCGACGGTGCCGCGCTTTCGCCGTTCCGGAACCGTCGAATTTGCCGCGACCAGCCCGGCTTCACTGAGACCATAGGAGTCGAGGACCGGAACGTTGAAGAACATTTCCAGCCCATCGCATATCGCATCCGGAAGTGGCGCAGCCGCGGAATGAATGAAGCGCAACGAATGTCGAAATCCCGCATGCCCCCGCATCAGGGCACGCTCCAGGACCGAGCGATGCAAGGTTGGTCCTGCGGAATACCAAGTCACCTCCAACTCGGCGAGCCCGGTAAAGAAGTCAGCCTCTGATGATCGCGAAGGACAAGCGAGGCTGCTGCCCAGGATGAGGGGTGCAAACAACGCGATTTTCAATCCTTGGGCGTAGTAGAACGGCATGACGCAGAGAATGCGATCGCGCGGAGTAAGCGCGAACCAATCTTGGAGCCGCGCTGCCATTGTCAGGAGATTCCGATGGGTGACCGGGACGAGTTTAGCGCGCGCCGTCGTGCCGGAAGTTCGAAGAATAAAGGCAGTATCGTTGGGTCCCACGCCACGGTCTTCCGCCAGTGGAGGCAAAGGCGGCGTGCGAAGCGCAAGTCGGAAACCATCCTCCCGGCGTATCGCTTCCAATTGGCAAACACCGCGCTGTACGGCAACCTCGCGGGCCGGGCTTTCGGCCCAATCCGAGTGAATGACGGCCTCCAGCTGATGTGTCAAGAAGAGATCGTCGAGCTCGGCGGCTGTAAGATTCGGATTGAGGGGAACGGCCGTGGCGTGACAGGCGACCGCAACGATTGCGACCGCCAGCTCCGAGCCGTCCGGCAAGACGATAGCGACCCGATTCCCCGGGCCGATCCCGGCGCGCTTCAACTCGGCCCCGATATCATCGATTTGCCGCTGCAACGCGCCATAAGAAAGGACTGCGCGATTCGGTAACACAATCGCCGGAGCCTGAGGACTTGCCGCCGCGTGCATCTGAATGAGTTCGGCGACTGTTCGAGCTGCAGGATAATTCAACCCGGCTGCTGTGTGTCCCATGACCATGAAAATGTTCCTTAACGCTTCTTCGCCAGCAATGTCCGAATAGGCGCCGAAGCACGAGAACACATCATACTAGATCTCCAAAAAGTGCACGAGAAGCCAGATCGGTAATTGATTGACTACCCTCGAGCGTACCAGAACCGCAGGTTTGCAACGACCGGCCTATACGAAAATTGGTCGATTCGATCCCCGCGTAAATGCCGCTCGACGCCGCAACCTCGATATCGATGACGCGGTGCGAGGGTTTCAGCGCTGCCGCTTCCTTCGGCCGAATAATGTGGTAAGGCCAGAAATTCGCCCAATCGAATATGATCGCTGGTTTCATGGAGTCCCCTAAGCTGAGACTCAGGATCGCTCACCGCTTTGGCCGATCGTTTGACGGCGAAGAGGTATTGTCCGCGGACCGGGGATAACAAAGTCGCCGCCTTTCGAGCGACGTCTTATATCGCGCTTCTGAATAACTCGTAAAATGCCCCGCCATAAAAATATCGGACCAATCGTGAATAGCATAAATTTTGTTATGGAGATGCCGCCGTCACGGTACCATTGTATGGTCAACGGGACGAAGATACAGTAGGTCAGGATTTTTAAATTTGAAGCATTTCCGCTCCAGAACCAGCTATGCATCCTCTTGGTCAAGTATCCGACGATTCCCAACGTAACAAACACGCCAAACCAACCGGCGCTTATCCAACCGTCGCCAATGATCGACGGGGTTAAGCCCAAGAAAACGCCATAGTCGTTCAAATTCACCAGATTGATCGGCGACCCGAAAGGTTTTCCGGGCCATAGAACGCGTGGTATTGGTTCGGTAAACAGCTGGAGATACTGCGTAAAATAGGAATAGGTCTCGGACTCTTTCGGTACGACATCGTATACATAGGCAAGATAATCCACATTCGCAAAATCTAGACCGTCAAATTGGTCGATCCATCGACCTTCACCCTTCGTGTTGTAAGTCTGATTCGCTTGTGCGTCAGTCTCTCCCGTAAACCAACTCTGGTAAGCGGTGCGATTTTCCCCAAGCTGATGAAATATGATGAAAACAGGGATAGCGGCAGCGATGAAGGACAAGGGGACCCACCGCTTCTTACGGCGGCAAAGAAACAATAACCCGAGCGACATCAAGGGCAAAACGAATGCCCACCGTCCCCAGCCATTTTGGAGTTTGACTACGAAATGCAATATGAGCGGAAGAAAAGACCAAAGGCGAAACCGAGTACCCCAGATCAGCATCAACGATAGCGGAATTAAAACAGTTTCGGCCGAAGTCAGATAACCTGTCTCGTTGGTATTGCCCATAATTCCAGTATCTATGTTGCGTTGCATTACGACAAGCGGGGTGCCTGCTGCCGTGGTTCCAGTATTCAGATATATCGCGTAGAGTGCGAGGGGGACAAGAAGAACGGCAAGGATGATGAACGCCCACCATTCGTCAGTGGTGTATCCCGGGGGATTGGGGCGATCGAAGCGCGGAACACCGTTATCCGTCAACCAACTAAAGATCGCGAACCCAAACAAGCCCAAGGTCGTTAACATGAGCGTGGATATCATTGTTTCTTCGGACGGGTAAAACCACATGTAATAAAACACAAATTCGAAACCTAACGCGTACTGGAGTATCGGCCATATGACAAAGACGATACCGTGGAATGTCAAATAATAGGCAAACGGATGGAATACGGACGCGTTGCGGCTGCGAATGAATAAAAAAGACAGCGCAAGCCAGATTGCAGCTTGGAATGCGAGTACGACGCCGATCATGTCTCAACCAGTTTTCTGACGTGCTCGCGATATCGCCGCCATGTCCGCTCCGCTCGCATTTCCCAGGAAGCCTTTTGCCATGAGGCCAGCCGATCGGGGTTGTCTATGACGGAGCGTAACGCCGCTTCGAGCCGATTAGCGCTTACTTCATCCAAGATTTCACCGTTCCGGCCGTCCCGTACGCCATCGCCGCTATACTTTGATTGAATGATACCAAGTCCAGCGGCGATTGCTTCATGTAACACTATTGCACTTCCTTCGAAAAGACTAGGAAATACAAAGCAGTCGGCGTCGACGAAGTACTTAACCACATCTTGTCGGGAGACGGATGAGACGTGGTTAACGCGCCGCGCGAATCTTTCGAACGTCCTCTCTGGTATTTCAAGCCGCCCGACCAAGGTGAGTGTCGCCTCTTTCGCTGGAATATGCTCGAACGCTTCGAGCAGCGGCGCAATTCCCTTCCGAGGATAGATTACACCAACGAATAGAAAGTTAACCGGTCGGCCATTCAGCTTTTGGCGCTTGGGTCGTTCAACAGGAAAGAGAGAATCATCATAACCATAAGGGATAATGCGAATTTTGGACGCCTCACATCCGTTTTCGATCAATGTGCGTGCGCAAAAATCAGATCCGACGACAACGATATCTGCAAGCGCCAACTCCTCATCTTGCCGCGCGATCGCCTCAGCGGAAAACGGTCTGTAGCTCTTCAGAAAAAACTCGGGATGGCGTGCCTGCTCAGCGAGCATCACGCGATTCATCGACGCGCTATGCCCAATCGTCTGGTCCAAGATGCAGCGAATGCCACGCGGCCTTGCCCATCGAAAGACCTCGAGCGATGAGGTGTTGTAACCCCAGAGCAAGTCGACAGGCTCGCGCTCGACGAGTTTCTTCACCATTTCGCCGAAGCTTTCATTCCCACGGCGGTTGGCCCAGCTTGCGATCTGGGGTACAGCAAGTCGGCGGGCGCCGGTTTCCAGCCATTCCCAAAACCCAAACTGGCGAATGTTTTCCGGATCGAGCGCCGGCGAATAACGACGGATGAACTCGCGATGAAGCGACCATGATTGGGATTCCGGCAGGAATCCTTCGATGCGATAAGGCCAGCGTTCCGGGTCATAGAATACCGAGGTTGCGAGCCATTCCAATTGCCGGGTTTCCTGAAAGGCCAGTGCGGTCTGCCAGGAATGCTGAGTGCCAGGATGAAACACTCCCACTTTCGGCATCATCACTCAGAACCTTGGGTCCAAACTGCTTGGTTGTGGACGTAACGACAGGGTCCCGCCAGGCAACGGGACAATTACCGCACCGTGTCGATGGCAACACGCGAATTGCTCGGCATGAAAATCTGAACTCATCTGGAACCAGGCGGCGTGAAAATGGTAGGATTAAGGCAATCCACTGGACAGCCGTATAGTCTTTCTTGTCGTTTCTTCATCCATTCACTTGGAACATCCTCCAAGCGGGTTTGTTTCCTGATGATTGCCTTAGGGGCCTCACCTTTGGTTGTACGCAATTCATTCACCTGCCGCAGCCGGCGAAACAGTCGGTAAGTCTCTCGTCCAACCGGCGATCGTTCTTTAAAGTGTTTGGCGATTTGACTTATACCGAGCGCAATGCCGACCAGAGCGTTACTGGGCCGATTTACTTTGAAACCGAAGATGATCCGATTGATTATTACGCCGGGTAGGTGGATCAGGACGTATGGCATCGGCGTATTGAACCAAGAGAATAAGACTTTGTTCCTAGCTCCCAGGATATCCATGCGCCGAAGAACGCGCTTTGGGGATTCGTAATGGTGAATGGGTTCGGCGTTTCCCAGTCTGGTGATGAAACCCGCATTGAGCAACCTTATGCACAGATCTTCTTCTTCTCCGTATTGTACGATGCATTCTCGAAATTTCCCGACTCGTAAAAATACATCGCGACGTATGGCGCACGCCGCGGCCACGAACGCGTCGGTAAGATAAACCCCATGTCGATCTGGTGCGCGCTGCAAAACTTGATTGTTTTGTTTGACGTTAATGAAGGGGATAGCGACGGCGCCGATGATGGGGGACTCAAAATCGGCCAAGGTTTGCTCGATGGTGCGAGGCGAGACGAATTCGGCATCGTCGTCCATTGCCACGATAATATCTCCCATCGACGATTCGACGCCTCGATTTCTCTGAGCAGCAGGTCCGCTGGACGTTGCATAGCGGTAGAGCGTCACGGTTGGAAACTCTTTGCGCACCATTTCCATGGTGCCATCCGTCGAGCCGTCATCCATGACGATGATCTCGGGCTTCATGGTTTGAGCGAGACAGGAAGTAAGCGCCCGCTGAAGGTCTTCCTTGCGGTTCTTTGTCGCGATGACCACGGTGACCTTCAATTCGCCCATAATTGATAGTTGCAGCCGCTTCTCGTAAAGGTTGGTTTTGCCGTGGTGGCAATGCCCAGGTAAGATCGTTGGCTCAGCCCAATGGCCCGTTACCGGCTCAAAAATTTAAGACTTATTTTAACCTCGGATGCTAAATTTGGGATTAATGGGCGGAGACAAGCGAAAATATATGAAATTCAGAGGCGCCTTGCTAGACGTGGTTTTCGGTCGTTTCAGTCCTCAATTGGGGCATCGTGATGGCGAAACAGAACGGAATGCTACTTCCAACACCTGGCCGGGCCGATCACGCGGAACAGAGCTCGGGAAAGCCGCATTAGTAGGGAAGGCAACATGGGCCGTGACCTGGTCATTATCGTCGCTGGCCAAATCATGATCTCGTTATAGGACATCATCGCCATGTCGGATCGTCGCCATGTACTCGTTCTCGAACCGGGCCGGGCGGAGCGGCATTACTGGCGTGACCTCTGGGCTTATCGCGAACTGTTCGCGATCCTTGCCTGGCGCGACGTTTCCGTGCGTTACAAGCAGACTGTCATTGGCGTTGCCTGGGCTGTGATTCGGCCGTTTCTGACGATGGTGATCTTCACCGTCGTGTTTGGCCGGCTCGCCAAGTTGCCAAGCGAAGGAGGGGCGCCCTACCCCATCCTGGTCTTTGCCGGCATGCTGCCCTGGTTCCTGTTCTCGACGATCCTGAGCGAGGCATCGAACAGCTTGATCGGCAATGCCGGTCTCGTCGGGAAAGTCTACTTCCCGCGGATCATCATCCCCACCTCATCCGCGGTTGTGGCGCTGGTGGATTTCGGCATCAATCTTGCCATCCTGTTCGGGCTGATGATTTGGTACGGCTTTATGCCAAGCTGGCGCATTGCGCTGCTGCCTGCTTTTATAGTCCTCACAATGGTCGCGAGTTTGGGGCCGGCGTTCCTGGTCACCGCGCTCAATGTAAAATATCGCGATTTCCGCTACATCATCCCCTTCATCGTGCAGTTCGGCGTCTATGTCTCGCCGGTCGGGTTTTCGAGCGCCGTGGTGCCGGGGAAATGGCGCTTCTGGTATAGTCTCAATCCGATGGTGGGGGTGATCGACGGCTTCCGCTGGTGCGTGATGGGCGGGGAAAGCCGGCTCTATGTGCCCGGCTTTCTACTCAGTCTCGGGATCGTCGCGATTTTTCTTTGGGTCGGCATCGCTTATTTCCGGCGCACGGAACGCACCTTCGCGGATTTGATTTAATGGCCGACGACATCGTCATTCGCGCCGAGGGGCTGGGAAAAAAATACGTCATCGGCCACGAGGCCGAGCGCGAGCGCTATGTGACGTTGCGCGATGTGCTGGCGCGCAGCGCGCGGAATGCTTGGCGCAAGACTGCTGACATGGCGCGCGGCCGTGCCATCATCACAGGCGACACGGTCGAGGAACTCTGGGCGCTCAAGGATATGAGCTTCGAGGTGGAGCGCGGCGAAGTGTTGGGTATCATCGGCCGCAACGGTGCAGGCAAGAGCACATTGCTGAAGATTCTCTCGCGCATCACCGAGCCGAGCGCGGGCCGTGTCATGATCAACGGGCGCGCCGCGAGTCTTCTGGAGGTCGGCACCGGGTTTCATCCGGAGCTAACGGGACGCGAAAACATCTATCTCAATGGCGCGATTCTCGGCATGACGCGCGCGGAGATTAAGCGCAAATTCGACGAAATCGTCGCCTTCGCTGAGGTCGAGAAATTCCTCGATACACCCGTCAAACGCTACAGTTCAGGCATGTATGTGCGACTTGCCTTCGCGGTCTCGGCTCATCTCGAACCCGAAATCCTCATCATTGACGAAGTCCTAGCGGTTGGTGACGACGAATTCCAGCGCAAGTGTCTAGGAAAGTTGAAAGATGTTAGTCGCGGCGGTCGTACGGTACTGTTCGTAAGCCACAATGTAGGAGCGATAGAGGCGCTGTGTACGCGTACAATCCTTCTCAAGGACGGTCATCTAACCTTCGATGGTAGGCCAAATGAAGCGGTTAATAGATATCTGCATCACGATGCAGGGAGGGGGAGCGCGAAATTTGCGCCGCGATCGGGTTCTCCATCGATTACGGCTATCCAGGTGGATGAGTTGGAACTCCTGTCCGGGAATCTGGTAATCAGGATCGATTTTATCTCCCCGTACCAACTTGCTCCTCCGATTCCTGGTTTAGTGCTATATGATGAAGTTGGCGTTCCAGTGTTCGGAAGCAATCCGAGAATTCATGGTGAAAACTTCGAGGGAGAAATAACTAGCGCCGGCTCTATTTGGTTCGAGGCGAAAGATCTCCCTCTCATGCAGGGCCAATACTTTCTATCTGTTTGGTTGGGCGATTGGCATAATGACTACGATTACAAGCCACATGCGTTGAGTATTGACTTCAAGCCGAAAAATGTCGTTACACGCTCACAACCTTCCTCGGATATAGGCTCTCTGAATTGGCCGGCCCAGTGGAGATCGAAGCGTCGTCCCGAACTCAAGGCGGATATACCGCGCGCACCAACCGGAACTGGCAGCTGACGGAGACGCAATGGCCATGACGGTTTATCATACGATGGAGTATCCTTGGCGAAGCGTCGACGTCATCGTTCCGTTGATTATCGAGCTTCTTGATCCGAAAAGTGTGGTCGATTTTGGATGCAATGTTGGATGCTGGCTTGATAGGTTCAGGCGCAATTCTGTCATCGACATATGTGGAATTGATGGCGAGTATATCTCCGAATCCGACCTTCTCATCCCAAAAGAGAACTATATTTCTTTCAATCTGAATGATGTACGTGAATTGAAATTGGAGCGCCAGTTCGACTTAGCTCTGTGTTTAGAGTGCGCCGAACATCTTGAGCCGAGCAGCGCCGAAGATATTGTTGAAACGCTATGCAAGTCAGCTCCTCATGTGGTCTTTTCAGCCGCAGTGCCGGGACAGACGGGGATGGGCCACAAGAACGAGCAGTATCCCGATTTCTGGCAAGCTCTATTCGCGAGACAAGGGTATGAAATGTTTGACGCTTTCCGCCCCCAAATTTGGAAAAGGGAAGAGGTGGATTTCTGGTATCGGCAGAATCTGTTTTTGTTCAGCAAGAGCGAAAAAACATTCAACTTTTCGGTACCAAAGTGGGATGGTCGTTTCTACGTCGCGAGAGAACTCCTAGAGATTTACGTGCAAGCACTTGACTCTGTGAACCAGCAAGAAATTATTAGGCTCGATCACATTGAACGACTGCTGAAACAGTTGAAGCCACCCTTAACGCGGAGGATCTTAGGGAGATTGCGGAGGCCCTTAAGGAGATTAAAGCATTTTGTTAACTCGGCAGGTTGATCGGAGCGTAATAGGCCTGTGGCAGATATTTCGATTATTATCCCTACTTTGAATCGCGCGCCCACTCTTGCGAATGCACTCAATTCCATCACGAGAGCTATCGGCCCATCCGAAGCAGTCGAGATCATCATCGTAGACAATGGTTCAACCGATCATACAAAACAGATATGCAAACATATCGCCGAGCAGTTTCCTCGACATCAATGGCGTTATTTTTATGACGACATGCCGGGACTTCTCACCGGCCGTCATCGCGGCGCGAAAGAGGCAAGAGGTGATGTTCTCGTTTATTTAGATGATGATATTCTTCTGGCGCCCACTTGGCTTGAATCTCTCAAGGAAGCTTTCAGGGATCCGAATATTGTACTTGTAGGCGGCCCATCCACGCCCGCTTTTGAGATCGAGCCGCCTTCCTGGCTCCAGGAATTTTGGACAGCAATCGAGGGAGGACGTGAATGTTCTTGGTTAAGTCTGATTGAACGTGGAGACAGCGTTAAGCCGGTCGATCCTGGATATATCTGGGGATTAAACTTTTCGATCAGGAAAAAAACGTTTGAGGATTGCGAGGGTTTTCATCCTGACTGTATTCCGAAAGCGCTGCAGCGATATCAGGGGGACGGGGAAACCGGCTTGGCGATTAAGATTAAGGATGCGGGACTGCAGTGCCTCTATCATCCCGGTGTCGCGCTAAAGCACGTCATCCCGGCATCCCGCTTAACGCCGACCAGCTTTGAGCAGCGAGCATTTTATCAGGGCGTCAGTGATTCATTTACACGGATTCGAAGCCAAAGTTTTGGCAACGAAAGACGAAATAAAAAAAATTTGAAAGCGATTTTGAGATCCCTTAAATGTAGACTTAGCCCATCCTATCTTATTCGGCGCGAGACCGTCACGCCCGTGCGGCAACTGGTGGCCCGGGCCTATACAGCTGGCTATTCCTTTCATCAAAACGAGGTCCAGAATGATCCAGAATTGCTCGCATGGGTATTGCGGCCGAATTATTTCGATTACGCGTTACCGAAGGGGTGGCAGCAGTATTTGTAAGGGGTGCCATTGAGTTTCCCGAATCGGATCCCGGTCAGGTCCTCATTAAGCTCCAGTGAGTCGGCGGTATGTGTCATAAACATGTGTGCAACCATCAACCACGTAACGTGCACTAAACCCGGGCAATGGGACATGCTCGAACCACCGGTCTGCGAGTCTGGACTTCAAAGGATCGGAAATTCGATCCGTATCCCAACCGATTAAAAGCCAACCACCCGGTTTCATCACAGTTGCCAAAGCCTCAAATGCCTTTAGCTGATCGGCTGGCGTATCTCCACCCCACCCAAGTATTCCATTGCATAGTACTGCGTCAAAAAAGCGCGCCGGAAATAACCGCCGTAATTCCAGCATATCGCCGGTCATGTGGCGTCCTGACCTTCCCCACCATTTCATGCCAGATTCGCTATCAACCGACCAACACTCGGCGCCTTGTTGCTCAAGCAGCGCATAGTATTTTTTTGTATAGCGCCGACACCCGATCCACAGGACCTTTGAGTTAGCCGATAGCGCGGTTGTTCGGCCAAGTGCGGGAAACACTTCCTCCAGCAATACTGCTTGGTCTCGCGAGTGACTTGCGCGACGATCTGCCGCAATTTGCTGGGCCCATTCACGAATACCAACTGGTAGCTGCCGTGCGACAAAACGCAAAATTTCTCTGTTCAAACGCTTAGAGTTCGACACGCCTTCTCGAACTCGTAATTCGGTCCGCAAAACCAACCGCATAGATGAGTTCTTTATATGCGAATAAAAACTCGGCTTGCGGCCCACAACAATTCTGGGCATGTCCATAGTCATTCTGGCCAGACGCAGTAAACTTTCTGGGCCGTAATGTTTGCGCACTGTATCGTAACCACTTTGAGATTGGCGCCCATATGCACCAGGATCGGATCGGTATGCTCTAACGATTTCTGCTACATCTTGAGGCTTACAATAGATCGCTCCGTCACCGAAGGTTGCTCGAAGATAGCTCGGAAGTATTAGAACACAGCCAGCCGCCGCCGCTTCCGCAGGTGCTCGCCCAAATGATTCCAGGGTCAGCGGATGATGAAAATAAACAAAGAAATCGATGGTATGAAGAAACTCTTTTGGCGTGATCTCATTGAACGCATATAACCGCCAGTTTTCTGGTACGAGGCCTACCAGTTTTCTCAGATAGGAATCGGCCCCCAGAATCCGAACTTCAAAGTCAGGATCCGGCGGATAGCATTGCAGAAGTTCCTTTCTGGTCGTGGGCCACTTGTCATTATGGGGGCGACTATGACGACCAATCACGCATTTCTGGAATTTTGCAGATGATCTCGGAGCACCCCAGTCCTCAACTCTTATAATGTTGTGCCAGTCATCTGCAAGAAGTGGTAGATCAAAGAAGATTTTGTTAAATTGTTCGCGGCAGACGGGCGAATTGGGTGCCCAAACAAACCCACCACCAAAGTTTTTCTGGATAATTGCATTTATGCGCCATGGATCGTAATTCAGTTTTCCCGTCGGCCCCAAAGGGACATGGTGCGCAACCATTATGCGGTTTCGCGACCGAATGTTTTGCTCCGGAAAGTCGACTCGCATAAAGAAGTTTGGGTTATGAAGTACCAGTAAATCGCAATCAATGCTTTGCGTTGGGTTCAGCCATTTCACCAATCCAGAATCCACGCAATGGGGAATTTCTGAGTCGGCCGGAGCCGCACTATCGAAATACGGGGAATTAATTTGCAACAGTCCAATTTTTAAGCCGGTATCAAAAAACGTTCTAATCTCAGCTGCCAATGCGGATGAGGTTCCGCCGGGTATACGAAAGTCGCAGACCATCACAATATCGAAGTCGATTGCCGATTTCATCGCAGCGCGTCGAAGCTCTTGTAGTCTCTTGTCGTCGGAGATTTTGTGGGGTCAGAACTTTCTAGCTGATCGAGTGCGCGTCCGGCGTGCCGGAGCCAATCGTGGCCGGTTATCGGCCATCCATTAGCATCATAGAGCCAAGCCCCCGGCGGCGCTAGACTGCGGAAATCGTAGTGCGGTGCATAGCGATACATCTCACGCCGGACACCAAATACTTTCAAAATCCATTGCTGCGTCTTGAATGCTTTTAATGCCTCCGTTTTCCGTCGTCGTTGGTCGCGCGTGAGGCGCGCGACATATCCCGGATTGTGTTTATCCGGCCAAAAGGAGCCCGCATGCAATCGTTCCTTCAGGCTAAAGTAACTCGTGAACTCCATTCTCCGGGGAGGCTCGATGCCCGATTCCGTCAATCTACGCGTTGCATATTGAACCGCGAATGCACAGGCATCGTGATCTGGATGCCCTCCCTCATAAGCATGCGTGATCACCGCTCTAACGCCATGAAGTTGCACTTGAAGTCTTTCAGTCAACTCAACCAAGTGGAGAACCAGCTCTCCGTCCGGGTAGTCATAACGTAAGCATCCAAGTGGTTTGGCACCCGTGATGCGCAGTGCCTGGTCGAGCTCTGAGAATCTGGCTGAAGAATAAGCTTCTGCGCTATCGAAACCTGATTTCCGAATCTCCGTCGGCTCATTGGGAGCTCCATTTGTTGCATGGACGAGCGTCAAAGATTCGAAGCACGAAATGCGCCCACCCATTCCAATCGTTTCGTCGTCAGGATGCGCAACAATTATCATAACTGGATCGAAGATTTTCTCGCCGGCAATCAACCGCAACCGTAATGAGGACTTCGTTTTATCCAAATTTTCCACTGTTCACACCCAAGCCCTTTGCATATGAATGAAGTGTTCTGATCGTTTCTGTCTAGTAACTATTTCCTCTTCGCGTGGCCACCCTACTGCATCACGTTATGAGCCCAGACTCTAGATCAACCTCTGGATTTTCTCTGAAAATATTCGGGCAGGGTCGGCCGGCATCTTCTCGCGAATGCTCTTGGCGGCCGCTCTTCCCATATCTTCCAATGCAGAACGCCGTTCCCAAAGCCTATCCAATGCCCTTCTGAATATGGATGTGATCGGCGCTTCAGCCAAGAAACCGGTGATCCCGTCATCGATGATTTCTCCCTGGAGAGCGACTTTCGTTGCAACAACGGGCCGTCCGCACAACATCGCCTCGACTGTAACGATTGGTCCACCCTCATATCGGGACGGTACTACGAGAACATGATTCTCAGCCCAAATTTTTTCGACCACTGTCAGGTATTCTTCAAAGGATACGCGATTTTGCAGTCCAAGACGTTGTACCAGACGTTCCAGCGTATCCCTGTTTTCGCCGGCACCATAGAAACGCAGGCGCCAAGGCCGGGAAGCCCACGATGGATCGGCGAGTGCTTCCAACAGAAGATCCTGACCCTTCGTAACAAGTTGTAATCTTCCAACACAAGCGAGTTGCAGCTCATCCGATGGTGGCCACCGAGGCGAGGCGGTGATGCTGACATTGACAGGGTTCCAAACGACTTCGGCGTTGGGAAGATCGCATCCGAGCTGCTTTTCGGCCAAGCGGAGATTAGCTCTCGAAACGAAGTAGCAGCGGCGGGCAATAGGAAGCGCCTTTCGATATCGATCAGCCATTGAATCATTAAACCACCAGCCTTCCGAATTTACATGGCAAATGGTCGCGAACGGCAGTTCCTTCGCAACAAACAACTCAATCAAGTTTATATCTGCAAAAGGAAAGGCGCCTCCATGGGAGAGTACAATCAGTGCAGGACGTTTGGCCGAGATAAGCTTCTTGACAGCCTTTATTGTCGACGTTTTGTCGTTAGCAAAAACTTTGCGCCATGCTAAAGCCCGAAGAGATTCCCGTGGCCTCGGCCAGACGTCAACACCGTGACGTTTCAAATTGATCACACGCTCGTCCAGCGGAGTCCATCCATGCACGCTGGCGCTGACCAAGAATCCTTTCGCCGAGAGATCCAGTGCAGCGCGTGACCATAGTTCCTCGGATCCTCCCCAGGAAGCGCTATCCATCGTTGATACGAAAACGATGCTTTTTTTGTCGAGATTCATCACGATGCCCCGATTGAGGAACGAAACGCCGAAGGCCAAGCCTAGCTAGGCGCCTCTGAATATCATATATTTTCGCCTCTCTTCGTCTGTTATTCTTAAATTTAGCGTCTCTGGTAAAAATTAATCGTAAATATTTGAACCGGATAACGGGTAAAAGGATGTAAAAGGATATTGGGCTGATCCGGATGACCTGCCCCCTATGAAGTGGTCCTCCCTGAGGTATGGTTTTGACCAAGGTGGCCTGACCGGCTATTTTTTTATCAGGGGATTTGAGAGAGTTGACCTGGACAGAAGGAGCTGGAGATGGCGAGACGGACATTCACGCCCGAGCAAATTGTTGCGAAGCTGAGACAGATCCAAGTGCTGATATCGCAGGGGAAACCTGTGGCGTTGGCGTGTAAGGAAGCTGAGATCTCGGAGCAGAGCTCCGAGACGAGCTGCTCAACGGCGAGATCTTCTACAGTCTGAAGGAGTCAGGGATCGTGATCGAGCAATAGCGTAAGCATTACAACCAGAGGAGACCCCATTCTGCCCTCGGATACAGGCCGCCAGCACCGGTGACCTACAGCCCAAAGCCGTACCCACTCGATCCGCACCAAGCGATGCAGTAACCTAACATTCCATCTGGTACAGAAAAGCGGTCAGGTCAAGCTTACCTAGTTGGATTGGATCACGGGGGCGTTTGAGTCGCTTGGTGGTCATTGACTGGAACAATCTGCCTTATGACTGGTAGCAAAATCGGCCGCTTGGCGGCATAACGTGATATTCCCTGTCCAGCGGTCGAGTCGAAGGGGAGAATAACCGCCACCCGGGATGATTTCCCATCGGAAAAGCTACAAGAATGCTGCTGCTAAAAGCGCGGCCCCTATTCTGACAGCCCGAGAAGTGCTCATATCTGAAGCATGGCAGAACGCCGGAACAAGACCAAGAGGCTTAGGATTTCAAACTGTACCACTACCTCCAATTGCCGCTGATAGCCCATTGGGCTACTTTGAAGCTTGGGTCCCAGACCATCTGAGGAATGTCGGTTTAAGGCACATGATCAGCAATCGTCCTACTGAAATACCAGAATCATGATTGCACATTTTTCAGCCTTTTTGGATGGAGGAGCCAACATTGCCGGAATGCGTTTGCACAATGCTTTGCGTAAAAACGGCAAGGAAAGCTATTTCTATTTCGGTACAGGTGATCCGGCCGATTCCAGCTACATTCCATTTTTTCAAAACCGCTCCTTTTTCTGGCGTAATGCTGCCGCCCTGGCAACAAGTTGGCGCAGCCGGCGGCAAGCACGTGGCGGTTTTGTCACTGGCCCCGGTTGGATCCGAAAGACACCAATACAGGCAACCGGAAAATTACCACAGATAGTAAACCTTCATTGGGTGGCAAGGTGGCTGGATTTGCCAAGTTTTTTCAACTCATTACCGCCGGAGCTGCCGATAATATGGACGTTACATGATTTGATTCCCATCACTGGCGGCTGCCACTACCCCGGAGAGTGCGATGGCTTCACCAAAAAATGTGGCAATTGTCCGCAACTAAAGCGATCACAGCCAAATGATGCCTCATACAGGTTTTTTCGCACGAAGGCTCATTGGTATGAACGAATCAATCTGCATTTTGTTGGCAATAGTGAGTGGACAACCGCTCAAGCCAGGCGTTCAGCATTGGTAAAATTTTCCCGGTCCGTACGAACCATCCACCTCGGATTGGATGTGAACCAATATCAACCGGTGAATAAGCCAACGGCACGAAAGGCCTTGCGCATCCCGGAGGGTAAGTTTGTCATCGGCTTCGCATGTTCAAACTTCAATGATAAACGAAAAGGTGCGGAACTGCTCTTGAAGGCTTTGACCTCTTTCCCGGCCAGCGACGTCGTTCTGGTGGTATTGGGCGGAGGCCGATGGCCCCCTGATGCCAACCAGGTTGAAACCATTCAATTGGGCCATATTGGTTCACCGCGCTTGCAATCGCTGTTTTATTCGGCCTTGGATGTTTTTGCCACGCCCAGCCAAGGGGAGACTTTTGGCAACACGACCTTGGAAGCGATGGCTTGTGAAACTTCAGTAGTAGCTTATGCGGCCGGTGGCTTGACAGACGTGGTGGCACATGGGGAGACCGGCTTGCTGGAAACCAACATTGGCAGCGTGTCCGGACTAGTTCAAATGTTGCAATGGATGTGGAAGCAACCAAAAGAACGAACCAGCATGGGAATCGCAGGGCGACAACGTGTGATCAAGCATTTCACAGATATACAGATGGCGGATCGCTATGGAAAATTTTATGATGAGTTACTGAACCACCGGCCCGGCTGATGCCTAAATTCATCACTCATGGAAAACGATGGATTGACAACGTAAAATCAAGGGCGCGTTTCAAATACAACCGGATTATCCACCGTCAATTAATTATTCAATCCGGTTATCCGGGACTGGGTGACAATTTGCTTTTAAGTCATATCCCCAGAATAGCCAAGGAAAGCGGGAGATATGAAGCGGTTCTCGTTTCGAACCACTCTCTGTTTCGCGACCCAGCCTGCCGGATGCTAGTCTGGGAATCTAACCGTTATATTGATGGTTTTACCAATGAACCGGGTTTTGTACTACTCCCGCCGCATACACGCGATCCGGGACGAAACAAATTATTTGAGATATTATTCGAGTTAGGGTTGGAAAACCGCATCACGTACCTTCAAAAGGGTTGTAACCTTTTAGACCAATTCATGCTGAGTATGGGTTTGGATGATGGATTTAGATTCCACGAACCCGAAATACATCTCGAGATACCCAGAGTCAGGGAATATGAAAATCTGGTGATTTATGATCCCAATTACATCACCAACGTCGGATCGGTTAATTCGCATCAAATTGAAGCTTATTTTGAGCGGGCGGGAATAAATATTCAGGCCCAAATAGCGCTGCGAAATAATTCCGTTGCAATCACTAAAGCCACGGCAACCGTCACGGCGAAAAGCCTGGTGGATTTTTGTTCCTTGATTGTCTCGTGCAAAGAACTTTATTGTTTGACCACTGGAACTGCGACGCTTGCAGCGGCCTTGCATAAATCATGTACAGTTCTATATGGAGATGGCGTGAACCCTCTCTATCATCATTCACGTTTGCATCGTTATGTAAAAATTTGAATTGAGATTCAAAATCAAGGATGCTTTTTAGGGTCTGTACCCAGATAGGTGCTTGATTTAGATGGGGAGGTGTGATTCACCGTTGCTGGAGGTGGATCATGTGGTTTGACCTGAAGCGATGAGGAAAGGACGATCTTGGCGCCGTCGCTGTCAGCGGCGCGACGCAGCGGTCGGGTGCGGGTGGATGAGTTTCATAGCAACGACAGTTAGTCTGGCTTCCTCGCGACGAGGTGCTCCACAAGCGCCGACATGCCGATTACAATGTATCAATCAAATTCGATCACGGCAGAGATCATCCGGTGCTGACAAAACTTATCACGCGACGTCAAACCAGGCAGAGACAACCCACTAAGGCCGAATTAGGCCGGGTCGTTGATCGTCGAGAATTTGGTCTTGGCGTGCTTGCCGCCGGGAGTGCGTTTGCAACGACGCACATCAAGTCAGCCTTTGCTTTAACTTCTCAACCTAAGGAGCCACGCAGGGTATTCGCCCATTACATGGTTTGCTGTCCGATGGGCGGAGAACACGCGCCAGTGGACGATTACATAAAGGAGATCAGGCAAGCGCAATCACACGGCATCGATGGTTTTGCGCTGAATTGCGGAAGTTGGACTGAACAGCCGAGATACCGCGCAATCGCAACAAGAATTTTCGCAGCCGCAGCTACACTCGGCACGGGTTTCAAGCTCTTTTTCTCGGCTGACTGGTTATCGCCAGATCAAGTCGTCGCCATGGTTTCTGAATTCTATGAGCATCCGAATATGTTGCACTTTGCAAAAAAACCCGTCCTTTCTACTTTCGGCGGCTATGAGGAATGGGCGCAAGCCTTTCTTAGGCCGCTTGCAACCGCGGGAAAACCGGTTTTTTTCGTTCCCTTCTTTTTTCCGCATGATCTAATCGGACGATTTACTGGTCGATTCACCGATAGCAATCTAGCGCAATTGATCGCCGATAATGATTTCGTGGATGGATATTTCTTCTTCGGAGCCGGCGGATCAGGTGATGGTATAGCCAATACAAGCATTAAGGTCGGGCAAGCTTGGCGCCGAGCGGGAAAGCTTTATATGGCACCGGTAAGTCCCTATTACCGCGGCTTAGGAGGAAATTATCGCGTTTTCGAGACGCGTGGCTTTGAAGGCATGGCTCGCGAATGGGAAGCCGCCATCGTTGCAGACGCGCAATGGGTCGAGATCGTGACATGGAACGATTGGGGAGAATCGACCTATGTTGCAGACCGCGGCTCGCCAAATGTATGGGATGCGCATAAGGGTAACCTTCTCTCGCACGCCGCGTATCTCGCGGCAAGTGAGTATTATATTCGTTGGTTTAAGACAGGGGTCCAGCGAATTAATCGCGACGATCTTTATTGGTTCTACCGACTATCGCCTCGGAAGAAGTCAGGAATCAGCAATATTGAAAACAAGACTGAGGGTTTTCCTTCCGGTGTCGAAAACCTCGAGGATCGCCTATTTCTGACCGTATTCCTGATCGCGCCGGCACAAGTTGACGTCGAGAGCGGCGATCGACGCTACCACTTCCCGCTATCCGCGGGAGTCCACCATCTCAGCGCTGATTTTGCGCTAGGTCTGCAGAAATTTAGGGTTGAGCGCGAGGGCCGCACGATTCTGACCGGACAAGGGGCCTTTCCGGTGAGCGATGACAATTGGGCAAATTTCAATTACCTCTCTGGACAAGCCGGTCGTATTTAGATCTTCTTCTCTTCATCAAACTGAAACGGAAACAGCAATCAAACGGAAACATCAATCATCGTATGACCGGTGAAAGAAGAGTTTTCTAAGGTGTGATTGACCGGATTACAGTTCCCTCACGTGGATTGCGATCGATTGCGACTCGATGGGATGGGCGACCGAATCATCGATGCTGCCGAGCAAGTAAACCAGAACGTGCTTAATGTCTGCCGGCGGAATATTATGTTCAGTTCGAATGTCGAGATCCCCGATCCTGTTTGCGCCTTTGCCCAGGCCATGTGTATAGTTTTCTTAATACATCTTGGAGCTTGTTTTCAATTCCATGGCCCATTCGGCGATCATTTGATAAAATGTGACGTTTCCCACCACGAAGATTTGACGCATGTCCGAATCGGCCAAAATAGCTGTTACGGAATCGCATCCGGCAATAGGGGCGGCGTCGCCCATGCATGACCGTCTTTGCAGATTCATTTTCATCGGATTGTGCATGATCGTGGTCCTTGCACCATTGCCGAATGGATCGGCGTGGCCGCTGGCTTGGGATGCGCTCGCCTTTGCCGTCGCCTTGTTGCTGTTGGCAACGCTCTTTCTGCCAACATCCGAAACATCGATCGGGCGCGAAAGGCTGTCCGTGCCGACAGTGCTTTTCGGGATCGTCATGGGCGTCGCGATATTGCAGACGGTGCCTTGGGCTCCGGCGGGACTTACCAACCCGATTTGGGGTCAGGCGACTGACATACTGGGGAACGGCGTACACGGCAGTATCGCAGCCGACCGCGTCGCCGCTTTGATCTATGTTCTGCGCCTTCTTTTATACGCGGGGATCTTTTATCTATCGGTCATAACAGGGCGCGATGCGCGCCGTGCCCGTGTGGGCGTTAGGACAGTTGCGCTCTCTGGCTGCCTTTATGGCATCTACGGGTTGTTGGTCTATTGGTCCGGTAATCGGACCCTCCTCTGGTTTCCAAAGTGGGCCTATTTCAAGGATGCCACCGGCACGTTCGTCAATCATAATTCGTTTGCCACATATCTTGGCTTGTGCACATTGGCCGCCATTGCACTGACAATGGAATCATTCGCGCGCATCGATCTCAGGGGAGACTTACGGCGGAAGATCGCTCAGGCCATAGAATTTATAACGAGACGCGCACTGTTTCTGCTTATGGTCTTCATCTTAGTCACGGCACTCCTATTGACGCATTCACGTGGCGGTCTTGCAGCAACCATTGCCGGTTTAATTGCATTGCTGGTTGCGATCACATTTGCGCCTGGAACTGGTCGGCTACGACGCATTGGCGTTTGGTCGATCGGACCGGGCGTGCTTATGCTCGTTATCGCAATCCTAATCAGTGGCGGCGGAACGCTGGATCGCTTGGCTGCCACTGATATCGACTCAAACACCCGCCTATTAGTCGATCAACTCACTATCCAAGCAATCAAAGATTACCCGATTCTCGGAATCGGTCTTGGGTCTTTTGCTTCCGTGTTCCAAATTTATCGAACGGCAGCCATAACATTCTATTTCGACCTTGCTCACAATGATTATCTCCAGAATGTTTTGGAGCTCGGAATTCCAGCCGCACTTTGTCTATTCACGGCGATCAGTTGCCTGCTATGGGTGTGTATTTACGGAATTCGTACGCGTCTTCGAGATGCGATCTTTCCTTGTCTTGGGCTGGCGGCCTCCGCGCTGGTCGGACTACACGCGACGATCGATTTTAGTCTGCAAATTCCGGCTGTGACCGCCGTTTACCTGTTCCTTTTAGGAATCGCGGTCGCCCAATCGGTCTCGTCGCGCAAGGCTGCACTCAAGCCCTAACGCTGATCGTTATACATGCGATCGAACTCGCTCAGTCGCGTGCGATCCGACAGCAGTGCGAGTCTTATCAGCAAGGCGGAGATTCTACCGTTCTGATGCGCCAGCGCAACCACATCGTGCGAGTGCTTGCGCCAGGCCAAATTGACCTGGTCGTTCCACATCCGGCGTTCATCGTCGTTGAGGATATTCCACAATGCGAGGCCAAGCTCACAGCGCCATAAACTCAATTCTGGATCGTTATCATCGAGCAGGAGTGAGGTTGCGAGTGCAGCTCGAGCCTGCGGGCGGTTGCCCGCGGCGAGACTGGCTTGTGCTAGAGCGGCCCAGCCAATGGCATTTGCAGGTGCCCGCGTAAGCCCATCCGTGAGATCGTTGAGCGCGTGGTCGAGCTCGGGCACAGAGACAGCAGCCGTGCCGTCGGAGTTTGTGGTTGCCATGCGTAAGCGTAAGATTCCCGCGCGGATCCGCGCCGTAGGATCGCCGAACCAGTCGTCGGCGCGTTCCAACAAGGCCGCATTACGAGCCGCCTCGGCACCAGAACTCGGGCTTGCCGCACCCGGCTGACCCGGCGTGTCGCCGGTCATCAGCCACAAGACCGAGTCGCCGGTTTGCGGGATTCCCAGAGCCAACAGACCCAGCGCTATTACGGCTGGCAAGATCTTGGGACTAAGCCGAACCGCCACGACCGTAGCGTTTCACGAAACTCTGCACGCCGGTCCAGATCACGTCTGCAGATCCGTTCGTTCCCTCGGCAGATCCTTCCGTTCCCTTGGCGTCGCCATACCCTTCGTAACTGTGATGTTTGCCGTAATAACCGTAATAGTAGCCGGGATCGCCATAGCCATAAGTCGAATGACTGCGCATATCGACCCGCGATAAAACGACGCCCGCCAGCTTTCCACCGATCGTCCGGAACGTTTTCAACGCACCCAGCACGACAGACCGTGGCGTCCGCGCCCAACGGGCAATGAAAATGGTCGCATCGGCAAAGTGCGAGAGAACCAGGGCATCCGATACGGCAAGCAGCGGCGGCGTATCCAAAACGATCAGATCGTATCGCTTGCGCATCGTGTCGATGAGCGTCTTCATGTGCTTCGAGCCGAGAAGATCCTGCGGGTTCGAGGTTTTGGAAGCGACAGGAATGAAATCCATACCCGATATCTCATCGACCTTGATGACGCTCGCCATACTGGCCCCGTCGTCAAACAACGAGAGGAGGCCCGGATCCGCGTCGACGTCGAAGATCTTGGCAATCGCCGGCCGCCGCAGGTCGCAATCAATCAAAAGCGCCTTGCCGCCGGATTTTGCGACGCTCCGCGCCAGCGACAGCGAGAAAATGGTCTTGCCCTCTTCGGGCAGTGACGAAGTGACCATGACCACTTTCGGCGGATTGTCGACATCAGAATAGCGCAAAGCCGTGCGGATCGAGCGGATGGCCTCGGCATAAGAGGACACCGGCCGTTGGACGACAATATCCTGCGGCATTTCGCCGGTCTCCATAGCGGGTTCCAGCCCGAGCACCGGGATTTGCGCCAGCTTTTCGAACTGCTCACCAGTCCGGAAACCGAGGTCGAGCCGTTCGATTCCGAAAGCGGCGAAGATGCCGATCATGATCGAACTCAGGAATGCGAACCCGACGAGTGGAACTTTCTTCGGATAAGACGGTTCCGACGGAACCGTCGCGTCCGAGATGATATGGGCGTCGGCTTGTTGGATGTCTTCCTGTGCCGAGGTTTGCTTGAACCGATTGAGGAAACTTTCATAGAGTGTCCGGTTGGCATCCGCTTCGCGTTGTAGTTCGCGCAATTCAACGCCCGCTCCACCTTGAATGCCACCCTGCAAATCATTGAGGCTCTGAGTAAGCGAATCGACCTTCGCCTGCGCAGCACTCACGTCCCCCTCCATGCCGCGTACGATGCGATCAGTCTCGGCTTGTATCTTGCCATTAAGATCACGCTCTTGCGCCTTGATGTTGATCATAGCGGGGTGTTCCGGCTTATAGCGCGTGGCTAGATCAGCCTCACGCTCAGCCAGTGCCGACTCCTGTTCGCGCAAAGCTTGAATTAATTGCGATGATAGAACTTGTGCGGCGGCCGAAACGCCGCCGCTTCGAATCGACCCTTGCACTTGCTGGAGATTGGCTTTTTTCTGCGCGAGATCGGCTGAAGCCAGGACAAGCTGGGTGTTGAGCTCTGAAATCTGCTGCGACGTGACAGTCGCGCCTCCTTGTGACGCGATTGGCGTGAGATTATGCTCAGCCGCATAGACTTGGACTGCGCGGTCCGATGCCTCGACTTTGGTCCGCAATTCGGTTAAATGATCGTTAAGCCACTGGTTCGCGCGCTGGACAGCATTGAACTTGGCATCGAGCTGCGAGTCGAGATAAGCGCTCGCATAGGCATTGGCCAAGGTCGCAGCGAGCTTGGGGTCTTCCGATTGGACCCGGATTCTAATGACATAAGAGCGTCCGTCGTTCGTGACCCCTAGATGACCTTGCAACGCACCTGCGACATCAAGGAGTTCCTCACGCGCCGAATCGACCACCGGCGCATTAGGCGCAGACGTGAAGAGTGCTTCAATTGACGAGGTAACCCAATACACCGGTTTTAATACGACAGACATGAATGAGGACTTCTGTAAACGCCAATTGAATTCGGGTACGGCAAGCAAATTTGTCTTTTTGACCACGGCCTCCGCTAGGTTTGGTGACTTAATAACTTCAAGTTCACCGCGCACAACGGCCTCGTCTGCTGGCAACCCGGACATAACCGACTGCAGATCGAGAACTTGGGTTTTGCGTGAATCAAGCATGACTGTCGATTCAGCCGTATAGCGAGACGTAAGATTGAAAACGATGACGGTGCTGACAATTGTAATAGCCGCGATGCAGGCTAAAATTACCGGAAGCCGCCGCTGAATAACCTGTAAGGCCTCCGTCAGACCAGTTCCTTTACCCGCCTCATCATCGGGCGAGTATGGATAGCCAGTCGGATATCTCAAGCGCTCGCTATCGGTCGATCCATGCGGGCGCGAATCCTCGTTCATATCCATCGATGTGCCTCCGAAACTTAAAAAATTATAGCTGCTTAGGGGATAAATTGCGATTTAATAAAACGCTTCGTCATAGTTAATTAGAAAAACATTTCGTAATAGTTAATTAGAATAGCCTCTGGTGGATGGTAATAATATCTCCGGGTTGTACCTCATCATTTTCGCCGATCTGTTGTTCCGGGGCTGATGGATTATTGGCATGTTTGACAACGATGTTGTCCGGATTGCCGCGCGGCGTAAAGCCGCCAGCCACGGCGACAGCATTCAGCACGGTCATGCCGTTGACGTATGGATAGCTTCCCGGGCTTCTGACCTCGCCTATAATGAAAAACGGGCGATAATTCTGGACCTGGATGTTGACACGCGGATTGACGAGGTAATTGGCGCCGTATTTCTTGGTTATGACGTCCTGCGCCTCGCTCAACGTCATGCCGGCGATGTGCACCTGCCCGATCAGTGGCAGCGAGACGATACCCTGATCGTTGACATCGAAATCTCCGGTCAGGTCAGGTTCGTTGAACACCGTAACGTGGACTTTGTCGCCGACGCCCAGCTTATACGCGGCCGTGTTCTGAGCAGCGGTCGTGTTCTGAGCATAAGCAGGTAGCAGCGAGCCCGCGAAGGCCATCATTACGATCAACGCGAAGTATACCCACCACCTCCGGAGCACCACTTCCGTCATCGAGTATCCGCCCGATTCATAAACTACGTGGTGTTATAATTGAAAGTGCAGCCGTAGTCCAATGATCTCCCGATCGTAGTTAATACCGGGCGTAGTCGAGTCACGATGCCAATAATTGGCATCGAGGTTCAATGAGAGTACCCGGTTCATCAGGTATCTGGCCCCCACATAGGCATTGTAGTTGTTGTCGGACCGGGTGACTCCAGACCCATTGAACTCATCGATAAAGTAAGTGCCGCTGGCGGTCAGCAGCACATTCCGTAGTAATTCATGTTCGACGGAAACCTTGCCGGTGGTTTCAGTATAGGAGGAACTGGGAAGAAAAGCGCCACTTGATGTGTCTGGAAGACCGGCTGCTTCTTCCTGCACGGTGCGGCTCGCGGCGAATCGGAACGAAGTCAGATCGGTTATGTTCCAAAGCAAATCCCCGCCACCGCCAGGCCCAGATGCATTGCCGCCGAGGGCTCGATCTTCGTAATCCTGTTCGAAGTAGCTCGCGTAAATATTGCCATTGATCACGTGACCGAGCGCGAGCGCGGCTCCGATATCGCCCTCGTAGCCATGCGAGCTATGGTTGAAGCCCAGCGGATCTTGACCGACGTATTGCCGCTCATTCAAGGGCACCTTAATGAATGCGCTATAGCCCGGAACGATTTCGTAGGTTAGTTGTGGCGTGACGGCATATTGGATGTAGTCGCGATATTGTTCCGGGATTTGCGCGTCGGTGTTGGTCACGTTGTTGTTGTAGGAATAGGAATCGACAGCGCTGTTAACTTGTAAACCGATGATGCCCACGTTACGGGTGAATCCGAGATTCCCATCGACCACATGGAATTCGGTCGGGTGTAATCCGGACACTGCGGCATTGGGCGAGCCGCGTTGTTCGTGGCTGAGCTGATAACCGCCGCCGCCTGATAGATAAACGTTGCGCTCAATGTCGAACCGGCCCTCTGCCGTCGCCGTTATATTGGTTACGTTTTCCGTACGATGCGTCCAATACCATTGCGATTGGTCGGCAATAAGTAGATTCAACGCATGGTTGTTCCAATCCGAGGCTACCGAGACTGCGGGCGAGAAGGTCGTAACCATATCGCTATCGTTGTCGGTCGGCGTCGCATAGATGTTTGAGTCCCAGGCCTCAGTGAGGTCAGCCGTTGGATAGATGAGAAACGATCCAGCCCGGATACCAAGCGCGCCGTAATCCGGGTGTGGCCGTTGCAGCACGCTCTGGTTTTCGGGAATGACGGCTTGAGGCGTTGGAATCATCGACCCATATGATACAGCATATTGCGCGTATGCGACGCTAACAGTCGCAACCGTCGCAACGAGCGCAATTATCCCGGCGTAGAAAATTCTGGCTAACCGCCCTATCACCATTCTGGTGAACCCCCACTTTCCCCACTCTCGCGTATGCGAGAGAATTCAAATGCCGAATTTTAATCCGACATCCGATCGATCATCAATCACAGATGGGCGCTTGCCGGCGGCAGCCACATCCCGAACTCATAGCTCGGATACGAGTTTCCATTGAAGTTGCCGGGCCCCCCGGCCGTGGGATTGACAATCTGACTGATCAAGGCCGCGATCTGGTCCGGCGTCAGCCCGGTCGTCCCGGGACCGGCCGCCGGCAGCACCAACGACTCAAGCGCAGCCACTACCAACACGGCAACATCACCCGGATTGCCCCCTTGATTCTGATCAAGAGCTTCCACCGCAGTGGCAATCTCTGGTGCCGCATTAGGATCGTTCGTCACCGCAAAGTTCGTGATGCTGCCCATCAAGTCAGGATTGGCGTTGATCAACTGCGTGATCACATTGATGAGAGTCTGCGTATTGCCGGATTTGATCGCCGCCGTGATCTGGGCGGAGATATTGCTCGGCAAGCTCGTCACCGTGAGATTTGGCGGTGTGAGGCGACCTTGGGACGATGCTGGCGGCGTTATGGTATTAGCCTCGGCCAATGGTGCGAAACTGACACCGATGAACGCAAGACCGACCAGCGCAAAAAAGCCAATTCGTGATTTCATAGCAGCCACCCTTAGGTTGCCGACTTGGATCTAGATAATCCAAGATATAAGCCATCAGGGTCAAGAAGCAATGATATCAATCACTTTTATACATATTCAAACATAGCTAATGTTGCAAAATTGCCACGCAGAAAAGATGTCTCTCAGTTGTATCAGGAACAACGAAGTAATCTGTAAACAAACCCGACGCTAGCGTATTTCAGGGAGTATCCTGGGTGCGCATACATCCATCGAACTCAGCGCAACTTGGCTCAAGAAGTCTTGGAAACACTGAATCTATATTGTTAATACCTGCTATCTATATTATTGGCATCCGTCAGGCTCAAAAGTATCGGCGTCTGGTGGTTCATTGGTTGTTCGCATGATCAGTATCGATTGTTGCAATTAACCACAGCAGAATTAACTCCGGCCACAGTCAGGACGGCCCCGTCTGGCTTGACCTAGTCTGAGTGGCTTACGGCGGTTACATCCTCCACCGATTTGCCCTAATGGCCCTTCAAAGACGTATGCACCGCATTTACTAGATTTCGAAAAGCCCACAGGGGATAGCTTCTCGATCCTGCATTCCTTGTAACAACGCAAGCGTTATCTCCCGCGATGTTAAGCGCGCCGCCGCGGCCAGAGTTGCGACCCATGGAAGGATCGCAACCACAGTCCATGTTGCCGTCTCACAAAGTTGAGCGAGCTCGGGCGCGCATTGCGCGAGGAATGAAACCCGACATCACTTTTGAAAGCCGAGCGAGTGGTTGAACCATGTACATGATTAATCCGAATTAGCGACGTTTGCCGATAGCAGCGACGTTTCACAGCGCACGTTAAAGACCTCTCAACGATTGCTGGCTTTAATACGAACCAGCAGTGCGGGCGAGTCCTTCGCCTCACGAAACGGCAAACCCGGGGCGACCCGGGGACGCAAAGCCTCCGGTCTCACCGAGATAGCGGGGTTTCCGAATGAGGTACGAAAATGGCGTGGCGTGGTTGGTACGGTCGGTTTGCGCTTCTCGGATTCTCGCTCGCCATATCGGCATGTGCTTCAATAAACAATCCCAACTCTTCGGATTCGGAATCGCAGGCGCTCTTTTCGCCCCGAGCGATCCACTCGACCAATGTTGCCCTGTTCAGCCGCTGGACTAAAGTCGCCGACCGGTTTGCCGCGCAAACGCCGGCCGAGATGCAGGCATGCACCGATAGTTCGGACACGAATTGCAGCGGCGCGAAATGGTCGGCGCTGATTGATGATCTCAAATCACGGCCGTTGACCGATCGCATCACACGCGTCAATGACTATTTCAACGAAATTCCTTATGTTCCCGCCGAAAAAAATTGGGGTGACGTCGGTTATTGGGAAACCCCCTACGAATTCCTCGCGCGCGGCGGTCAGTGTCAGGATTACGCCATTGCAAAATATTTTGCGTTGAAGGCATCGGGTGTACCCGAAAGCGACTTGCGCTTCGTCGTGGTGCGCGATCTCCAGCGCCGTCTCGACCACGCTATTCTGATCGTCGCGATCGAGGGCCAGGATTACGTGCTCGACAATCTGAACACGACGGTTGAACCACTATCGGATGTGCGCCACTACCGAGCCTACTATGCGATCAATAACACCGGCTGGTGGGCCTATCTCAATCCGTCGGTGCAAATTGCCCGCACACAGATCGCCAATTCGAGCTTTGTCCAACCGAGCGCACAATAACTGGCTGGGAATTCGGTTATATCTATAGCTCGGCCAAGGCAGGATTCACCGCATTCCTACCGGGACCGCGCAGCCGGTTGAGCGCGGAGTGGCGTCAAGAACACCTGCTTTCAGCGTTGGCGGCGATTCATCCATCCTGTGACGAATTTCCTGCGTCCAAGCCGCTTGAATCGTTAATCGAATGGCTGGTATATCTTAAATTCAATGTTAGTTAACAATTAGAACGTATATCTACTCTACCGGATCATGTTATGGATCCAGACCACAGAACTCATAGTTAAATCGCCAGGAGAATAGGAACATGCGAGGAGATACCGCCGTGATCGATAAGCCGGAGGATGAGGACAAATCCAAGACCACCAACAAACCGCGCAAAGCTACCGACAACCCCGTTTCGGACGGAAGCGGCGCGAACCTTGTCTACATCCTCTATCTTCTCGCGGCGGTGTTCCCTCCTGCCGGCCTTGCCGGCATCGCCGGCGTGACCATGGCGTATCTGAACCAGCCCGAGGCGTCCGAATTGGCGCAGAGCCATTACCGCTTCCAGATACGCTCTTTCTGGATGTGGCTGGGTTTGGCCGTAATCGGCGCGGCCGGCGCCTATTTCCTGGTCGGTTTTCTCCTCCTAGCCGCTGCTTCAATCTGGCTCATCATTCGCTGCGTCAAGGGCATGATGTTCCTCAACAAGGGCAAGCCCTATCCCAATCCGGACACTTTTCTCTGGTGAGAAGCGGATCTAAAGATCATCCACGGCATCTTCGAACACATCCGTTCCGATAATGACCCGGAGATGACAGCAAAAGCTGTACGACAATAGCTGTCAACCATAGGCGCCAAGACATTCTAAATCGAACCCGGAAGTCTCTGGGAGAACGGCTACTGCGACAGCTTTTTTGGCAAGCTGCGCGATAAGCTATTCAACGACGAGATCATCTACGGCCTCAAAGAAGCGCAAGTGGTCATCAAACAATGGCGTCATTACTACAACACCATCTGACCCCTCTCGTCGCTTGGTTATCGGCTCCCGCGCCGCAAACTTTTGTGCCGCCGTTGTCCCATCTAGATGGGACAACGCCGATGCAGTGGTCTCCATCACGCTGGTACAAAAAATCCATCAGGCCACTGCGATTAGTCTGCCTTGTTCTGGAGCCGCGGCGAATTGCCCCTACTCTCTCTTACGCGAGAGAATTCAAAAGCTAAATTCTAAGTCGGCAAACTATCTACTTTGTCACTGCCATCCGATCGCCACTGCCCGGATTTAGTAGTGTGGGCTTCCCGGTGGCAAAATTATATTGTTCGGAGGAGGCGGAGGAGGAGGAGGCGGCGGGCCGCCCGTCGGATTGAGCAGAATATTGTCCATCAGGCTCGCCAGCGTATTGATGGTATTCAACTCGTCGCCCGAGCATGAATTGAAGTAGCTGGCCAGGCTGGGGTTGCCGTTTATTGAGAAACAGGCACCAGGGTTGAAGATTTGCAGCCCGCCTTTGGCCGAGTTGCCGACAACCTCGCCGTTGAGAACTTGGGTGATGGTTTCCCCGTTGGTCACTAGAACGTTTAATTCCGTGCCGCGCACGCCGAGCGTTCCATTCGGCGTGTTGATCTTGTAGTCCTCATGCGACATATTGCCGGTGGTGAAGCGCAGCACGCCTTCGCTGATCGTAAGGACAAGCGCTCCTTTCGAGGGGTCGGGATCGTAAACGAACTTGTCGAGAACGACCTTCGCGTTGGGTCCCAGCTTGATCTGGGTCCCGTCGATAAAATGAATCTCGGTAGCGGCGTCCGGCGCCGTGGCGATGACCTCCTGCTGCTCGACATTGTCGTTTATGACGACCTGTCGGCTAACGGCTTTCACCGTGCCGGTTACGTTGCTGACAACGACGACGGCCTTGCCGATATCCTGCGCCACGGCCGGCCACAGCGCGGTCGCCGTCAGGATGGCTAACGCGCACATTCCGGTCCTTGCGGACCATATCACTGCTTTCAACATTCCCCTGCTCCCCAAGCAATAAGACCTATTTCTTCTTGTTCCCTATCGCTTTATGGTTACATGTTAGCAGAAACCCTATTTTCCCTTCAAGCCCATATCACTTATTACTTGTCTTATTTATATTACTCGGTGTCGGTTATTGTTACGACAGTGTTACGTCAGTCCTGGGCGTGGCGGCCTGACATGCCCATGCCGGACAAGGGGGGGTTATGAGCCGTTGGCTCAATCGAGGTGTGGCGATTCTTGTCCTGGTCCTCGGGCTGGGCCTGCGCATTGCCAATCCCTCGATCATCGGCGATCTGCAGGCGAGCTTCTTCGATTTCTTACAGGAGCTGAAGCCGCGTCAATACGTGCCGGTCCCGGTTCGTGTGGTTGACATTGACGACGCGAGCTTAGAGCGGCTCGGCCAGTGGCCTTGGCCACGAACCATGATTGCCGAGTTGATTGACCGCCTGAATAAAGCCGGTGCCGCAGTCGTGGGGCTTGACATAATTTTGGCCGAGCCCGACCGCACCTCGCCGGCGCGCGTCTTGCAGCATCTGCCCCAAATGCCCCCCGACGTCACCTCCTGGATATCAGGCCTGCGTGACAACGACCAGATCCTGGCGGACACGATTCGCGGCACGCCGGTCGTGACCGGATTCGCGCTGACCACACGCGGTGGCGGCCGCGCGCCGGCGTTGCGCGCGGGCTGGGCGACGTTGGGGGACGACCCGGCGGGTTTTGTGCCCGGCTATGGCGGCGCCGTGACCACCTTGCCTGAAATCGAAGCCGCGGCGGCCGGCAATGGCAGCCTCAATCTCGTTTCAGACAAAGACCAGATCGTGCGTCGCGTGCCACTGATCGTGCGTTATCAGAACACGCTCTATCCGTCGCTGACCGCCGAAGCGCTGCGTGTCGTGCAAGGCGCGAGCACCTATATCGTCAAGGCATCCGGCGCGAGCGGCGTAACCGCCTTCGGACAACGAACCGGAATCGTCTCCATCAAAATCGGGAATTTTAACGCTGAGACCGACGCATCCGGTGCGCTTTGGCTCTACGATACCGGCCACGTTCCACAACGCAGCATTCCCGCCTGGCAGGTCATGGATGGAAGTGCGCCAGCAAGCGATTTGCGTGGCGCGATCGTTCTTATCGGCTCCGGCGCCGCCGGACTCGGCGACATCAAGGCAACGCCGCTCAGCGTGTCGGTTCCGGGCACCGAGGTCGATGCGCAGGTGATCGAGCAGGTGCTACTGCAGAATTTCCTGCGCCGGCCGGACTGGGCCGCCGGCGCGGAGCTTTTCTATCTTATCATCCTCGGAACTAGTCTCATTCTGGGCTTGCCGCGCTTCGGCGCCGCGCGAAGCGCCGTGTTTACCGCGGCCGTCTTCGCCGCGGTCTTTGCCTCGTCATGGTACGCCTTCGCCTCTTTCCGGCTGCTCTTCGATCCAGTCTATCCATCGATCGTTGCGCTATGCATCTATCTGACCGCATCTCTTATCAACCAACTCCAAACCGAGGGGGAGAAACGCCGCGTTCGGAACGCCTTCAGCCACTATCTGCCGGCCACCCTCATCGAAGAGCTCGTCAGCGATCCCTCGAAGCTTCGGTTGGGCGGCGAGAACAGGTATATGACCTTTTTATTCACGGATATCCGTGGTTTCACCTCGATTGCCGAACAATGCAAATCGCGCCCTGAAGCCATAACGGACATCGTTAACCGCTTCACCACACTCATGACCGAAGCCATCTTCCAATGCGGCGGCACCATCGACAAATACATGGGCGACTGCGTGATGGCCTTCTGGAACGCGCCTGTGAACGAGGAAGACCACGCGCGACGCTCCTGCGAAGCGGCATTGGCGATGCGCCGGGCGCTGCAACAGCTCAATGACGAACTTGCCGCCGAGAGCTCAGCCATTTACCTCGCCGAGGGCCAGAAACTGAACGTCCGGCTCGATGCCGGCATCGGCATTAACACTGGCAATTGCATCGTCGGCAATCTCGGTTCGGAGCACCACTTCAACTATTCGGTCATCGGCGATGCCGTCAATCTGGCATCGCGGCTCGAGGTCCTCTCCAAGAATTACGGCGTCCCGATCGTTATTGGCGAAGAGACCGAGACGTACGTGCAAGACTTTGCCACCGTGGAACTCGATATCGTCGCGGTGAAGGGCAAACAAGAGCAGGTGCGGATCTTCACTATTCTCGGCGACCGCCAGCTCGGCAGCGATCCCGGATTTGTCGCCTTCCGCGCCCAGCACGCGAAAATGCTCGCTGCCTACCGGGCCCGCGACTGGCCGGCAGCGCGCGCGCTTATCGCCCTCTGCCGAAAATCCTATGCCGAGCTGATACCGCTCTACGACCTTTACCTTGCACGGATCGCAACCCAAGAGGGCAACCCCCTGGGCGAAAGCCAGCAGGAGCTTCCTGCCGTAGCGCTTTCCTAGCGTGGACTCATAAAAGCGCAGTCAACCAGTGGCCGTTATTGGGGGCAAAGCAGACGTGACGCGAATATGCCGTCATATCGCCTTTTGACCCGGGGCAGACAATTATGCTTTGAGCAATGTGTTCATCTGACGCAGCCGGTGGCTCAGTAAGCGCAAGAGGTTGAGAGCAAACATCGGCGTTTGTTGGACCAGGAAAAGAAAACGCTTCTCGTCGATTTCCGCAAGAGTGCAGTCGGTTGTGGCCGTTACAGTGGCACTTCGCGGTGCGTGGTCGACCAACGCCATTTCGCCAACGATGCCGCCCGCAGAAACTTCTTCGTAAATGATGTTGCCGTCGCCAATGCGGAGATTGCCGGACAGCACGGCGTACATGTAATGAGCAGCATCATCTTTCTTGAACAGTGTCTCTCCGGGTTTGAGCGTCACAACGTTACGTTCGCGACTAAAAAGGCTCAAAAAATTCGGTTCGCCGTCCACTCTATGTCCCCATATTGTCTTGGCGCCAGCTGCTATCCGCTCCGCCAAAGATAAAACCTGTAACACGGGGATGTTGCAGTTTTGTTGCAATGTCAGCTTTGTCGACGCTTAAGTTTATTCGCGATCTTCTCCATGAGAAGTTGCCTGTGGTCGGTTCACTTAATCGGCGTCGAATATCTGGAAGCCGAAGGACTGTGTCCGGGACGCGGTACAATGAAGCGCCCCGTCGAATGTCCGCTTCTGGGGGCAAAGCGGACACTGATCAAACGTTGCCCACCCATCTCGATTTATGACTACACGGCCTAACCCGGAGAGCGCGGGCCTATCGGCCTTTTGCTTGACGGTGCGTCTTTTGTGGTCTGGGCACGGCCAAAGAAGCTGGCGATCTTCTTCCGTAGGAAGGCTGCGGCACCCATTCGCGTGATTTCTTGCTTCTCCTCGGGTGAATTCGCTAGCGTGTTAACATTCGCCGCCGCACGCTCGGCGACGAACTGGCTGAGCGCCGTAATCGATTCGGGATGGGTCGCAAGGATCGGTTCGATCAGCTGTTTGTCGATTTCGACCACGGTGGCGTGGCTCGATGCGGTGACGGTGGCGCTCCGAGCGGCACCGGTCAGCAGCGACATTTCACCGAACAGGTCTCCCGGCATGATGCGACCGAGGTGCCGATTCGGAGCGCCTGGAATCTGCTTCGACACCTCGAGCACGCCCGTTATGACGACGAAAAGCGATGTTCCCGCATCCCCTTCACGCACGACGATGGCATCGGGACGGAACTCGCGAAGCTGGCAACCGCGCTCGATTTGCAACAACGCGTCCGCCTCGAAAGCGGCAAAGAACAGTATCCGGCGCAGGATTCCACCAATATCGAACTTAGGGTTGATTTGGCGCAGGGATGGTTCGAACAACGTAATGTCTTGCTTCGGATAGACCGGCGTAATACCCACCTGGTCGAGGAACTTCAGGGCGTTGGACAAGACCTCGCTGGTAATCCGGAAATTCTCCGGATAGTCGGCGGCCCAGTAGTACAGGTTGTAGCCAACGCCGCTTCCCACACAATTGTAGACCCGCACAAAGGGCGGGGGTTGCTGGAGCACCCCATTGCTCGCCTTCAGTGCCGCCTCCAGGATTCGAGAGACCCGCTCCGTCGGTAGACTATAGTCGATGAAAATCGTATTGGTGAATCGCATGGGGCGTTGCGGCGCATTGAAATTGGTGAATGAACCATCGATCAATGTGCTGTTGGGGATCACGATCAGATGGCCGTCGATCGTCTCCAGATGCGTCGTGCGCCAAGTAATTTCGATCACTTTCCCGATGGTACCCGCCGAGGTTTCGACCCAATCGCCGAGCTTGATCGTCTGTTCGATGTTGAGCGTGACGCCGGCACTGATGTTGGCGATGGTCTTTTGTAGGGAGAGACCGATGATCGCGGCCAGCACACCCGAGGTCGCCAACAGGCCACCGAGCGAGTAGCCGAAGACGAGCGACACGACCGCAAGGCCGGCGCAGAAGAAAATCACGATCGCGCCGACAGAGCTGAGGAGACTGGGTAGCTTGTCCATGCCGCGCCGGCGCGCGAGGAGCTGGAGCAGCTCGCTGAGGATTGCCGCCATCACCCATGCGGCGGCGAACCAGACGGCCGTCCCGGCGGAGAGCCTGGTATAGGAATAGGCGTTCGCTGGGAGGTGTGACATGATCCCGGCCGCGTCGTGATCGATAGCCCAATAGAGGGCGATCACGAGCGCGAAGCAGATGACAGGCGCCACGCGACGCATGTTAATTCCCCCTCACAACGACCGGGCTGTACTCGTGAAACGCTCCATTATGGGCAAAAACCTCGCGACAAAGCGAGCCTCAAGATAGGTCGGGAACGGTCTCCCGGTTCACTTGGCAATGCTAACGCTCGTCGCACACAACCCGGTTAAAGCGACAAGACCAGACCCTCGCGCGCCACGATCGTGCCGGCGCGGACGCGGGCCGCTTCAACTGCGATCGCGTCCAACATCGCGTCGGTTCTCGCCGGATCGTGATGAAAGAGAACCAGCGTCTTCACTGATGCCTGCTGGGCAATTTTCATCGCATCCTGCCATGTCGAATGCCCCCACCCGGCGTGGGGTGCATAGTCTTCATCGGTATAATTCGCATCGTAGATCGCGATGTCGGCGTGGTCGGCCAGCGCC
>Ga0187803_10000056_pt1 | contig 48296 bp, 41 predicted proteins | sample NC_wetland_sal_i_2_FD_132425 | JGI IMG/M metagenome (GOLD analysis project Ga0187803, IMG submission 132425) | Wetland sediment microbial communities from Neuse River Estuary, North Carolina, USA - Control_3 | ecosystem: Environmental > Aquatic > Freshwater > Wetlands > Sediment | place: USA...
CAGCGCATGAGCGAACTGATTGCGGACGCGGTGCAACGCGGCGCCAAAGTGCTTTGCGGCGGTCGCCCCCGGCCGGACCTCGGTCCAGGCTTTTTCGAACCTACCGTGATGACCGGCGTAGACTCCTCGATGCAGCTTTTCCGGGATGAAACTTTTGGCCCGATCCTCGCTGTGCAGGTGGTGCGCGACGCGGAAGAAGCCGTTCGACTCGCGAATGACACAGAATTTGCTTTGGCCGCAAGCGTGTGGACCCGTAACACGGCAAGGGGCAAGTCAATTGCGCGACAGTTGCGGGCGGGCACAGTCATGGTGAATGATGCGCTCAGCGGGTTTGCCATCGCCGAAGCACCCCACGGCGGCACGGGACTGAGCGGCTGGGGTCGCACTCACGGTGAAGTGGGCCTGCGCGAGATGGTGCATCTAAAGTATCTGGACGTGGACCGTTTGCCAGGAATGGAAAAACCCTGGTGGTACCGCTATGGCGCCGATTTGGAAAAAGCCGCGGATGCATTTTTGCGCTTTGAATTTGGCGGAAGCTTAACGGCGCGGCTGCGTCATGCGCGAGCGGCGCTGAAGACCGTGTTTCGCGAGCATGGATTTTAGAGAAAGCGGGAAGGAAAAAACTCTTGGCTGAAGAAACCACCGCTACACCCGCAGCAAGCCCTGTCCCAGCGGCAGCGGAGGAAAAACCGTCGCTGCCGAAAGTGAAGACCCGGAAGCCAAAGCAGCGCGCCTGCGACGAGAAAGACGCAAAGGGAAAACTGTGCGCCGGGCACTTGAAGCGCTGGTTCGAATATCCGCCGGAAATCGAGGCCTTGGTCGGCAAAGGCGCGGAAATTTATCGCTGCGAATTTTGCAAGACGCTCTATCGCCCGGATCCCAAGCAATTGCCGAACAGTTACACCGTCCGATACTAAGCAGGACAGGGAGGTCGCTCCGCCGTGTCCGAAAACGAATGGATCTATGATTGGAATCTGGCTGGGCAGATTCCCATTCCTCCTGGTACGAAAATCCTTGTAAACGACGAGACGCTGCGCGACGGGCTGCAGAATCCTTCCATTCACGACCCAACCATCGAAGAAAAAATCGAGCTTCTTCACCTCATGGAAGCGCTGGGGATCGATTCCGTGAATATTGGCTTGCCGGGCGCGGGGCCGCGCGCTGCCAAGGACGTGGAGGCGCTGGCGCACGAAATTGCCCGATGCAAGATGCGCATCAAGCCCAATTGCGCGGCGCGCACGTTGGAAGCGGATATCCGGCCGATTGCCGAAATCTCCCAGCGCGTGGGGATTGCCATCGAGGCGGCGACGTTCCTTGGGTCGAGCCCGATCCGCAGGCTGGTGGAGGACTGGAGCGTCGATCACCTGGAGCGCACCACGGAGAAGGCCGTGAGTTTCGCGGTCGCCCACGGCTTGCCCTCGATGTACGTCACGGAAGACACCGTGCGTACCGATCCTGACACCATCCAGCGGCTCTACACCACTGCCATCCGAAGCGGCGCGCGGGCGATTGTGCTCTGCGACACGGTCGGCCACGCCACACCGGAGGGCGCCTACAACCTGGTGAAATTTGTAATCGAGAAAGTGGTGAAATCCTCCGGAGAAAATATCCGGGTAGACTGGCACGGACACCGCGACCGCGGCTTGTCCATCGCCAACTCACTCGCTGCCATCGCCGCCGGTGCACGGCAAATTCACGGCGTAGCGCTTTCGCTGGGTGAGCGCGTGGGCAATACACCGATGGAATTGATCCTGGTCAACCTGCTCCTGCTGGGGTTGCGGGAAAACGACCTCAGCTACTTGCGCGCCTACTGTGAAAAAGTTGCGAAGGCAACCCACACGACGATTCCACCGAACTATCCGGTCTTTGGGCGAGACGCTTTTCGCACCGCCACTGGCGTACATGCGGCGGCGATCATCAAAGCCCTCCGGAAACATGACCGCAAACTCGCCGACGCGGTTTACAGCGGCGTGCCCGCGCATCTCGTTGGCTTGGAGCAGATCGTGGAAATCGGCCCGATGAGCGGAAAATCCAACGTGATCTACTGGCTGGCCCGCCACGGGATTCCGGAGAGCGACGACCTCGTCAACCGCATCTATGATGCGGCCAAACAGTCTCCACGCGTGCTCACGGATGACGAGATTCGTGCCCTGTGCACCGCCCGCAGCGCCCCCGCGTAGCGGCTAGTGTTTTCCCTTCGAAGGGGGATTCGAGTGCGGCTGCTGGTGTTGCTCCAGCTTCTGTTGCTGCTGCACATGCTTTTGCTGAAGTTGCTCCGTTTGCTGCTGGTGCCGCTGCTCTGTCTGCTGCTTTTTGGCTTCGTTTGCCTGCTGTTGCGCCAAGCGCTGGTGGTCCTGCTCCTGCTTCTGCTGGAGTTTCTGGCGGTCCCGGTCCTGTTGCGCTCGCAGCTTATCCTGCTGTTGCTGGTACTTTTGATCCACCTTGGCGTTCCCGGTGTTGGGCACAGGGCGACGGTCGATTGGAGGAAGTTCGTTCGGGTGGTACGCCCTGTTGGGAGGTCTGTCTGAACCGCCGGCAGGACTCACGGATGTGGTAGTGCGCGACGCCCTGTTCTCCGATTTGGGCGGCGGGTTGTACCGTCCTCCCTCTCGGGCGGCTACGATACCGCGATCATTGAATGCTCCAGGCCGTGGAGTGGCAGCGACGGGTGGTTTGCCATGGTTCTCGGAAGCCCTCAGAGAGCGGTCCGCCCTTGCTGCCTGCACATGTTGCATTTGAGCAGATACGGGCGGAATGTGTCTTTCGCGCGCAGCAGCCTCTTCCTCCCGGGAGGCGCGTTCGTTGAGTCCACCGTTGCCGCCGTTGTAGCTAACGCGCGTCCGGTTGTTGATGACGACGTTTGTGTTGTAGACGTTGTGGATCTCCGTGACGTTGATGTTGTTTACCGTCCGGTTGTAAAAGAAGTGATCGTGGTCCCAGTGGCCGCCTTCATAGCCGTGGCCAAAGTAACCGAAGCCGTAGTTGATCCCACCATAGAAACCAACCACCGGACCCCAGTAGCCTTCATGAAAAAAGAAGCCATTACCACCCCAGGCCCAGTAGCCAGGCGTCCATAAGAAACCGACTTCTGGAGCCACAACCCACGTTCCCGGCACCCAGTAATAATCTTGATCGTCCTCGTCCCAGGCCCAATACCCGGGTGTCCATATATAACCTTCCGCGGGACAGATTGACTGTTCGTAGACCGGCAGTTCCGGCGGTCCGAACGAGACCGAGATACCTACAGCGATTTGCGCGTGGGATTCGCTAGGAGAAGCCAGCAAAAAAACTCCGAGAAGCAGAAAGGCAATTGAAATCGAGCGGATGTAGCGACCCATGAACATTTTGTACCACCTCAGAGTTTCTTCCTCGCGACATGACAACGTGAGGAGACCGGCAAAGGGCGAGGAACCTTGTGCCGGTCTCATCTGCAACAGAATGCACTAACGTTTGAGTTGAGGCGAGGATTTTTGCAAAGCTGCAATCAGCTGGTTCGCCGCTGGCGGTGTCGTGACTTCGGCTCCGGTAATGATCTCTCTGGCGTTGGTGTTCATGCCATAGAGCTTGCGGTTGGCACGGTCATCAGGTCGGAGTGTGGATCCGTCGAGGGAAACGCCGACAAATGCGCCCCTGGCCCGCGAGTAGCTTAGGATTTCCGCCCGCATATAGGCGTCAGTATCGGCGGAAGCCGCACGTCCTACCGGCCCGGCGGCGACGGATGCATCCGCTCCGAGCCTGACCTTTGTATGCATCAGGCTGCTGGCCCCACGGTCGTTCATGACCAGAAAGACGAAGTCCGTTGCCTCTCCGCCAATCTGGAAACCAATGCTCCCGCCTTCAAGTGCATACATAGCGGGAGGTCCCCATGGTCCAGTGAAATCCTTCCCAGTGCGGCAGACCATCGTGCCTCGGCCATAGCTTCCTCCGACAGCAAACGCGGCCTTCAACACGGAAGGCATGACCACGACGCAGCGTGCCTTGTCGAGCAGGTCTTGGGGAATGTCGTCGGGAACATTGAGGATCTCCTGCATCACTTTTCCCGAGTTTTGCAGGCGATCCCGTTCCGTTCTTGCTTCATTCGGTTCATTTGCAAACGAAAACGGTCCCCAGGCGAGCAAACCCGCCATTGTGACGATGCACCACTTTGTGTACCTCATTCGCAGCTCCTCCTTGAGCGTCTGTTTTGTACTTCAACGCAGACATCTCTCTCGAGTGGGCTGATCCCCTAGAGTTTTACTCCTATCCTGCTTAAACGCATCTTCGCCTCCAAAGTCGCGTCTCATTCCATAACTGCCAAGCAAATCAACTAAATAGCGCAGGATTGAGAACCGGATTGCAATTTTGTCCCAGTTCCGGTACTGGTAGATTTTTCTCGCCGCACGCACTTCTGCCGAGGAATTGTATTGTAGGGACCGCCTTCTGAGGCGCGTTCTTTGCGCCCCGAATGGCATTTCGGGGCGGTCCGCCAGCATCACGCTTTCGGGGACCAACAATCTCTGCTCGAGGTCGACACGTGCACGCTACAATGCGCTTCGTAATGTAAGATATCAGCGTGCCCGCCGATGAGCCATAAAAAACAACCGCCATCGAAACGGTTTCCATTCCGCCTGTCCTTTGAGACAGTGAAACGCCTTGCCGTTTGCGCTATTCTTTTCGCTATGCCGATTCGCTCTTCGGTTGCACGTCAGGCCGCGCGAGCTTCCCGTTCCGACTCGCTTGCGGATATACCGCAAGTGCGTGTTGCCCTCGACTGGTTCGAGCAAAACCTCCCCTGGATTACCAACCAACAAGTGCGGCTGACGGAAATTCCCGCGCCGTCCTTTCACGAAGAGAAACGCGCAGAAGCGATGAGAGCCCTTCTGGAGGCTGGAGGGCTTTCTGTTCGCTTCGACAAGGCGGGCAATGTCATCGGCGAACTGCGTGGCACCCAAGCCAAAGAGGTGGTGCTGCTCACAGCGCATCTGGACACCGTTTTTCCCGAAGGAACGGAAATCAAGGTGAGGCACGAAGGCAAGCGCCTAGTGGCTCCGGGAATTTCCGATAACGGCACTGGGCTGGCTGGCCTGGTGGCCGTGGCGCGCGCCATCCATGAGGCAAAAATAAAGCCGCAGCGCACGATTCTGTTTGCCGCGAACGTGGGCGAGGAAGGAGAGGGCAACCTGCGCGGAATGAGAGAGCTGGTCGATGCCTATCACGACAAATTGCGGGCCGTGATTGTCTTGGACGGTTCGGGCATCGAGCACGTGACCACGAAGGCGCTGGCTTCTCGCCGGCTGGAAATCGTGATTACCGGTCCCGGCGGGCATAGTTGGTCCGATTTTGGCATGCCCAATCCGATTAATGCGCTGGTCCGCGGCTCGGTGCGCTTCATCAATACGAAGGTTGCGGACTCGCCGCGCACCACGTTCAATTTGGGCCAGGTGGAAGGCGGCACTTCCGTCAACTCGATTCCGTTTGAAGCCAAGTTGAAGGTGGACCTGCGTTCGGAGAGCGAAAACGAAATCACGCGCCTGGAGGCGGCGCTTCGAGACTGTATCGCGGCGGGCGTCAAGGACGAAATGGACAATGCGCGCGAGCGCACCCGCGGCAGGCTGGAGTGGAAGGTGAATGTCATTGGCATCCGCCCAGGCGGAGAATTGGCAGCGGATTCCGCGCTGCTTACGGCATTGCGCGCTGCGGATGAAGTTGTCGGGAACCAATCGCGCATCGAGAGATCTTCCACGGACGCCAACGTGCCTCTCTCCATGGGCATTGACGCGATTGCCATCGGCGCGGGCGGAAACGGCGGCGGGGCGCACTCCTTGGACGAGTGGTACGAACCCGCGGGCAGGGAAATCGGTCTGAAGCGTGTTCTGCTTACTTTGCTGGGCGTTGCCGGCCTGTCAGCGGAGAAGAACCCATGAAAACGCGGGTTTCCCAGTGGACGAGAGGAATATTTCTGTTCAGCTGCAGTTTGTATGGCTTCGGACCGGCCCTGCGCGCGAACGCGCAATCCACCAAGCCGCCCGAGCATCTCACAACGTATTACTTGCATGGAAAAATTTATACCAACAATCCCAAACACCCGTGGGCCGAAGCGATGGCCATTCGCGATGACAAGATTTTTTGCATCGGCACGCTTTCGCAGGTACTGCTCGATTGCGGCGGGGCACCATCCAGCGAAGAAGTGCAGTTAAAGGGGCGCTTCGTGATGCCCGGCTTTAACGACGCGCACACGCACCTGGGCGGCGCCGGCCGCGACAAACTTACTCTCGCTTTGAATGAGGCATCCTCTTCCGCCGAGCTTCTGAGGCTCGTGCGTGCCGCGGTGATAAAACACCATGCGGGCGAATGGATTCTGGGCAGCGGGTGGGACCAGTCACGCTGGGCCGACACGAAATACCCCACGAGGCCGGACCTCGATCAGGTCGCACCCAACAATCCCGTCTATCTGGATCACATCTCCGGCCACATCGCGGTGGTCAATTCTCTGGCCCTCAAGCATGCCGAAATCAACGCCGATACGCCCAATCCGCCGGGCGGCGAGATCGAGCGCTTCGCGGATGGCGAAGCCACCGGCGTGTTGAAAGAGACGGCCAAAGAAATGGTTACACAGCGCATTCCGGATCCACCTGAGGCGGAGCGACGCAAGGGCATTGAACTTGTGCTCGAAGAGTTGGCGCGCAATGGAGTGACTTCGGTTCAGGATTTCTCGTCTTGGGATGACTTTAAGGTTTACTCCGACCTGAAGCAGGAGAAGAAACTGACGGTGCGGATTACCGAGTGGTTGCCATTTAATCTGGCCACCAATGAGTTGCAGAATAGGCGCGCCGAAGGCGGCACGACCGATCCCTGGTTGCGCACTGGTGCCTTGAAAGGCTTTCTGGACGGGGCCTTGGGGACCCACACCGCGGCGCTGCTCGCACCGTACTCCGACGATCCTTCCACGAGCGGCATTCTTACCGTGGAACCGGACAAATTAAAAGCCATGGCCATCGAGCGCGACCGGTTGGGCTTTCAACTGGCGTTTCATGCCATCGGCGACAAGGCCAATCGCCTTGCCTTGGACACCTTCGAATCCCTGCTGAGAGTCAATCCGCCGCGCGACCGCAGGGGCCGCATCGAACATGCCCAGGTGATCGCCCCGGAAGATTTCGAGCGCTTCGGAGCAATGCACGTAATCGCTTCCATGCAGCCTTCCCATGAAACGAATGACATGCGCTGGGCCGAGCAGCGCCTCGGGCCGGAACGCTCCAAAGGCGCCTACGCCTGGAAGTCGCTGCAGAATGCGGGCGTCACGCTGGCCTTTGGCACGGATTACGATGTCGAGCCGATCAACCCTCTGCGCGGCCTGTACGCCTGCGTCACGCGGGAAGCGTTGGAGGGCGGCCCGCCTGGCGGATGGATTCCCCAGGAGAAACTCCCCATTCAGGACTGCATCGCCGCCTACACTTCGGGCTCTGCGTACGCGGAATTCATGGAAGGGAAGAAAGGCGAATTGAAGATCGGTGAGTTCGCCGACTTCGTCGTTCTTTCGCAAGATCTCACGGCCATTTCTCCGCGCGACATACTGAAGACGGAAGTGCTGCGCACCGTCGTCGGTGGAAAAGTCGTCTATCAGAAGAATTGAATCGTATCCAGCTCGCCCGTGAACTCTTTGTCTCTCACCTTGCAAAAATAGAGTCGAACACGGCGGCCCTTCCAATTGGAGCAGGCAGGCGGTTCATCGGAGTCCTGCTTGGCGGTGGTGACTACTTGCAGAGTCGAAGAGTCCGCGAAGCGAAATTTCATCACCATTTTGCTCACGGAGAGCGTCACTTTCCCCGGCCCGCTTCCGCAATCGGCTGAGGCGATATTTCCCTCGACCGCGTATTCCGTGCGCTTTTGGCTTTTCGCACCAGCCGGAGTTGCGGGGGCATTTTCTTTCGGAATCGTGCCAGCACCAGAAGCTTCGTTGTTGGCGGAATCCTCCGCGGTTTTCTTCGAAATCACGACAACGGGAACGCTGTCCTGCCGGCTCGCCCGCGCTGCAATGGCAACAGCCTGCCGGTCGTACTCTTCCCGGCTAGCAATTGCTTGAGAAAATTGTTCCGCGTTTGCACGTTCGCTGGGCGTCGTCGCCGCCGCTTGAATGCGCGCCGCAAGCACTTTTGCGTCTGCGGTCTTTCCCGCATTTAAAAGCCCGTATCCGTAAGAGGTGGCAAAAGCTAGATTGCCCGGCTCCAATTCGATGGCCTTGCGCCCGGCGGCAAACGCCTTCTCACGCGCTACGGGATTCACCGAGTACACCGAGGAAAGCGCCGCATACGCAGGAGCGAATTGGGGATTCATCTCGATCGTCTTTTCCAGCAAGGCGATCAGCTTCGTTGCATGCTCGCCCGAGGGAAGGCCGGAGCGCATCTGAGACTCGGCCGCGAAGTAGTAGGGGAAATAATCTGTAGTATGCAGTTCGATGGCGCACTGGAACGCCTTTTCTGCCGCGGCGTAGTCCTGTTGCGAATACGCAAGCAGGCCTTGCGCTTCATGGGCGAGCGGAAGGTTCGGGTCGGCCTGGAGAGCTTCGTCCACTGCCGTCATGGCCTCCTTCGGGCGCTGCGTGTGGACGTAAAAAAGAGCACGCTCGGCGTCCACTTCCGCGGGAGGCAGGACGCGGCTCGAATAACTTTTTGGGTCGCCGTGAATCGATGTATTCACCTTGCCGAAATAAAAAGTCTGCTGCCGGGCGTAAGCCTCCATCGCCTGGGAAAATTTCTTTAAATCTCCGAAGGCCTTCTGCGCCGCCTCCAGCTGGTTTCCGCTCGCATCCCACTCCGTCAAAAACGTGAGGAGGTACTGGCGTTTGCGGGCTTCCGGGTCGACCAGAAGGTAATGAACGATGGCCCAGGACTCCGCGTAGAAAACCGAAACGCGGTTTTGTTCGTTGTAGTAAGGAGACTGCGCGTCGGCCATCAGCAGCGTTTCGACGGGGATTAAGTGGCTCTCCCGAAGAACCCGGAGGTGATAGGGAGCGACTTTGCCAATTTCCACATCCTTTTCACGAATCGTGGAGTTTCCGTAGAATTCCGCCAGGCCTTCGCCCAACCAGATCGGCATACCCCGAAAATTCAGGTTCATGATGGCGTGCGTGTATTCGTGGTAGACGATCTCATACGGGTTGTCGCCCTCCATGTTTGTCCGCACGGCAACAAAATGCCGCTCCTCTCCCGGCGTATAAATTCCAGCCGGATGGGCGCGGCCTTTGACCTCCCAGTAGCCGGGAAGGAGCAGTTTCAGGGAATCTTCGTTCTTTACCGCGAAAATCACCAAGGGCTTGCCCAGGTCGACCCGCAATTGTGGAAATGTACTGTGAAACACTTCGCGAAACCGCTCGAATTGGTCTGCGATTTTCCGGGCTTCCTTCTCGCCGGCATTGCTGATGACCGTGAAATTCGGAGAGCGAATTTCGATCCACGTGTCCTTCGATGCCGCCGCTGCCGGCCGGCAGACAGGAGACAGAAGAAGCAAGAGACAAGAAACTGCCGCGAGAAACCTTCGCACGGGGGGCATAATGACGAGAATGTACACGAGGTCATGCTGGAGTCAAGCTCGCAAAATGAGTGTAGCGGCGGGTTTATCCCGCCGCCCTGTGGTGTCGCAAAGCATGAAACAAGGAGCGTGAACTGCAAAACGGTTTGCGGCTACACTGGCATGGTCCTGTGGCGGTGCCTTCGAAATGGATCGCAAACTCAAAGCCGATCTATCGCTGATGTTTTGCTCGCTGATCTGGGGCGCCACCTTTGTGGTGGTGAAGACCGGCCTGGATCACGCTTCGCCCTTCGTTTTCCTCGCCGTGCGCTTCACGATTGCCGCGGCGCTGATGGCTCTTTTCCGCCCAAAAGTCATCGGCAGAATCCAAAGGGAAGAGATATTTCCCGGGATGCGCCTGGCCTTCTTCATGTTTGCAGGCTATTGCTTCCAAACCGCCGGCTTGCAATACACCACCGCCACAAATTCCGGGTTCGTTACCGGCTCGAGCGTGGTCCTCGTGCCGCTTCTGCTGGGTATTTTCTGGGGACGCACCCTGACAAAATGGATTTATGCGGGCGCATTCACGGCCCTCGTCGGGCTCTACTTCCTGACTGTCCCGACGGGCGGGCTGCGCTATCTGAACGCCGGCGACGTTTTGACGTTCATTGGCGCAGGCTTTTACGCTGTCCATATCATTCTGGTCGGCGAGTACTCGCAAGAACATTCCGTCTCCGCGTTGAGCCTGATTCAAGTTGCCGGCTGCGCCGTGATGGCCTGGCCGTTGACGGGAGCGGCTGCGGCGATTCACTGGCAGCCGGTGCGCTTTGAGTGGGGCGGGCCGCTGGTCGTGTCGATCCTTGTTTGCGCGGTTTTTTCCACGGCCATTGCGTTCACCGTGCAGCTTTGGGCGCAGCAATTCACTTCGCCAGGCCACGTGGCGATTTTATTCGCCTTGGAGCCGGTCTTCGCAGTAATTACATCGTACTTGTTGCTCCATGAACGATTGAGCGCGCGCGCCTGGAAGGGCGCTGGAATGGTGGTCGCCGGAATTATGATCGCGGAACTCCTGGCCGAGCCGGCCGCGCCGGAAGCGCCGGAACCAATCTACGAGGGCCGCGTCTATTTCAAGCCCTGGTGGCGGCCCATGTGACCTGTAGCTCACCCCTTGGAGGGGTGAGGCCGTTCAAAATCCGGGCAACCAACCCAACAGGTGCACCGTTTTTTCGGCGTTGAGCTTGCGATTGTCGTAATGAAAACCCTCAGGCCTAGAAGGCCTGAGCTACAAGCCACTCAAATTGCCTTATCCGCCGTTCGAGTAATACTTCACATCCACCGCCTCGTACATCGGAGCGGTCGCGGCGTGGGCTTTTTCGTACGTATCGATCGCGCCGGCGTGGAGCAAGGAAGTGCCGATGTCGTCGAGGCCCTTCAGCAAAACTTCCTTGCGCGAGGGCGCAATTTCAAACTTGTATTCGAGCCCGTGCTTGTCCTTCACCGTTTGGCTAGGCAGATCCACGGTCAGGGAATACCCCTCTTCTTTTTCGGTGCGTTGAAAGAGTTCTTCAATCTGCGCTTCGCTAAGTTCGGCGGGCAAAATGCCATTCTTGAAGCAGTTGTTGTAGAAAATGTCCGCGTAGCTGGGCGCAAGAATTACTCGAAAGCCGTAATCGCCGATGGCCCAGGGCGCGTGCTCGCGGCTGGAACCGCAGCCAAAGTTCGCGCGCGTCAGGAGCACGGAAGCGCCCTTGTACCGAGAGAAGTTCAGCACAAACTCCGGATTGGGCTTTTCACCAGGCAAGTAGCGCCAGTCATAAAAAAGAATCCGTCCAAAGCCTTGGCGTGTAAGCGCCTTCAAGAATTGCTTCGGCACCATCTGGTCCGTATCGACATTAACCTTGTCGATGGGCTGAACTAGTCCGGTGTGTGTGATGAACGGTTGCATTTTGCGATGACCTCGTACGTTTGTAGTTCAGCAAAAGGGGAATTAGATACCAGCGATCAGTTAGCAGGAAGCAACAGCTTGCGCACTCGGTCCTGGTTCCTGATATCCGATATCTGATTACTGTTATCCTGCCGCGACCTTCGCAGGTCGACCGTAATTGCAATCCACGGTTACAGCTCAATCCAATGGCATTATTCCACGTGCGCCACACCAAACTCGCGCACATCTACAAAATGGCCCGCAATCGCGGCGGCTGCGGCCATGACTGGGCTCACCAAATGTGTGCGGCTGTCCTTCCCCTGGCGTCCCTCAAAATTGCGATTGGATGTACTGGCGCTGCGCTCATGCGGCGGCAAAACATCCGCGTTCATCCCGATACACATGCTGCATCCCGCGTCGCGCCATTCAAACCCCGCCTGGGTAAAGACCTTGTCCAGCCCTTCTTTTTCCGCCTGCGCCTTGATGCCGCGCGAGCCCGGGACAATCAACGCTTGCTTGATGTTCTTGGCCACGTGCTTGCCCGCCACCAGTTGTGCCGCGGCGCGCAAATCGTCCAGCCGCGAATTGGTGCACGAACCGATGAACACCCGGTCCACCGGAATATCCACAATCGGCGTGCCGGATTTTAGTCCCATGTATTTCAGAGCGCTTTCCGTGGCTTTCTGGTCGTTCAAGTCCTTGAAGTCGTGCGGATCCGGGACGCGGCCCGTCACGCTGGTGACCATTCCCGGATTCGTTCCCCACGTCACCTGCGGCGCAATCTGTTCGGCCCGCAACTCCACGGTCATGTCGAATTTCGCGCCGTCATCGCTCTTCAACAGCTTCCAGCGCTGCGCCGCTTCCTGAAACTCTTTCCCGCGAGGAACAAACGGCCGCCCTTCGAGATAAGCAAACGTGGTCTCATCCGGCGCAACCATTCCGGCGCGCGCCCCGCCCTCAATCGTCATGTTGCAAACGGTCATGCGGCCATCCATGGACAGCGCGCGAATCGCTTCGCCGCCGTATTCCGCCACGTGTCCCGTGCCGCCGCCAATGCCGATTTTGCCGATGATCGCCAGGATGATGTCCTTCGCGGTGACGCCTTTCGGCCTCTTGCCGTTCACCACGATATGCAGGGTCTTCGATTTGCTCTGCACCAGGCACTGCGTGGCCAGCACATGCTCCACTTCGCTGGTGCCAATGCCAAACGCCAGCGTCCCGAAAGCGCCGTGCGTCGAGGTGTGGCTGTCTCCGCAGACAATCGTCTGCCCCGGCTGGGTAATTCCCAGTTCCGGCCCGATGATGTGCACGATGCCCTGGTTCTTGCTGTTCATGTCGAACAGCCGCACGCCGGTTTCGCGGCAATTGCGTTCCAGCGCCTCAAACTGCAATTTGGCGTCCTGGTCCACGATCGGGAGGAGCCGGTCTTTTGTCGGCACGGAATGATCCATCACCGCGAAGGTGAGGTCCGGCCGGCGCACTTTGCGGCCCTCCGCCTTTAATCCCGCAAACGCTTGCGGAGAAGTTCCTTCATGGATGAGGTGGCGATCGATGTAAATCAGGGATGGTTTTCCGGGCTCTTCGTAAACAACGTGATTGTCCCAGATCTTCTGATAAAGGGTTTTCGGTGTCATAAGAGTACCGAAATAGTGTAGCACTCCAAAAAACGGGGGCAAGTTGCGGCGGTTTCAGGTGGATGGAAAGCGAATCAAGCGGAAGCGGTTGACCTGCGTTTGTCCACGGAAAGATCTACTTCGTAATGGCGCACTCGACGGTCGTACGAGGTCAACAGGTGCAGCGCCTCATCGGCGACCACGGCGGCTTCGCGATCTGGCCCGGCGAAGCGATCGATCGCTCCCATGGTGGCCCACAGCGTCTCCACGATGAATTGCACCACCACGCCATCCGACTGCGAAATGACACGCGCCTCCAGGAAGCCATCCACGGCCCGCAATTTCGGCAGGACGTGCCGGTTGAAGTGTTCCAGGTAATCTGGGAAGCGCACTTCCGTCGTGCGCGCCGACCAGAACCGCACCACCATTAGACTAATCTCCCCGGAGCGCCGGTTGCGGCCGATGAAGCCTCGCCGCCAATCACAACCGTCCAAGGCCGGACCTCCCAATGCTTCACCAGGCCGTTGATGACGTAGGGATCATTCTGCGCAAAGAGGATTGCGGCTCCGGGGCTGTCAGCGCGAAAGATGAGGAGAGCGCCGTCTGCGGGTCCCTCCAGCGCGCCCGCCAGGATGATCTCGCCGCGGCGATGTGCCGCATCCGCCAGTCGCAGGTGTTCCTCACGATAAGGAGCGCGCCGTTGAACAAAGTCGTCCACAACCTTGTAGAAAAGTGCGTAGTAGGCCATTCCATCCCTCCCCCAAGCCCGGAATAGGCCAAGACGGGAATAGCGTACCACGCTCAGGGGCTAGAGGATGCGCCAGTACCACCTCATCGAGCAAGTTTGTGTAGGGGCGGCTTTATGCCGGCTCCTTGGGCTTTCCGATTTTCGCTTTTCGAGTTCCGATCTTCGCCGCTGAACTTATACCGTCCTCACCCACCCGCGATCGAAGGGACGAGCAGCAGCTTGTCGCCATCTTTCAGCGCGGACGCTTCGCCGCCAAGGAAGCGGATGTCCTCGTCGTTCAAATAAACATTGATGAACTGGCGGATCTGGCCCTCATCGTCGCGCACGTGCCGAGAAAGAGCAGGGAATCGCGCGACAAGCTCGTTTAGCGCCTCGGCCACCGTCTGGGCGCCGCTCTCCACCTTAGGGGCGCCGTCGGTGAAGCGCCGGAATGCCGTCGGAATTTCAATCGTAATCGCCATTCTCTTTCTCCAGTTTCAATAATTTTGTCGCTTTAGCTTCTACCTTACGCACAAGCGCACAGCCAAAGTTCAATTTGCGCGTACGGTTTCATCCAACTGCTGTGCCACTAGCGCCTCAAACGCTTCCAGCCGCGGCGCAATCGCCTCAGTCGCAGGAAAGTCCGCGGCGATGGCGTCGGTGGTCTTCAAGCCGTTTCCGGTGATGCAGACCACGGTAGTCTCATCGGGGCGAATGCGGGCCTGTTCGATTAGCTTCGCGGTCACGCCTGCCGTGACACCGCCGGCGGTCTCCGCAAAGATGCCTTCGGTTTGCGCCAGCAGCTTGATGGAATCGATAATTTCCGGATCGGAGATGCTTTCCGCCCAACCACCGGTTTCGGTAATCAAGCGGCGCGCATATGGGCCATCCGCAGGATTGCCAATCGCCAGCGAACGCGCGATGGTGTTCGGCTTCTGCGGCTCGACGCGAGCAAGCCCTCGCTTGACGGCGTCGGCAATCGGCGAACACCCCGTCGCCTGTGCGCCGAAGAATTTCACCTGTTTCGGCTCGACCCAGCCAAGATGCGCCAGTTCGCAGAACGCCTTGGCGATTTTTCCAATCAGCGAGCCGCCCGCCATCGGCACCACCACGTTGTCCGGCAGCTCCCATCCGAGTTGTTCGGCAATTTCATACCCGTGAGTCTTCGAGCCTTCCGCGTAGTACGGCCGCAAATTCACGTTCACCAAGCCCCATTTGAAGCGGTCGGCAATCTGCGTGCACAGCCGGTTCACGTGGTCATAGTTTCCGTCGATGCGGATAATTCGCGCGCCATAAACCGCGGTGTTGAGAATTTTCGCCGGCTCCAGGTCCGCGGGAATGAACACGGTGGTGTCAAACCCCTGCTGCGCGCCTTGGGCCGCAACCGCGTTCGCCAGGTTCCCGGTCGAGGAGCAGCCGATGGTTTTGAACCCGAACCTCCGCGCCGCCGCCAAGGCCGTACCCACAACTCGGTCTTTAAATGAGAGAGTAGGGAAGCAGACCGCATCATTTTTGAAGAAGAGATTCTTCACCCCCCACTGTGCGCCAAGCTTCTTGGACTTTACCAAAGGCGTGCCGCCAACCGCCGCCGCCGGCGAAAAACCTTCCGGCAAGGGCAGCAGCTCGGCGTAACGCCACATGTTGAACGCCCGGTGCGATAACGCGTCGCGCTTGACCGACCGGCCCAGGGCTTCGTAGTCGTAACTCACCTCCAGCGGAGAAAAGCACTCCTCACAGTACGACTGCGGGGTATTGGCAAATTTCTTGCCGCATTCCCTGCATCGTAAGAAGTAGATCTCTTTCATAAGAACCTCTCCTTGAGTCGCCAAATCTGGCAGAGTCGGTAGTCAGTAGTTCGTAGTCTGTAGTCCTTAGGAGTTCTGTGCTCCCAGCCACCGACTACAAGCTACCGACCGCTTCCAAAAATGACGTGACAGTTGACTGAGGGCAGCGCGGAGGGGGAAAATAAAAAACCCTCCGTGCCAAAGTGCTTGGAGGGTCTCAGAGGACTGATTCTGTGATCTCTACCAGCTCTTTAGCAGTTTTTTACGTGGAGCAAGTCGCCCTAAATCGCCACGTGACGCCGCAATTACGGCTAGTTCTTTTATGCTAGAACTCGAACGGATTGTCAAGCCGAATGTTAGGGGCGAAAGCCGCTAACAACATTTTGTCGACATCCTGCGTCTAAGGAAAAGTGCGGCATAAACCATAGTGAGACCCGTCCGGATGGCCAGTTAACGCTGACGCGCATCCTGCAAGGAGAGAAACTCCCGCTAAAACCGGGTGTTATACTTTTCGCAAGTGGATTGGGCCACGGAAACAAATAGGAGCAAGTAAGATGGACCAAGCAAGAAAAATGGTGGATTGGACGCGGCGCCGGAAGTTGATCGCGACCGTTTCGATTGCGGCAACCCTGGTGATCGGAATCTTTATGGGGACGATAGTTTCAGACCGGGTTTCGGCGATGCGAGGTTTCTCTTTTGCCGGAACCAACGCAGCTTTGCTTTCGCTGCCCGATCCCGTCCCGTCCTCGAATTCGTTTTCGGCGATCGTTAAGCGCGTCGAACCGGCGGTCGTCAACATCGCCACCACGCAGATCATCGATCGCAAATCCAGAAAGCACCGCTCCTCTCCTATCGATCCGGATGATCCCAGTGAAGACTTCTTCTTCCACTTTTTCGATGGCCAGCCCGGCGGCCAGATGCAGCCGCAGGCCGAGCGCAGCCTCGGTTCCGGCGTCATTTTGGATAAGTCCGGCTACATCCTGACCAACAACCACGTTGTGGAGCAGGCCACCAAGATTCAGGTGCAACTCGACGGCGATCACACCAAGTACACCGCAAAGCTGATCGGCGCGGATGAGGAATCCGACCTCGCGGTCATCAAGATTGACACCGGCAAGGAGCTGCCCTGCGCCAAGCTCGGCAATTCCGACGGCGTACAGGTGGGCGATTGGGTTCTGGCCATCGGCAGCCCGTTTGGCCTCGATGCCACCGTCACCGCCGGCATCATCAGCGCCAAGGATCGCGGCGGCATGGGCCGCCAGTTCCAGCGCTTCCTGCAGACCGACGCAGCCATCAATCCGGGCAATTCCGGCGGGCCGCTGGTGGACATGGCCGGACAAGTCATCGGCATCAACACGGCGATCCTGACGGGCGGGCGCGGGTATGAAGGCGTTGGTTTCGCCATGCCCTCCAATACCGCCTACACCGTCTACAATCAGATTGTGAAGTCCGGTCGCGTCACGCGCGGCTCCATCGGCGTGAGCTTCCAAGAAGATCTCGGCACCAACGAAATCACGTTGAAGTCTCTCGGTGCCCCGCACGGCGTTGTGATCGAAGCCGTCGAGCCGGGCAGTCCAGCGGAAAAGGCCGGACTCAAGGGCGGCGACGTGATCAGCGCGATTAATGGCACTCCGATCAAGACCGGCAATGACCTCGTCAACCCGATTGCTTCCTCGCCCATCGGCAGCAAGGTAAAGATCACCTACTATCGAGACAAGCAGCAACGGGAAACCACGGCCACCGTCGAAGACCGCACGCACGTCTTCCCGAATACCGCCGGCCGTGTCAGCAGCAATCACGACGAGTCCGTGCCCGCCGAATTCGGCTTGCATGTCGAGAGCCTCACCCCGGAACGCGCGCAGCGTGTCGGCGTGGAAGGGCAGAAGGGTGTGCTGGTAACGGAAGTCGAGCCCACCAGTTTTGCCGATGACGTCGGTTTCTCCCCTGGCGATGTCATCTCCGCCGTGAACGATCAGTCGGTCACTTCGGTGGACGAATACCGGAAGGCCGTCAGCGCTCTCAAACCCGGGCAAAACGTTGTGTTCAAGGTTCTGCGGCACAGCCCCACGGACCGGATCATGACCGTGTTTCTCCCCGGCGTGGTTCCGGCCGACGGTAAATAACAGGGCATACTCGCTCAGCCATGCCTCAACTCCTTTGCAAAAGAAATGTAGGCTGTCTGCTTCTGGCGGCGCTGGCGGCGGGCACTTGGACCGTGCCCTCCGTCGCCGCACAGACTAACACGGCGCAAACGAAGAAAGCGGCGCAAAAGAGCTCCAGCGCAAGCACAACGCATTCCACAAGCAGTTCCACCACGACGGCAAAATCTACCAAAACAAGCAGCACCAAAAGTTCCCGCAGGCGGAGAAGTAAGAAAGTGAAGGGCCAGGCCGCTCCCACACCGGATCGCATCAGCGAAATTCAGGAAGCGCTCGCCGAACGTGGAGTTTTCAACGGCACGCCCAGCGGCAAGTGGGATGATTCCACTGCCGAGGCCATGAAGAAATTTCAGTCGTCCAATGGACTGAATCCTACGGGAAAGCTTGACGCCCTGACGCTCCAGAAGCTGGGTTTCGGCTCAGAGACGGCCGGCGCCGGGGCGCCCACGCCTCCTCCAAATGCCACCACCAACCGGCTGCTCTCCCGCTCCGCGCAGCGCGACGAGCTTAAGAACGAAGACCAGCCGCGGTAACTCTTGTAACCCTCTTTCGAGATGCGCCTTCGTAGCGCAGGCATCTTGCCAGCTCCTTGGTTCTGTGGCACAGCCATTCCTGGCTGTGCTCTTGGGTTGTCCGTGTAGCTGCGGGTTTACCCCGCCGTCTTGGTCTTGTAGGGCGGTGTTTGCGTCCCGTGTGCACTCTACCGGGATAGCCAGCCTTCAGGCTGGTTCTTGGTTCCCGTTTCTTGACCTCTTTGGTAGCGCCGGCATCCTGCCGGCTCTTTGGTTTCCCTCGTTGCGTCACCGCCCCAAAGAACTTGAGGGTGGCCCCTCCTTCGCGCTTTTTGCGAAGGGTGGGTTCTTATGATCAAACAAGACCATTTTCCTCTCTTAGGTCTTGGTTTCTCCGTTTCGCTCCTTGCTTGGGTTTTCTCCTCCGAAACTGATAACTGTCAACTGTCGACTGTGAACTTTTTTTCTCCTCCTCAGGGCATGGGTCTGCAAAACCCATAGCGGCGGTTCGATTCCGCCCCGCGCCTCCAACTCTCCTTCTGTCATCTTGGAGCTTCTTGCCGCCCCTGGTTCCTTCGCCGCCAATAGTGGGCCACTCTCTGATTATGCGGCTTGCCAATAGTTGACCTGGCATTTCGGAATTGCGCTTCAGCTTGTACTCAGAAGTGGGGATTTTATTCGCGTTCGCTGTCGAGGTCTTGTCCCTAAGTTAGTGGAGGCGAGTGGCCTCGTCGCAAGCCTTCCTATCGCCCAATCCACACGCTTTTTCGTAAAGCGCCCGCGCACGTGTTGCATCCTTCGCTACTCCCAAGCCAGTCTGGTAGCACAAGGCCAGAGACGCACAAGCGCCACCCTCACCCCCGTCGCAGGCTCGTTGATAGAGTTCGGTAGCATGTGCTAAATTCCTCGCTACTCCGCTGCCAGCAAAATATGACTGGGCAAGGAAACTGCAACCCATAGCATAACCACCGTCGCAGGCTCGTTGATAAAGTTCGGTAGCATGCGCCTGGTCCTTAGAGACGCCCCTGCTAAGTTCATCAAATGTGGTGCCAAGTATGCTGCACGCCCGAGGATAACCGCCATTGCACGCTCGTTGAAGGAGCGCGACGGCGTGCGCCTCGTCCTTAGCGACGCTGTTACCGTAGAAATACATCCGACCCAACTCCCCGCACCCCATCGCATTGCCCCGGTCGCAACCCCGTTGGTAGAACGTCACGGCGGTCGCCTCATCCCTCGATATTCGCTTACCACTCTCGTACATTCCGCCTAGGAAGGCGCAGCCCAAACCATCGCCAGCGTCGCACGCGCGTCGATATAGTGTGACAGCGCGTGACGTGTCCTGTGCTACTCCGCTTCCAGTTTCGTACATGTAGCCTAGCCCACCGCAGCCCTGAGCATTACCGCCCTCGCACGCTCGTTGAAAGAGCGCGATAGCACGCACATTGTCCTTATCCACCCCTTCGCCGGACACAAATCTGGTACCCAAGGAGAAACAGTTAACATAGTTTCCACTGTCACATCCGGCAGTGAGAGTTGCAATGTCACTTAACGATTGTGGAGTTGGAACAGAGGTACGACTGCAACCTAAGAGAGATACAACGAGTAAGACAGCAAGAATGCACGTGCGAAAAGGTAAACGAGATTTCATTATGGTGAGCATATCCCTCCTGAAAGAAAATATGCAACGACCTCAATTAGAGGCGATTAAGACGGACTTGCCTGGGTAGGGCCATTGCCGCACACTGTCCGCGACCTCTAACGCGACGTTTGACGCTCCCCTCAGCCGCCAGTAGACTCAAATCCTTCTGGAGGGCTCATGGCCACGGCGGTTTCCGCGCGCGTCTTCAAAAATTTCATCAACGGGGAATGGGTCGCTCCGAAAAGCGGCAAGACCCACCTGAATCACAATCCCGCAAGCACCGAAGAGATCATCGGCGAGTTCCCTCTCTCAACTCAGACTGACGTCGACGCCGCGGTTTCCGCCGCGCGCGAAGCTTACAAAACGTGGCGGCTTGTTCCCGCACCCAAGCGGGCGGAAATTCTGTTTCGCGTGGCCGAACTGCTGGTCAAGCGCAAGGAAGAATTTTCCCGCGACATGACACGCGAAATGGGCAAAATCCTCGCCGAAACACGTGGGGACGTCCAGGAAGCCATCGACATGACCTACTACATGGCCGGCGAAGGCCGCCGTCTATTCGGCCAAACCACGCCCTCCGAGCTTCCCAACAAATTTGCGATGAGCGTCCGCCAGCCTATCGGCGTCTGCGGCATGATCACGCCGTGGAATTTCCCCATGGCCATCCCTTCGTGGAAGATGATGCCGGCGCTGGTTTGCGGCAACACCGTGGTCCTCAAGCCCGCGGAAGACACACCGCACTCGTCGTATCACCTCGTCGAAACGATGGCCGAAGTGGGAATTCCTCCCGGAGTCGTCAATCTCGTCAGCGGCGATGGGCCAGGATCGGGCGCGCCTCTTTCCAAACACAAAGACGTTCCGGTCATCAGCTTCACCGGCTCCACTTCCACGGGCCGCATCATCGCCGAAAACTGCGCGCCGGACTTCAAGCACTACAGCCTGGAAATGGGCGGCAAAAACATCATTCTCGTGATGGACGATGCCAATCTCGATCTCGCCATCGACGGCGCAATTTGGGGCGGCTTCGGCACCTCGGGCCAGCGCTGTACCGCCGCCAGCCGCATTGGCGTGCACAAATCCGTTTACAAGGAGTTCGTCAGCCGATTGGTCGCGCGCGCCAAGAAGCTCAAGATCGGCAACGGCCTCGATCCCACCGTGGAAATGGGCCCGGTCATCAACGAGCAACAACTCCAAACCGTGATGAGCTACGTCGAGATCGGCAAAAAGGGTGGCGCGAAACTCCTGACCGGCGGCCATCGCTTGGACAAGGGCGAGCACGCCAAAGGCTGGTTCCACGAACCCACCATTTTCGGTGATTGCGACTCCAAGATGCGCATTGCTCAGGAAGAAATCTTCGGCCCGGTGGTCTCCATCATTCCCATCGACAGCCTCGAGCAGGGAATTGATGTTGCCAACGGCGTTCCCTACGGCTTGTCGGCTTCCATCTACACCCGCAATGTCAACGCCGCCTTCGCCGCCATCCGCGACCTCTATACCGGCATTGTCTACGTCAACGCGCCCACCATCGGTGCCGAAACGCATCTCCCCTTCGGCGGCACGAAACAAACCGGCAACGGCCATCGTGAAGCCGCCGTCGCCGCCATCGATTTCTTCACCGAGTGGAAGTCCGTGTACATCGACTATTCCGACAAGCTTCAGCGCGCCCAGATCGATAATAATTAGGTTTTGTCGACCGTCACGCGCACTTTACTTTATGCTAGAATGTAAAGCATGGCTGAGGCTACTCTTTCTTCCAAAAACCAGATCGTCATCCCTCGCGAGGCTCGCAAAGCCCTGGGCCTGAAACCCGGCGACAAGCTTCTTGTCGTTTGGAAGGGCGACAAAATTATCATCTTGCAGAAGCCCAAGTCCTATAGAGCCGCGATCTCGGGCATTGGTCGCGGATTGTACCCGGCGGATTACCTCAAAAAGGAACGCGAAAGTTGGGAGTAGAACACCTCCGCGCGTTCCTGCGCTCGCATAATCGCGTTGCTCTGGACACGAGCATTTTCATCTATCAGCTTGAGATAAACGCCCAATATTTCCCGCTGTCCGACGTTGTGTTCGCTTGGCTTGGTGAAGGGGAGCACGTGGCCGTAACATCCACGCTGACATTGACGGAGTTGCTGGTGCCTGCTTATCGAGAAGGCAACGAGCGGAGGATCCAAACTTATTATGGTTTACTTGGTACGTATCCGAATTTGACCTGGGTTCCTCCGACTCTCGAAGTCGCAGACTTGGCCGCGCGTTTGCGGGCGACTTATCGGCTGAAGACACCGGATGCAATCCAGGCCGCAACGGCTGTCCACTCTGAAGCGTCCGCCTTCATTACCAATGACTCTATTTTCAAAAGGTTAAGAGAGTTGCACTGTTTGGTTTTGGACGATCTCCTTTGACGCCGCTTGACAGCCTTCCTAGAATGGTAGATAGCACCCGCTGAGGAGTGCTGCTATGCGCTACCCGGCTCTCCAGGAACGCCGTAACCGCCAGGTTTTGGCCGATATCGTCCGCACCTACATCGAAACGGGCGAGCCGGTATCCTCGCGCGCGATTTCCAGGCGCTATGAAGAACCTCTCAGCACCGCTACGATCCGGGGCGTCATGGCCGACCTCGAGGACGGCGGCTACCTGTACCAGCCGCACACCTCGGCCGGACGCGTCCCCACCGCGGCGGCATACCGCTTTTTTGCGCAGGAAATTGCCTCCCAGGCCACTCTCAGTGTTGAGGACAGCGAGTGGATTCGCCGGGAGATGGCCTCTGGCTCCAGCCCCGCGGAGTTCACCGAGCGCGCGGGCCATGTCCTGGCCGAGGTATCAAAGGGGCTAGGCATCGTGGTTTCTCCTCCGCTGCGGAAAACGGTTCTGGAGCACGCACGGATGTGGCTGATTCCCGACGGCCGCGTGGTGGTTGTTCTTATCTCTCCAGGAGGCAATACCCGCGACAAAGTTCTGCGTCCCACGCGCTTGTTCACCCAGGAGGAGCTCGACGCCATCGCCGATTTCCTCAACCGCCACTATACCGGTTGGACTCTGGAGGCCATTCGCACAGACCTGCTGCAAAAGCTGGCCACGGAGAGTGAACGCTACGAAAATATCGCCCGAAGTGCGCTCACCCTCTGCGATCCCGCGGTTCTCGGGGAGAGCCCGGAATCCCAGATTTACGTCGAGGGTACGGCGCAGATCGTGACCGCGCCGGAATTCGCTGATCAGGCACAATTGGGAGAGTTGTTGGCGGCGATCGAGGAAAAGCACCGCCTCATTACCGTCTTGAACGCGTGTATCGAAACCCCGGAGCCAGTGTTCGTCCAAATTGGCGTCAAGGAAATCTCGCAATCGGGTGAAAACATCGCGCTCATCAGCGCCCCCTACACGCGCCAGGACAACGTGCAAGGTTCACTGGGCGTTCTCGGGCCCACGCGCATGCACTATGAGCGCGCCATGACCGCTGTGGCTTATGTTGCCAAGCTCTTTACCGAAGCTTTAAGCAAACTTGAATAAGAATGAACGCAATGAACAGAGGATGGATTCATGAAGGACCCTGAAACCGAAATCAAGCTGCCCAACAAGGAGGGAGCCGGCCCGGCGGGAGAAGAAAAGTCCCCGGCGGAGGAGACCCAGCGCATTGAAGCGGAAGCGAAGAAGCTAACCGCGGAACTGGAAGACCTGCGGCAGTCCCTGGTGCGTCACCAGGCGGACTTCGCCAATTACCGCAAGCGCGCGGAGAAGGAAAACCGCGAAGCGGGCCAGCGCGCAACGGCCCGTGTCATCGAACAGCTTATTCCCATCGTCGATGGCTTCGAGCACGCACTTGCTGCGCACCGCGAAGCCGAATACGACAGCTATCGCAAGGGCTTTGAACTCATCTACAAGCAGCTTCTGGACAATCTCGCGCGCCTCGGCGCCGAACGCATTGACCCGATTGGAAAAAACTTCGATCCGCATTTGCACCAGGCCATGGAGCGCGCCGAAACGGTCTCGCATCCGGAGGGCACCATTCTCGCAGTGTTTCAGCCCGGCTACATCTTTCACGGACGCGTCTTGCGGCCCGCCATGGTTCGCGTAGCCGTTCCTCCGGATCCCGCATCGAATCGAATTGTGAATTGAAACACCTCTGTATAACTTGGCGGCGTGCCGTTGTTTTACGGACCGCTGATCGCTGGTCGCTGTTAAACTTAAATTCAGGTTTTGAACGGACATTTTAGACATGGCTCGAACTCAACAGAGAGACTTCTACGAAATCCTGGGCGTGAACAAAACCGCTTCGGTGGACGAGATCAAGTCCGCCTACCGCAAGGCGGCGATGCAATGGCACCCGGATCGCAATCCGCAGAACAAGGAAGAGGCGGAACATCGCTTCCGTGAATCCACCGAAGCCTACAGCGTTCTCAGCGACCCCCAAAAGCGCCAGATTTACGATACCTATGGCCACGCGGGCCTCGCCGGCGCTGCGGGACAGCCGGACTTCAACGCCGCCATCTTCCAGGACTTCCACGATATCTTTGGCGACTTCTTCGGCTTCGAGGATCTGTTTGGCCGTGGCGGGCAGCGCGGTGGCCGTTCACGCGTCCGACGCGGCGCCGATCTCCGCTATGACATGACGCTGACCTTTGAGGAAGCCTCCGCGGGTATCAATACCAAGATCCGCGTCCCGCGACAGGAATACTGCGAGTCCTGCAACGGGACCGGCGCGAAGAAGGGAACTGGTGTCGTTGCCTGCGCGACGTGCAAGGGTCGCGGCCAGTTGGTCTATCAGCAGGGCTTCTTCACCATCAATCGCACTTGCCCCGCTTGTCAGGGCGCGGGCCAGATCGTCAAGGAACATTGCCCCGATTGCCGTGGCCAGGGCCGCGTCGATCGCGAACGCACTATCGAGCTTCGCATTCCTCCCGGGGTAGACACCGGCACGCGCCTCCGTGTGCAAGGCGAGGGGGAGCCGGGCCCAAATGGTGGCCCCGCGGGCGATCTCTACGTCGTTCTCGAAGTGAAAGAGCATGCTTTCTTCCAACGCCGCGGCGCGGACCTCTACTGCACGATTCCCCTCAGCATTGCCCAGGCGGCACTCGGCACGGAACTTCAGGTGCCCGGATTGAACGGCGAGGAACGTCTAAAAATTCCCGAAGGCACGCAGAGTGACGCCGTTTTCCGCGTCAAAGGCAAAGGTCTGGCCGATCCACACGGCGGTGGCCGCGGCGATCTGTACTACCACGTGCGCGTGCTGACGCCGACCAAGCTCACCAAGGAGCAGCGCAAACTTCTCGAGCAGCTTCACGCCACTCTGAAAGTTGAGAACAAGCCGGCCGAGCGCGGCTCCTCCCTCTTCGATAAGGTGAAAGACATCTTCGGCTGATGCGAAGAAGCTTGTGTAGCGGCCGCTTTCTGAAGCGGGCGCCTTTCAGACGCAGGAAGTCGATCGCAGATTCGGCAGCTCCGTACATCGCAGCAATTCCGCCTTCAATCGGCGGCATCTTCGTGCCAATATAACCATCAAATGCGACGCCGCTTCTTCGTGGAAAAATTCGCTGATGACCGCGCGGTCATGGAAGGCGAAGCGGCCCACCATCTCGGGCGCGTGTTGCGCGCGCAGGTTGGCCAACTCTACGAACTGAGTGATGGCACTTGCGCCTGGCTTGGGCGAATTGAAAAGCTCGGGCGCGAGCTTGTGGAATTTCGACTCGTCGAACAACTCCCCGCACATGTTCCTCAGCTCAAGACCACTTTGTTGCTCTCCGTCGTGAAGTTCGACGCCTTCGAATGGGCCCTCGAAAAAGCCACGGAACTGGGTGTCACGCGCATTGTTCCGCTGGCCGCCGCGCGCAGTGAAAAGGGGCTTCTCGCGGCCGCTGAGAAACGTTCCGAACGTTGGCGGAAAATTCTTCTCGAGTCTTCCCAGCAGTGCCGCCGCCTGCAGTTGCCCATTCTGGACCCGCTCGCAAAGCCGGAAGCGCGCTTTTCCGTTCAAAACGATGGCGTGCGCATCCTGCTCTCCGAATCTCCGGAAGCCAGGCCCCTTCGAGAAGCGCTTTCTGGCGTTCAGGCCACGGCCGCCGTATTAGCCATCGGCCCCGAAGGCGGTTGGACGGATGCCGAATTCGCCACTGCCCGCGCTGCTTCTTTCCGCGAAGCCTCTCTCGGCAAGCTCATTCTTCGGACGGAAACCGCAGTGGTTGCTTCCTTGGCTGCGCTCAACTTCGCCCTCTCCACGGATTGAAACTGCCCCTGCCATTCAGCGCAGCAAGCAACAAAGAAGGGCCTCCCTCGAATCCAATTAAGCGCGTGAGGAATTTACGCGTCGCCTCCCAAACTCGCGACTGGCCAAAAATCCGGGCGCCATGCTATAAAGGAAAGGCAGTACGAGATGCTTAAAACCGACCAGAAAAACATCTCCCCTCCCCAAGGCGACGCTCCCACCGCCACCGCTTCTCCTTTGGCATCACCCTCTGCGCCGCCTATCACTGCGGAATCGGCGCCGTCTCACCAGCTCCTACGCCATGAAATAAAGGTTTGGACACGCGATCTGCTCATCGCCATTGGCCTCGCCCTGGTGATCATCGTCTTCCTGTATCAGCCGGTGAAGGTTGAAGGCACCAGCATGGCCCCGCTCCTTTCCGACCAGGAGCGCATCTTCATCAACAAATTTGTATACCGCTTCGAGCCCATCGACCGCGGCGATGTCGTGGTGTTCTGGTATCCGCTGGACCGCTCCAAGTCGTTCATCAAACGCGTCATCGCATTGCCGGGAGAGACCGTCGAAATTCGTCATGGCACCGTTCTCATCAACGGGCAGACAATTCCCGAGCCTTATGTGCCGCCGCAATATGCCGACGTCAGCGACTACGCGCCCATCAAAGTGCCTCGTGGAAGCTATTTCGTGATGGGCGACCACCGCATCAGTTCCAACGATTCGCGCGTGTTTGGTCCGGTCGCCAGCCAGTACATCTACGGTCGCGCGGTCTTTGCCTACTGGCCGGTGGATCACTTTGGCTCCCTGTCGTCGACGGAGGCCAAGGAAAAATGAAGTTGGACGGAGGTCAAGCTGACGGACGCTCTGCACAGACCCGCCATTCTCGCGCTCGAGGACGGGCGCGTATTTAACGGCCGTGCGGCCGGCGCCATCACGCGCCGCGGCGGCGAAGTCGTTTTCAATACCAGCCTCACCGGTTACCAGGAAGTTTTCACCGATCCCAGCTATGCCGGGCAGATCGTTTGCCTCACCTATCCCCACATCGGCAATGTCGGCGCGAATCTCGATGATGAAGAATCCTCGCGCCCCTATATTGAATCGTTGATCGTCCGTGAATTCTCTCAAGTGGCTTCCAACTGGCGTTCTGCCGAAAGCGCGCAGCTTTATCTCAACCGCCACAAAATTCCCGTAATTTGGGACATTGATACGCGCGCCTTGGTTCTCCACATCCGCAAGTTCGGCGCGCTCCGCGGCATGGTTTCCACCGACGGCACTGCCGCCGATCAATTGATCCACGAAGCGAAGCAGCTTCCTTTGATGGCGGGTCAGGAATTGGCCGGGCGCGTCACCTGCAGCAAAGCGTATGACTGGCAAAAGGGCTCCATCGATCTGGCCACATCCCCGTGGGCGGAACAGATGGGCGAATCGGAAGCCGGCCCCAACACCCGCAAGTTCAAAGTCGTGGCCTACGATTTTGGCATCAAGCAGAATATTCTCCGCATGCTGATCGACCACCATTGCGACGTCACCGTGGTTCCGGCTGCCACCTCGGCCGAGGACGTCCTGGCGCTGCGCCCAAACGGCGTGTTCCTGTCCAATGGCCCCGGCGATCCCGAACCCATCACTTACGCCCAGGAAAATATCCGGAAGCTGGCCGGGCGCGTGCCGATATTCGGCATCTGCTTGGGCCACCAACTCTGTGGCATCGCTCTGGGCGGAAAAACCTTCAAGCTGAAATTTGGCCATCACGGCTCGAATCATCCGGTGAAAAATCTTCTGACCAATCAGGTGGAAATCACTGCGCAGAACCACGGATTCTGCGTCGATCCGGAATCGCTGCCCTCAAGCGATGTTGAGGTCACACACCTCAATCTCAACGATCACACCAACGAGGGCATGCGCCACAAAAACCTGCCGCTCTTCAGCGTGCAGTATCATCCGGAAGCCTCGCCCGGGCCGCACGATTCGCATTATCTGTTCACCCAATTCACGGATTTGATGAAAGAATTCCAGAAACCGGGGAGCTCGCGCTCCTAGGTATGAGTTGCCAACTACACATGCTGAGCGAATCGCAAGCGAGGAAGATCGTGGCGCCTGTCGCCATGGCCCTCCTGGCTTCAGCTTTGTTCGCCGAAACTCCCAAGCTGAACATCCGAACGATGCACGGGTTTCCACTGGAAGAACAGCGCAAACAGCAGATGGAACGTCTCGCGAAGCAATACGACCTCAGCAAGTACACCATCACGCGCGACATCATCATCGAGCGCGGCGCCATGAATCATTCCTACCCCGTGCTCACGCTGAATCTGCGCTTTCTCGACAATGACGACCTTGCGCTCTCGGCATATGTCCATGAGCAGGGCCACTGGGTCCTGATGGAGCGGCACCGTGCCGATAACCCAGCTCTCTTCGAAGACCTGCACCAAACTTTTCCGAACCTCGATTACCGGATGCCGCAGGGCGACGGCGAACTGCGCAGCAGCTACTTTCACATCGCCGTCTGCATGCTGGAGTGGCAAGCCATGGAAGAGCTTGTTGCCCCTGAGCGCGCCCGCAAGGTGATCGAGTGGAAGCAGCGGGATCACTACACCGCAATTTATGCGATTCTCCTCAGTCATCGCGATCAGGTCGAAAGCGTGTTGAATCGCAACGGCATAAAGTGGTGATCTGTAGAATGAGGATGGAGCGCAACGACCAATGACTTTGAGGGAAGATGCCTAAACGCAAAGACATCCACAAGATCCTGATCATCGGCTCCGGCCCGATTGTCATCGGCCAGGCCTGCGAATTCGATTATTCCGGCGCACAAGCCTGCAAAGCGCTGCGCGCCGAAGGCTACGAAGTTGTCCTGGTGAACTCCAATCCCGCCACCATCATGACCGACCCGGAATTGGCCCATCGGACCTACATCGAGCCGCTCACCAAGGAATATCTCGAGGCCATCATCATCAAGGAAAAGCCAGACTCGGTTCTTCCCACCGTGGGTGGCCAGACCGCTCTCAATCTCGCCGTCGAACTGGCCGAAAGCGGCATCCTCGAAAAGCACAAAGTGGAAATGATCGGCGCATCGCTTCGCGCCATCAAAGTCGCCGAAGACCGCCTGTGGTTCAAAGATGCCTGCCGCAAGATCGGCCTCGAAGTTCCTGCCTCGGCGCTCGTCAATAGCGCGCAGGACGCCATGCGCCTCTGCGACCAGCTTGGTTTTCCGCTCGTCATTCGTCCGTCGTTCACCCTCGGCGGCACCGGCGGCTCCATTGCCTACAACAAAGAAGAATTCGCCGAAGCCATCGCCCACGCCCTGGACATGAGTCCGGTTCACGAAGCGCTCGTCGAGGAATCCGTTCTTGGCTGGAAAGAATACGAACTCGAAGTCATGCGCGATTACCGCGACAACTTCGTGGTCATTTGCAGCATTGAGAATTTCGATCCCATGGGCGTCCATACCGGCGACTCCATCACCGTCGCTCCAGCGCAGACCCTCACTGACAAGGAATACCAGCGCATGCGCGATGCGGCCGCGGCCATCATCCGTGAAGTGGGCGTCGAAACCGGCGGCTCCAACGTGCAATTTGCCATCAATCCTCAGAACGGCCGCATGGTCGTCATCGAAATGAATCCTCGCGTTTCCCGCAGCTCCGCGCTGGCCAGCAAAGCCACGGGCTTCCCGATCGCCAAGATCGCCGCACACCTTGCCGTGGGCATGTCCCTCGACGAAATTCCAAATGACATTACCTTGAAGACACCTGCGTCCTTCGAGCCCACAATCGACTATGTCGTGGTGAAAATTCCCAAGTGGCAGTTCGAAAAATTCCCTGGCGCAGACAACACTCTCGGCACGCAGATGAAATCCGTGGGCGAAGTGATGTCCATCGGCCGCACCTTTAAGGAAGCTCTACAGAAGGGCATCCGTTCGCTGGAGCCCAGCACTCCTTGGCGCGCTCCCGCAGAAACGCCGGATTCGTTGCTGCGTGAAAAACTGGCCACGCCGCGGCCGAACCGCATTCATTGGATCCTGACCGCCCTGGAACGTGGCCTCCCCGCCCATGAAGTTTGCGAACTCACGAAGATCGATCCCTGGTTCATCCACCAGATTGAGGAAATCATTCAGACCAATCGCCGCGCCGCGTCGGTGACCGTGGAGTCCGCTTCCAAGGAACTCCTCCGCGACGCGAAGCGCATCGGTACCAGCGACGAGCACTTGGCGCAATTTTGGAAGACCACACCCGCCGCCGTCCGCTTGCTGCGCGCCCGTTACGGCGTGGGCCCGGTGTTCAAGCGTGTCGATACCTGTGCCGCGGAATTCGAGTCGTTCACTCCGTATCTCTATTCCAGCTACGAGGACGAGGACGAAGCCAACCCCACGCAAAAGCAGAAAATCATGATCCTTGGCAGCGGCCCGAATCGCATCGGGCAGGGAATTGAATTCGACTACTGCTGCTGCCATGCCAGCTTTGCTCTTCGCGCCGATGGTTTTGAAACCATCATGGTGAACTGCAACCCAGAGACGGTTTCCACGGACTACGACACTTCCGACCGCCTCTATTTCGAACCGCTCACCTTGGAAGATGTTCTCGCAATCGTCGAGCGGGAAAAGCCGAACGGCGTGATCGTGCAGTTCGGCGGGCAAACGCCGCTAAATCTGGCGCTCGAATTAAGGCGCAATGGTGTACCCATCATCGGCACCGCTCCCGAATCCATCGATCTTGCCGAAGATCGCCGCCGCTTCGGCCGCCTGCTCGAGGAATTGCGCATCCCTCAGCCTCGCAATGGCACCGCTCTCGTGCCCGAAGAAGCCGCGCGCGTGGCTGGGGAAATCGGTCTGCCCGTGCTCGTTCGCCCCAGTTATGTTTTGGGCGGGCGCGCCATGGTCATCGCCTACGACGTGAACACGGTCCAGGAATACGTCGCGCAAGCCGCCCTGATGGGCCCGGCGCGGCCCGTGCTCATCGACCAGTTCCTCGAAGAGGCCACCGAGGTCGACGTCGACGCTCTCGCCGACGGCACCGATGTCGTCATTGGCGGCATCATGGAGCACATCGAAGAAGCGGGCGTCCATTCCGGCGATTCGTCCTGCGTCCTGCCTCCCGTCAGTCTTTCGCCCAAAGTTCTCGAGACGATTCGCGATTACACCAAGCGTCTTGCTCTGGCCCTTAAGGTCGTCGGCCTGATGAACGTGCAGTACGCCATTCAGCGGGAAACCGTTTACGTCCTTGAAGTGAATCCGCGCGCCTCCCGTACTGTGCCCTTCGTCAGCAAGGCCACCGGCGTGCCGATTGCCAAGGTTGCTGCCCGCCTCATGGTCGGCCGCCGCTTGGCGGACATGAAACTTCCCGTCATGCATCATAACGGCGTCGCGGAAATCGCCGTCCGGGATTACTTCTCTGTGAAATCGCCGGTCTTCCCCTTCAATAAATTCCGTGGAGTGGACACCATCCTCGGCCCCGAAATGCGTTCCACGGGCGAAGTCATGGGCATCTCCACCGATTACGGACAGGCTTTCGGTAAAGCGCAGTTGGCCGCCGGGCAAAAACTTCCGAGCAGCGGCACCGTGTTCATCAGCGTGAATGATCGCGACAAACGCGGAGTCGCCCCCGTGGGTAAGGAACTCGTTTCCCTGGGCTTCAAGCTTGTCGCCACGCGCGGCACTTGCGCTGCCTTTCGCGCTGCCGGTGTGCCTTGCGACGAAGTCTTTAAGGTCAATGAGGGCCGGCCCAATATCGTCGACCTCGTCAAGACCGGCAAGATCCACCTGGTCATCAATACGCCGCTCGGCCGCGAATCTTTCTATGACGAAAAGTCCATTCGCCGCGCCGCCATCCGCTACAACATCACCTGCATCACCACCCTGTCCGCTGCTCACGCCGCCGTTCGCGGCATTCACGCTCTAATCGAATTGCAGCGCGAAGTGAATTGCCTTCAGGACCTTCACGGCTCCAGTGTTGCCGCCACCGGCGGTTCGGTAGCAGGAGACTGACCCATGGAGATTCGTGGCATTTTCCCGGCTCTAGTCACTCCCTTTGCTTCCGATACTTCGGTCTCTTTGCCCGCGGTGAAGGAAAACATTCGCCGCTACAATCAGACCGGCCTCGCCGGCTATGTGGTCCTCGGTTCAACCGGCGAAACCGTCCTGCTTTCCCGCGAGGAAGCCGATTCCGTTCTCGTTGCCGCGAAAGAGGCCGCCGCTTCGGACAAGCTTCTCATTGCCGGGACCGGCGCCGAATCCACCGCGGAAACCATCGCCCGCACCAAGCGCGCCGCAGCGCTCGGTTACCAGGTCGCGCTCGTCAAAACTCCCTACTACTACAAGCCCGTGTACCGCGCGGAAACCTATATTCAACACTATCGCGCCGTCGCGGACGCCTCGCCCATCCCGGTTCTCTTGTATTCGGTGCCGCAATTTACCGGCATCACCCTCGAAACTCCGGAAATCCTCACTCTCGCCGCCCATCCCAACATCGTTGGCATCAAGGACAGTTCCGGCAACGTCCAGCGCGCCGGCGAAATCGTGGCTGGAGCTCCGAGCAAGTTTCAGGTGCTCACCGGCGGGGCCGCCGTAGTCTATCCGGCCCTCGCGGTCGGCGCTTCCGGAGCGATCCTGGCGCTGGCCGCCGCGCTGCCGGAAAAGTGCGTCGAACTCTATGAACTCGTTCAGCGTGGCCAGCACGAACAGGCCAAACAACTTCAACACGTCCTCGTGCAGGCCTCCAAGCGCATCGTCTCCGAACACGGCATCCCCGGCGTGAAGTACGCCATGGACCTGCGCGGCTTTCAAGGTGGTTTGCCCCGGCTCCCGCTTCTGCCTTTAAGCGAGGACAAGAAACGCGCCATTTCCGCCGTGATTTCGCAACTCTATCCGGCCGCCGCGCGCGTCTAAGGATTTGCTGGAAGCTTTTTATTTGTCATTCCGAGGGCGCTTTTGCCCGAGGAATCTGCTTTTTGGGTCACAACGGAGATTCGTCATTTGCCGTCACTTTTCGCTCCGTTTATCATCTAAGCGCTCATGGACTGTCGTGTCCTCTTACCGAATCAGCTTCCGCACGCGTCGAAACTATCGCGCGATTACATTGAGAATTTCGCCAAGCTCCAACGATTTTACGAGCACACTCCGGATCTGAACGCCGCCGCCCGCTGTGCGAAGAAACTGCAATTCCCAAAAGAGCGCCGCATGCAGGTCGCGGACATCCTGCGGGAGCAGAATCTCATTTATGGCAGTAGCACCGAGACGCAGCAGAATCTTGATCGTTTGGCGGAGGGGGCCGTCGCCGTTGTCAGCGGCCAGCAGGTGGGCCTGTTTGGCGGTCCGGCGTATGACTTCTACAAAGCTCTAAGCGCAATTCAGGCGGCGCAAGAACTCACGCGGAAGGGCATTCCCGCGGTTCCGGTCTTTTGGATGGCCACGGAAGACCACGACGTCGACGAAGTTCGCCACGCCGCGTGGTTTCACGACGGGGAGCTTCAAACCTTTTCTCTCCCAAAACCCGCCGAGGACGCCGTGCCTGTGGGCCGCATTCACCTGGGCAAAGAAATCGAACCTCTTGTCGTCCGCGCCCAGCCGCTCCTCGGACAAACTTTTGGCGATATTCTCCACGAAACGTACACGCCCGTCGCGACCTACAGCAGCGCGTTTGCCGGCTTGTTCGCCCGCATTTTCGCGGACCACGGCTTAATCCTGCTCGATCCGCTCGATGAACGTCTCCACCGCGTGGCGGCTCCGATTCTTCAGGAAGCTCTCGCCCAGCGCGACGAGTTGAATGAACTGCTGCTGCGCCGGGGCAAGGAACTGGACCACGCCGGATATGACGTCCAGGTGAAAGTCACATCCCACAGCACACTTCTTTTTACCCTGGAGGATGGCAAGCGGAAGGTCATCACTGCCGGGAACGGAAACTTCACCAGCGGGAGTGCGCCCTTGCCCCGCGAAAACTGGCTCCGCCGGGTCGAAGTCTCCCCGGAAAAATTCAGCCCCAATGCCTTGTTCAGGCCTGTCGTGCAGGACTTTCTCCTGCCAACAGTGGCCTATTTTGGCGGCCCGTCGGAAATCGCCTACTTCGCGCAGTCTCAGGTGCTCTACAAAAAGCTTCTCCGGCGCATGCCCGTGCTGTTCCCGCGCGCGGACTTCACTCTGGTGGACCCGAAGGCCGAGCGCATCTTGAAGAAGTATCACCTGCAGGTCGAGGATGTTTGGAGCGGTTCGCAGGTCCTCCGAAATCGCATGTACGACTCCGCCATCCCGAAAAAACTGGCCCGCGAGTTTAACGGCAATCTGCGCCAGTTGGAAAAGAGCGTCCAGAAACTCCACAAAGCCATCGCCAAAGTGGATCCCACCATTCAGGGCACGATTGCCCGCGCCGAGAAGCGCATCCGCTACCAACTGGAAAAGCTGCGCCATAAGACCGGCGAAGCCCTCGACCGCCACGAAAGGCTAATTACACAGCACGAGAAATTCCTGGAAAATCTGCTCTATCCTCAGAAGGGATTGCAGTCGCGCGACCTTTGTTTCCTGCCGTTCCTTGCGCGCTGGGGCAGCGGCGGTTTGCAGCAACTGCAAAAGCTCGCAACTCCGAAAAAGCCCGGCCGCCACTTGATCGTCCCCATCCCCTAATTCCTTCCCGGGTACTGTAGGGTCCGCCTTCTTAGGTCCGGTTTTTGGATCCCGGATGCTTTTCCGGGGCGGACCGCCAAGTCAACCACATCTCAGCCCACCCTTTCACTTCAGACTCCAAGATGTCATCCTGAGACTATCCGACGAGGTCCGGTGTCAGGACGCCGGTGGAGTCCACCGGACTCCCAATACGGGAGATAGCCGAAGGACCTCAACCATTGAATCTTGCCACGGTGTCATCTGTGTGCAGGAATTACTTGCTCAAATCCGATTGGAGAACCTTATGCAATCCATCCACGTGAAAACCACTCGCCGCACGCAATTGGTTGACATCACCAGCGAAGTCCAGCGCGTCGTCACCGCCCTGGGCATCCGCGTCGGCACCTGCTTCCTCTATGTTCCGCACACCACTGCGGGCATCCTCATCAACGAGCACGCCGATCCTGACGTGGCACTCGATGGCGAAGGCGCTCTCGACCGGCTAGTCCCGAGTGCCGGCCCCTACCGCCACGCGGAAGGAAATTCCGACTCCCACGTAAAGACCATGCTTACGGGTGTCACTCAATTCGTCTTTGTCGAGGAAGGGAAGTTGGCGCTTGGCCGTTGGCAGGGCATCTTCCTCGCCGAATTCGACGGCCCCCGCGAACGCAGGGTCCACCTCAAGGTCCTGCCCGACCGCGTCTAGCGCTATTCTGAAAACTCCCGCTTGAATCTTCGGCCAGCAGGCATACACTTGTGCGCATCGGAGGGGGGTACCCATGCGCCGCCTGCTGATGGCTCTTTTCGTCCTCAGCGTTTCTGCATTCGCCCAACGTTCCGATAATCCTCATGCTTTCGATTACGACGCGAAACTGCCCTTCGATTCCGAAGATGTGGGAGTGGACTTTCGTGGTCCCGTGGGCGTCTACGATTTTTCCTACGTTAGCCCAAAGGGTGGACGCGTGCCTGCTTATCTTGTTTTGCCCCCGGGTAAGGGACCGTTTGCCGCGATCATCTGGGGTCACTGGTGCTGGCCGGGTTCGGCATTCTTCAATCGCAAGGAATTTCTGGACGAGGCGGTTGCCCTCGCTCCTTCCGGTGTGGCTTCACTCTTGATCGATTTTCCCCAGGCGCGGGCTGGATACGTCGCGGACAAAGACCCGCTTTCCGTCAAGCAAGTCGACGATCTGGTCCAAATGGTTGTGGACATCCGCCGCGGCGCCGATCTCCTCCTCGCCCGTCCTTTCGTGGACCCCAAACGCATCGCCTATGTCGGTCACAGTTGCGGCGCCACGGCCGGGGGTGTCGTCAGTGGTATCGACAAGCGTTTTCGCGCCTTTGTTCTCATGGCGGGTGACCTTTCCGACGAAGCAGGTCGCCATACCACGGCTTTCCAGGAATTTCGCCAGAAGTTCGGCCCGGAAAAGGTAGATGCTTTTGTCGCTAAATATGCCTGGACCGATGCAGCTCGCTTTGTCTCACACGCCGCGCCTGCCACTCTCTTCCTCCAGTACGCCACCCAAGAATCATTTCTCACGCCGGAAGTCGCCAAAGCCACTGCCGCAGTTGCCAGTGAGCCCAAGCAATTCAAACTTTATGACGCGCCGCATGCGCTAAACGCGGAGGCGCGCCGCGACCGCATCGCCTTCCTCACCGAGCAGCTCCAACTCAAGCCCCTGCCTCCGGATGCCATCGCCAAAATCCCCGATCTCCCTCAACCTCCCGAACCCCAACCCTGAGTTCTTGCACTTGTAGGGTCCGCCTTCTTAGGTCCGGTTTTTGGATCCCGGATGCTTTTCCGAGGCGGACCGCCAACTCAACTTCTCTATAACCATCTCGTGGACAACCCTATCCGACATTCATGCAAGGTTGTGTAGCGGCCGCCGTCTGCGGCGGGCGCCTTTTCTTGGGTTTCCCGAATTTCGATCTTCCATTTTCGATTTTCGCACTCAGGCTTATGCTAAAGTCATCTCGAATGCAAAACCTCGGTCTCTATATCCAGGTGCCCTTCTGCCAGACCAAATGTACCTACTGCAATTTCCACACCGGTGTGGTGCCTGCGGACCGTTTCCCACCTTACATCCAGGCGGTTTGCCGCGAAATCGAAACGGTTCGTGAACTCTTTCGCGCCGCGGGCGTGCATTGGCAGTTGGGCTTCGACTGGGAATCCCTACGCCAGACGCCGCTCCCTCACCCAACGGTCGAGACTGTCTACATCGGCGGCGGCACGCCCAGCCTCTTGGATCCTGCGCTCCTCGGCCAACTATTGCGAACCGTACGCCGCTCGTTTCCCTGTTCGTGGGAAGAAGTCACGCTGGAAGCCGATCCCGAAACCATCGAAGCCGAAAAGGCGCACCCGTGGGTCTCGGCGGGGATCGATCGCATCAGTTTTGGCTCGCAATCCTTTGTCGATGCGGAATTAAAGGCTGCGGGCCGCATGCATCGCAGTGTGGACATTTACGCCGCCGTCCCCATCCTTCGCAATGCAGGCATCCGCAACATCAGCTTCGACCTGATCGCCGGGCTTCCCAAGCAGACCCGCGATTCCTGGCGCCACTCGCTTGCCGAAACCATCGCGCTTTCCCCGGAACATGTCTCCGTCTACATGATGGAAATCGACGAAGGCTCGCGGCTCGGTCTGGAAGTTCTCCAGCATGGCTCGCGTTACAGCGCCAGAGAGCTCCCCAGCGAAGAAGCCATGGCTGACTTTTACGAATTGGCGCAAAGCGAGCTGAAGGCCGCGGGCTACGAGCAGTACGAAATTTCCAACTGGGCCAAACCGGGCTTCGCCTCGAAGCACAACTTGAAATACTGGCGCCGCGAACCCTACCTCGGTTTTGGCGCGGGCGCGCACTCCTTCTCCGGCAAACAGCGCTGGGCCAACGTGCATGATCCCGCAGCCTACGTCTCGGCAATTTCCACTGGCAAGCCCGCGATCGAAAGTGTGCACCCGGTGACGCGGGAGGAGGCGTTGGAGGAAGAATTGTTCCTGGGCTTGCGTCAATTGGCAGGCATTGATCTTGCGCGCATCGAAGAGCAGTACGGCGTCGACCTCAACGAAAAAATCGGCCGCCTCGCCTCCAACGGCTTGGTCGAACGTCATGGTGACGTCTTGCGGCTCGCCCCGGCGCGGTTGAGCGTTTCCAACGAAGTGCTCGTCGAACTCCTCCGTTAGTTTTGCCTTTGGCTTTGTAGTGGCCAGCCTTCAGGCTGGTTCTTGGGTTTCAATCTTCTCTTTAGGGGGTCGGAGCTTCAGCTCCGACATTAAGGCATGGCAATCAATGGGCTTTAGCCCCTGACGACTCTAATCCTGGTTTTTCTCCAGCCTTTCTCGGCCGCTCAACTCATTGGTACACTTGCAGGCATAGCGTTTCACAACGTCGCGCAGGACAAGGGGCTAAAGGGAGCACACCATGACCTACACCGTCGCGAAAGGGAATCAATTAGTCGACCCGGATCACGTCTCGCCCGTCGAAGGCATCGTTGACCTTCGCAGCGACACCGTCACGCGCCCCAGCGACGAAATGCGCCGCGCCATGGCCGCCGCCGAAGTCGGCGATGACGTCTACGGCGAGGACCCCACCGTCAATCTTTTGCAGAAGCGCGCTGCAGAAATCTTTGGCAAGGAAGCCGCCCTCTTCGTGCCCACAGGCTGCATGGGCAACCTCATCTCCATCAAGGTCTGGACTCACCATGGCAATGAAGTCCTCTGTGAAGAGCGCAGCCACGTCAATCTTTACGAACTCGCTTCCATGTCCGCGATCGCAGGTTGCATGCCCCGCGCGGTCCGAGGCGGCGACGATGGCATCCTGACCTGGCAACAGATTCACGCCGCAATCCGCCCCAAAATTTATTACGACTCGCAGACCGCACTCCTTTGCCTGGAAAACACCAGCAACATGGCCGGCGGCACCGTTTATCCCACCGAGCGCATCCATGAAATTTGCGAAAAGGCCCACGCCTTCGACCTGAGAGTACACCTCGATGGCGCGCGCATCTTCAATGCCGCGGTTGCCCTCAAAGACAACGTCGCGCACATGACCAAGGATGCCGATTCCGTGATGTTCTGCCTTTCCAAGGGACTCGGCGCGCCCGTCGGCTCCATGATCGTCGGCTCGCGCGATTTCATCGAACGCGCGCGCATCTACCGCAAGATGTTTGGAGGCGGCATGCGCCAGGTCGGCGTGATCGCCGCGGCGGGATTAATCGCTCTCGAAAAATCGCCTACGCGCCTCCACGAAGACCACGAAAATGCCCGGCATCTCGCCGAGGGCATCGCGCAGATCCCCAATCTGAAAATTGATCCCGCCAGTGTCCGCACCAACATTGTGATCTTCGACTGCCACGCCAGCGGCATGACCGCTGTCGAACTCTGTGACGCGCTTCACGCAAAAGGCGTCTGGGCGCAGGACACCGCGCTCTATTCCGTCCGCATGGTCACCCACTGGAATGTCGACCGCGCCGGCATGGATCGCGCCCTAACCGAACTCCGCGCCACCGTCGAAAAGAAGCACCGCCACACCGCCTAGGAAATGGTTCAGTTTTCGATTCCCCGAACTACCAGGCACTAGATGCACCTGTGACACTGGCTTTCAGGACGGAGTTATGTACTAGAATGATCCTACTTATGCATGGGAAGGACGCTCTGAAAATCAGTCTGTCTATCTTGTTAAAGCTGACTGCGCTGGCCTTCGCCTTCTTGCTTTCCTCCCTTCCGAGCTTTGGGTGGTGTCCTCCGCCCCACCCCACGGTGGCCTGCGATTTCTTAAATAGTGATGCGGTCTTTATCGGCACGGTGATTTCGGCGCGAACCGAGCCGCCACGAAGCGAGGGACTGGGGATAGAAGGCTGGCTGTACGACCTGAGCGTGCAAGAACTATTTCGGGGACCCGGAACGAGAACGATTGAGGTGTTCACCGAAAACACCAACGGAAGATTTCCTCTAGCGGTCGGAAAACAGTATTTGCTCTTCGCCGGTGAACTGGACGGACGCCTTACAATTGATTGCTGTGGAAATTCCGCGGAACTACCGGGGGGCCAGGAAGCAATTCGAGAATTGCATGGACTGAAAATTCCGAAAGACGCTGCGATCGAAGGCCGCATCTCCTTTTCGGCTATTCCGGACTCCGGGATACCCGGCATACAAGTCATCATTCACACCGATGGGAGAACGTTCAAAGCCAGGAGCGACCCGAACGGCTGGTTCCACCTGCACGTGCCGCCGGGGAAATATTCAGCAAAAGTCCTCCAGACTTCTCATTGGAACATCGCTCCATCCGAGAGTGCCGACGACCCGGAGCACTTCGATGCGCGCAAAGGACGATGTGCGTGCCTGCAATTCAGAGTTGATCCAAAGTAGCAGTCGCCGCGTTCCGCGGGTCTAATAGTCGCGTTTGTCGGAGACTAGCCCACTGCCTTTTCCTGTGCCCCACATGCGCAAACCCCAACTATAAGCTAAACTTTCTCCTGCCATACGCACCGCCACTCGACGAGGCACACTTGGACTTCACTTTTACCGAAGAACAGAAACATCTCCGCAAATCCGTCCGCGAATTTGCCGAAGCCGAAATCGCTCCCCACGTCATGGAGTGGGACGAAGCCTCCCACTTTCCCACCGAAATTCTCCCCAAGCTCGGCGAAATGGGGCTCATGGGCGTGATCTTTCCTGAGGAATACGGCGGCGCAGGCATGGGCTACGTCGAGTACGCCACGGTCATCGAGGAACTCGCCCGCGTGGACGGCTCCATTGGACTCTTCGTCGCCGCCCACAATTCGCTCTGCAGCAATCACATCTACAAGTTCGGTAGCGAAGAGCAAAAGAAAAAATATCTGGTTCCATTAGCCCAGGGCAAGAAACTCGGCGCCTGGTCGCTCACCGAACCTGAAGCCGGCTCCGACGCGGGAGGCACGCGCACGACAGCCGTGCGCGACGGCAACAATTGGATCCTCAACGGCGCAAAAACCTTCACCACCAACGGCACTTACGCCGACATCTGCGTCGCCATGGCGGTCACCGACAAATCCAAGGAATCCCACGGCATCAGCGCCTTCATCCTCGAAAAGGGCATGCCCGGCTTTCGCCCCGGCAAAAAAGAAAACAAGCTCGGCATGCGCGCCAGCGACACGTCCGAAGTCATTTTCACCGATTGCCGCATTCCCGCCGGCCAGCTCCTCGGCCCCTTGGGGGAAGGATTCATCGGCAGCTTGAAAATTCTCGATGGCGGCCGCATCTCCATCGCCGCCCTCGCGCTCGGCATGGCCCAGGGCGCGCTCGAAGCTGCCACGCGCTACGCCCAGCAGCGCAAACAGTTCGGTAAAACCATCGCCGAGTTTCAAGCCATTCAGTTCAAGCTCGCTGACATGGCCACGCAAGTCGAAGCCGCGCGCCTGCTTGTCTATCAAGCCGCCTGGCTTGCCGACCAGAAAAATGTTCGCTTCACGCGCGAATCCAGCATGGCCAAACTCTTCGCTAGCGAAGTGGCGGTTCGCGTCGCCAACGAATGTGTCCAGGTTCATGGCGGCTACGGGTTCACCAAGGATTATCCGGCCGAAAAGTATTACCGCGACGTGAAGCTCTGCACCATCGGTGAGGGCACCAGCGAAATTCAGCGTCTGGTCATTGCGCGCCAGCTCCTCGCGAAGAAATAATAGATGGAGTGGCAAGGGTGTGTAGCGGCCGCCTTCCCAGGCGGGCGCATTTCTCTTGGGCTTCTCTTGGATTTGTAGCGCCGGCATCCTGCCGCCTCTTGGGTGCCTCTTGTAGGGACCGCCTTCCGAGGCGGTCCGCCAACGCAACCATACAAAAAGCCCTGTCATCCCGAATGCGCGCTCTTTGCGGGTGAGGGATCTGCTTTTCGCTTCACCCCTTAATGCGTTAGTCTCCTAAACGTATGCCAACGCCCTCGTCGCAAAGGTCCGCCCCACAATGACTCTCTCCACCTCCGACTGGGCGGATAAAATCCTTGAGGGTGACGTGCGCGCCATCTCGCGCGCCATCACCGCCATTGAAAATCACTCCGCGGAATCAGAGCAATTGCTCCAACAGCTTTTTCCCCACACCGGCAAAGCCTATCTCACCGGCGTCACCGGCGCACCGGGCACGGGCAAAAGCACTCTCGTCGATCGTCTCGCCGCGGTTTATCGCAAGCGTAACGAACCCGTTGGCGTCGTCGCCGTTGATCCCACCAGCCCTTACTCCGGCGGGGCGATTCTCGGCGATCGCATTCGGATGCAAGGCCACGCCGGTGACGCCGGCATTTTCATCCGCTCGATGGCCACGCGCGGTTTCCTGGGCGGTCTGGCCCGCTCCACGGCCGAGGTCGCGCTTCTTCTGGACGCCGCGGGCAAGCGCCAGGTCCTCATAGAAACTGTCGGTGTCGGTCAGGATGAAATCGATATCGTGCGCCTGGCCGATTGCGTCCTGGTGATTCTTGTCCCCGGCCTCGGTGACGACATCCAGAACATGAAGGCCGGTCTGATGGAAATTGGCGACATCTTCGTGCTCAACAAAGCGGATCGCGAAGGCGCCGGCCGCCTCGAAGAGCAGCTCCATGCCATGCTCTCGCTTGTGATGCCCCGTGATGGCTGGCATCCTCCGGTTGTCCGCACAGTGGCCACGGAAAATCGCGGCATCGATGACCTTGCTGCTGCCATCGACAAATTCCGCAAACATTTCGAATCCAGCGGCCAGCGCCAGAAGAAGCACATCGATCACTGGACGAATCGCCTCATCGAAATGCTGGAATCGCGCCTCCTCGAGAAAGTTCTTGGCGGCAAGGATGGCGAAGCCCGCCTGCGCGATCTGGCTCAGGCCGTCGCCGAGCGCAAGAAAGATCCCTTCTCCGCCGTCAGCGAAATTCTGAAAGAAAGCGGATTGTCCTAGGCCGTCATGTAGTCGCCGCCATTCCTGTTGGAATGCCAGTCTCTAGGTTTTTCCCGTAGGGACCGCCTTCTGAGGCGGTCCGCCACCCCAACCACGCATTAAGCCATACTTTCGACACCATCTGTCGACTTGTCATCCTGAGGGCCGCGCTGTTTGCCTACCTAGCGGAGGCAGGCGGCCCGAAGGATCTCAACGTCAGAAGTGTGCACCGCGTTTCGGTCGAGATCCTTCGGCGATCTCCGGCTTTGGGAGCCCGGTGGACTCCGCCGGAGTCCTAACACCGGACCTTATCGGATCGCCTCAGGATGACAGTGTTTTGCTAAACTGGAACCACGCATAAATTGTCACCTCACAGGAATCCTATCTATTCATGCATCTCGGCGACATCGAAGTTCACTATCTTGACGGCGGCAACTTCTGGCTCGATGGCGGCGCCATGTTTGGGGTGGTTCCCAAGGTCTTCTGGGAAAAGAAGTCTCCTCCCGATGAAAAGAACCGCATCCGCATGCGCGCCAACTCTTTGCTGGTTCGCGTGCACGGCAAAAACATTCTCATCGAAACGGGCAATGGCACGAAGTGGGAGCCCAAGCAGCGCGCGATCTATGGCGTTCAAGACGGCGATCCTCTGATGGATTCGCTCGCCCGCATGGGCGTCACCCCGGACCAAATCGACCTCGTGATCAACTCCCATCTCCACTTCGACCACGCGGGCGGCAACACCTGCATCGTCGACAATCGAGTGGTTCCCGCGTTCCGCAATGCTCGTTACGTTGTCCAGCGCGGCGAACTCGGCCACGCCATGAATCCCACCGAGCGCGACCGCGCCAGTTATTTTCCTGAAAACTTTGCGCCCATCACCAAGGCCGGCCTCTGGCATTTAGTCGAGGGCGAAACGGAAATTCTTCCCGGCATCTCCGTGGCTCGCATTCCCGGCCACAATGCGGACATCCAGGCGGTTATCCTCACCGGAGACGGCAAGACCCTCGCGTTTGTTGCAGATTTAATCCCCACGCGGCACCATATTCCTTTGCTCTGGATCATGGCCTACGATCTCTATCCACTTCAAACGCTGGAAACCAAGCGTCAGTGGATTCCTCGCATGGTTGCCGGTGGCTGGATCGTGGTCTTCGGCCACGATCCCGATGTCGCCACGGCCACTTTGCATGAGCGCGGCGGAAAAATGGAAATCGACCCGGTGGACTTGAACCGGTGACCGTTCCGCGGCCAATTTTCGTCGATGGTGTTGTAGGGCCCGCCTTCTGAGGCGGGCCGCCACCGGTGTCACTGCTAAAATCATTCTTTGGAGAATAAAGTATGTCTCAGTCGAAAAAACCTAAGCGCAAGAGTGCGCGGTCAAACACCCCCGTCGCCGAAATAGGCGTAATCGGCGGCAGCGGTCTCTACTCCATGTCCGGCTTGACTGCCACGCGGGAAATTCGCGTCAAAACGCCGTTCGGCAGTCCATCAGACGCCTTCGTTGTCGGCACACTGGAAGGGAAGCGGGTCGCTTTTCTCGCACGCCATGGCCGCGGCCACCGCATGCTGCCCAGTGAACTGAATTTCCGGGCCAACATCTATGCCATGAAACTACTCGGCGTCCAGCGCATTATTTCCGTCAGCGCCGTTGGCTCTCTTCAAGAAGATTTGCGCCCTGGCCAATTCCTCATCCCGGACCAGTTCTTCGATCGCACCAAGGGCCGCGTCTCCACGTTCTTCGGCAACGGCATCGTGGCCCACGTGACCTTCGATAAGCCCACCTGTCCTCAACTCTCCGGCATTCTCGGCCAAGCCTGCCGCACGTTGAACGTGCCGGTCCACGAGAAAGGCACTTACATCTGCATGGAAGGCCCGCAATTCTCGACTCTCGCTGAAGCCCACTATCATCGCGCCATGAAGTTTTCTGTCATTGGCATGACCAATGTCACCGAAGCCAAGCTCGCTCGCGAAGCGGAAATCTGCTACGCCACCATCGCCATGATCACGGATTACGATTGCTGGCACCCGGAACACGACTCGGTCACCGTCGCCACCATCATCGCCACGCTCAACCAGAACGCTACCAACGCGCAAAACGTGCTCCGCGAAGCCATTAAAACGCTTCTCACCGAGCGCTTCTGCAAGTGTGGCAGCGCCTTGAAGCACGCCATCCTCACCGACCCCAAGGTTATCCCCGCAAAAACCAAAAAGAATCTTGCCGCGATCCTCGGCAAATACATTTCTTAGGAGAACTCATGTCCCTGCTCGTAGTCGGTTCTGTCGCTTTTGACGCTCTCGAAAGTCCCTATGGAAAGGTCGATCGCACCCTCGGTGGCGCGGCCACGTACTTTTCCGTCGCGGCTTCGTTTTTCACCCACGTGAATCTTGTCGCCGTCGTCGGCGACGATTTCCACTCCAAAGACGAAGCCATTTTCCGCCAGCGCTCCATCGACATCGAAGGCCTGGAGCGCGCTCCGGGCAAATGTTTTTTCTGGGCTGGCCGCTACTCCGAAAACCTGAATGAACGCGTCACCCTCGCCACCGAACTGAACGTTTTCGCCGAGTTCAAACCGCGCCTCCCGGAGAAGTACCGCAATTCCAAGTACGTTTTCCTGGCGAATATCGCACCGGACCTCCAGAGTGATGTCCTACATCAGGTGAAAGGCACCCCTAAGCTTGCCGCCATGGACACCATGAATTACTGGATCGAGCGCACTAACGGGGATCTGCGCGAGACTCTCAAGCACGTCGATGTCCTGATGATCAACGACTCCGAAACGCGCCAGCTTTCCAACGAACACAACCTCCTCCGCGCCGCCCGTCACATCTTCAAAATGGGGCCGTCCACCCTGGTCGTGAAGCGCGGCGAATACGGCGCCATGCTGGTCGATAAGCACGGCGTGTTCTGCGTTCCGGCATTTCCGCTCGAGGAACCTCACGACCCCACGGGCGCGGGCGACAGCTTCGCCGGCGGCTTCATGGGTTATCTCGCCAGCGTGGGCAGCCGCAGCGACGCGGCCCTCCGCCGGGCCATGGTGTACGGCTCTGTGCTTGGCAGCTTTTGCGTCGAGCGGTTTGGCCTGGAGCGGCTTCTGTCCCTCAAGAAGTCCGAGATACACGCCAGAGCACGCCACTTCGCAAAACTCACGCAATTCAAACTCTAGTTTTAGTAGTATCGGCCTAGGGTTGCTGGCCATACTCCTAGGTTGTCATCCCGAGCCCGCCTCTGCGGGCGAGGGATCTGCTTTTGCTTGACGTGACGAACCGCGGCGGGTTCCAGCAATCAAGCGAGTGAGTTCTTACTTAACCATGATCTCTTTTCACGACATTCTCCTCCGCCTCCTCTTTGCCGCCGCCATGGGCGCGCTCATCGGCATCGAGCGCGATCTGCGCCGCCGTCCCGCCGGCATCCGCACCAGCCTGTTTGTTTGCATGGCTACGGCGCTTTTCACCATTCTTTCGCAACAATTGGCGCACATGTGGGGTGACAGCGGCCCGACGCGCATCGCCTCGAACATCGTCCAGGGCGTCGGCTTCTTGGGCGCCGGCGCGATTATCAAAGACAGCGCGGGTCTGGTCGGCATGACCACCGCGGCCACCATCTTTGTCGAAGCGGCCATCGGCATGGCGGCTGGCGGCGGATTTTATACGGTGGCGGGCTCGGCCACGGGCATCGTTCTGTTCGCCCTGGTCGTTCTAGGCTGGGCCACCCAAAGGTTCAGCCTCAAGTACCGCGTGATTCTCTTCCGCTTTACCACCAGTTATGCCGATAATGTCGCCGGCGAAGTTCAGCGCCTGCTCGCGGGCATGAAAATTCCCATGCGCCAATTCCGCTCCTCCATGTCGGGCACGAATTCCGTCGTCGAGTTTGAAGCCGAAGTCAGCCACAGCCAGGAACTCCAGATCGTCACTCAACTCAATCGTCAGGGCGTGGTCACCGAACTCGTCCCCACAAATGGTCATCACGAATGAGTCTTCCCGAAGGAGCACCGCGCAAGCCCAACGCACTTCGCAAAGGTTCTAAGGTAGCCGTCTTTGCTCCCGCCTCTCCGGCCGAGTCACTCGATGTCACCTCCGGCCTCGCCGAGTTGCGCCGCCTGGGTTACGAATTTATTCCCGTGCAGTTGCCCGGCTCGGAAGGATACTTCGCCGCCTCCACGGAATCCCGCCTCGAAGCCTTCCTCAAAGCCGCGCGGCAACCGCAAATCGCTGGGCTCATGGCTTTGCGCGGCGGTTATGGTGCGAACTATCTTTTGGACAACAATCTCTCCACGCAACTGCTGGATCCAAAATGCGTCATCGGCTTCAGCGACCTCACCTCGCTCCAAGTCTATCTCTGGCAAAAATGTGGCTGGGTCTCGTTTCTCGGCCCGATGGTTGCCGCCGGCCTCAATCGTGGCGCCGATGATGCCCATGGTTACGACGAGCACTCTTTTCTGCAGGCGGTTGGGAATTCGGACTCGGGCTGGGAACTCAATCTTTTCGGCAAAGCGCTCGAGCGCGGCGTGGCCGAAGGACATTTGCTCGGCGGCTGCCTCACGTTGCTCCAAACTACGCTCGGCACGCCCTGGGAGATTGACACTGCCGGTTCGATCCTGATCCTCGAGGATCGCGGCCTGCGTCCCTACCAGGTCGATCGCGCGCTCATGCACCTGAAACAAGCGGGGAAATTCGACGCCATTCATGGAATCATCCTTGGCGAATTTCCGGATTGCGAGCCTTCCATCAAAGGCAGCCCTTCGGTCCAGGACGTCTGCGAACGAATTTTGCGCCCCTTAGGCGTGCCCATCGTCTTCGGCGCCGCGGTCGGGCACACCCAGCGCCCCATGTTGACGCTTCCTCTTGGCGTCCGGACCCGCCTCTTCTCCACCGGCGAAGGCCGGTTGGAAATTCTGGAGCCGGCTGTGGTCCAATGAAATGGGCAATCCGCAAAACACGATGAAGCACATCCACATGATTGGGATTGGCGGCTCCGCCATGGCTCCGCTCGCCGGCATGTTGCGCGAGCGCCGCTATCAGGTCACCGGCTCCGACGCTGGTGTCTATCCTCCGGCTTCTACGCTTCTCGAATCCCTCGGCATCCCGTATGCCTCGACGTTCGACGCGCGAAATCTCACTCCGGCGCCCGATTTGATCGTTGTCGGCAATGCCATTTCTCGCGGCAACGTCGAGGTCGAGGAGATGCTTGACCGCAAGCTTCCGCACCGCTCGCTCCCGCAAATCCTCGAAGAAGAATTTCTCCCCGGCAAACATTCCATCGTGGTCAGCGGCACTCACGGCAAGACCACCACGACCGCCATGCTGGCGTGGATCTTTCACGACGCCGGAAAGCATCCCAATTTCCTGGTGGGAGGCATCGCGGAAAATTTCGGCAAGAGCTACGGTCTGGCCGGTGGCCCCGAATTTATACTTGAGGGCGACGAGTACGACTCCGCCTATTGGGACAAAGCCGCGAAATTCCTCCACTATCATCCCGACGACCTCATCATCACTTCGGTCGAGTTCGATCATGCCGACATCTACTCCGACTTCGACTCCTACCAGTTGGCCTTCCGGCGTCTCGTCAATCTGGTTCCGCGTCGCGGCCGCGTCATTGTCTGGGGAGATGCGGCTGCCGGCGAAGCTACCCGCAAGGTCACTGAAAAAGCTTTTTGCCCGGTCATCACTTACGGCTTCGATCCCGGGAACGACTGGATCGCCAGCGACGTCAGCATCGTCGATGACAAGATGCAGTTCCGAGTCCATTACAAAGGCGAGTTGTACGGCCAATTCCTCCTTGCTGCCAGCGGCCGCCACAACGTCCTCAATGCTCTTTCCGCCCTCGTCGTCGCGCAGGGA
>Ga0187803_10000057_pt1 | contig 48129 bp, 36 predicted proteins | sample NC_wetland_sal_i_2_FD_132425 | JGI IMG/M metagenome (GOLD analysis project Ga0187803, IMG submission 132425) | Wetland sediment microbial communities from Neuse River Estuary, North Carolina, USA - Control_3 | ecosystem: Environmental > Aquatic > Freshwater > Wetlands > Sediment | place: USA...
AGAAACCGCATTCTTCTTTCGCTTCCTGATGGTGAGTTCGAGGCGCTGCGTCCCTTCTTGAGTTTTGAGGAACTTCCACGCGGCACCAGCCTCCACGAACCCGGAAACAAACTGGAGTTTGTCCATTTTCTTAACCACGGCCTGGTTTCTATCATGGTTGCCACCAGAGAAGGCAAGACCGTGGAGGTGGGCGTGGTAGGAAACGAAGGATTGGTGGGTACGCCTGCTCTCGTAGGCTTGAACAGAAGCCCCCACCGTGCGATTGTGCAGATCGCAGGCGATGGGCTCCGCGTACCTGTCAATGCCGTTCAAAGCGCTCTGCAATCGAGTCCATACCTGCAACACATCTCAAGTCTGCACGCCATAATTCAGGGAATGCAGGCGGCTCAGTCGGCAGCCTGTAACCGACTTCACCCAGTGGAGCAAAGGCTGGCTCGCTGGCTGTTGATCATGCAAGACCGGGTTGACCAAGATTCTTTGTACCTGACCCATGATTTCCTGGCCACAATGCTCGGAACGGACCGCCCGAGCGTCAGCCTGGCAGCCGGCATTCTCCACAAGAAGGGCACGATCGAATACACACGGGGCTCGGTCAGAATCGTCAATCGTAGGCGGCTCGAAGAAACCGCGTGTGAGTGCTACGGCGTGATGCAGCAGTTCAATGGTCCACTCGGTCTCAGGTGACAAGTAGTTTTGCGCGTGAGCGGACACTCCTGTCCCCCACGCCATACAAGTAAGTTCGTCACCCGGCCTCGTCGTTATACGTTATGCTCCTGTCGGGGCTACAGATTTCACCTGATCGTGGATCCACAGGCGAATGCCGTAGGATGGTTTGGACCGGCCGCAGCTGCGGCTGCGAAGCATTACCCATTCACGACCACGGCTGTTGCACCGTCCTTGGCATCATTCCTTTGGCACGCTGCCAGCCACTGGGCCAGGAAGTCGAGAACTTCTTCCGGCGGCTTCAACCGTAACTGAGCGGCGGTCTCCCGCCACTCCGGGCGCACCAGTACGCTCAACCCACGGCCGCGGATCGCCCGAAACGCGGATTCGTCGGTAGAATCGTCTCCCAGATAGGCGGACACAACGCCGGCCCCCTCCTCGCCGAGCAAAATGCGGACCACATCGCCCTTGTCGACCCCGGGCGCCCGGATTTCCACTCCGCCATCGAATTCGAGCATTTGCAGTCCGCTCCAGTCCGCAATCGGTTCCCATCCCAATAACACCCGCGCGCGAATTTCCTCCGCTGCGCTGTCGCTCAGTCCCCGCCAGTGGGCGGCGATGCTGCCCGTCTTGAATTCCGCGGTGTGCCGCAGTTCCTGATAATCCAGCCACCGTCCCGCGTCCGATAATGCATCGCGATAGCACTGCTTCACTCGCGCTGTTTCCACCCGCCCATTGGTTCGGCGACGCTGCATCCCGTGCAATCCCCACAGTTCAGGCAGCGGTTGAATTCCCAGCCTAAGGATCAATTCACTAAGCTCTCGTCCTGAGACAATCACGACGCGCGTCCGTCCGCCGTTCATAATCTTCCGTACAGCCGCTGCCATCCCAGGATACGGATATACGCGATCCCGTTCTTTGCGGAGGGGAGCTAGGGTCCCGTCGTAGTCGAGCATCAGCAGTCTGGCCGGCGCCGCGGCCACCGCTTCCAGGAATTGATTGATCTGAAGCCGTGTTTCAGGTCCCAATCCGCTTCCTCTTGAGCAGAGTCGTGAATCACGCACGGAGCTTCTCGTACGTCTCCGCCGTCTCATCGAGCCGGACTTCGCAGAGCTCGGCGATCAGGTTCCCCGCCCAGCGATAGATGTTGTGCTCCCGGATCGTCTTGCGCATGCGTTGCATGCGCATTTGCTTTTCTTCGGGTTGCATTTCGAGCGCCACCCGGATCGCCTCCGCGGTCTGATCAATGTCGTAAGGATTGACCAGCAGGGCATCTCGCAACTCGCGCGCCGCCCCCGTGAATTGACTCAGAATCAGCACACCACTTTCGTCCTGGCGCTCCGCCAGAAATTCCTTGGCCACCAGATTCATCCCGTCATGCAGCGAAGTAACCAGGCACACGTCGGCCGCGCGATAGAACGGTTTGATTTCTTTGTGGCTATGCTGGCGAGTCCGCAGCACCAAGGGCTTCCATTTGCCTGTCTGAAAACGCCAGTTAATCCGGTCGGCCTCCGCTCCCACTTCCGCCAGCAAGTCGTGATAGCGTTTGATGTGCGTCCGGCTCGGCGCAGCGATTTGCAGGAACGTGAATCTTTTTTGGTAGGCCGGGTACTTTTCCAGAAAGCGTTCGATCGCCAGGAATCGCTCCAGTATGCCTTTGGTGTAATCCACCCGGTCCACTCCCACGCCAAGGAACCTGGCCTCGTCGCCGCCCAGATTTCGGAGCAGAGCCGCACGTTCCATATAAGAGGATTCTCGGTTCCCGCCATCGGATTCGCCCTTGGGTAGGTCCACGCTGATGGGAAAAGGGCGAACGACACTGCGATGGTCCTGGCGCATCACGGAAAAATGCTCCCAATCCACGCGGGACTCCAGCACTCGATCAACTGTTTGCAGAAAATTGTTGCAGTGCGCCTGAACGTGAAACCCGATTAGATCCGCGCCCAGCAGCCCATCCACCAGCTGCCGCTGCCACGGACAAATGCCAAACGCCTCCGGATTGGGCCAAGGAATGTGCCAAAAAATCGCCACTCGGGCGTCCGGCTTCTTTTCCTTGATCATCCGTGGCAAGAGCGCAAGGTGATAGTCCTGAGCCAGCACCACCGGACTCGGCTCGCTTTCAAACTCTTCCACGGTTGCAGCCGTGAACTTGCGGTTGACCTCCTGATAAAGCTGCCAATCGTCGGCCCGAAAAATTGGACGCGTATGGGCAATGTGGCAAAGCGGCCAAAGACCTTCGTTGGCAAAACCGTAGTAGTATCCTTCTTCCTCTTGCTTGCTTAGCCACACACGCCGCAACGTGTAACGCGGTTCGTCGGGAGGAACACGCAGACGGTCGCGTTGGTCCACCGTTTCTGCGTCGGCGTCACCCGCGCCATGTGCGATCCAGGTGCCGTCGCAAGCTCTCAGTACCGGCTCCAGCGCGGTCACCAGCCCACTTGGGGGCACGATGACCTCGAGTTGTTTGCCATTGCGCTGGTGCGCATAAGGCTCACGATTCGAAACCACAAGCAGGCGGCTCCCCTGTAGCCGTGCCCGCACCTGCACCGAAAGACGTTCTGCTGTCCACAGTGATTCCGCCGCATCCCGCAAGCGAGCCTCATTCTCAGCCGCATTTCGCGCCTGGCTCAGGCTTTCTGACATGGTTGCGACTTCACGCGCCAAGGGGCGGAACATCCCCAGATTGGGCATCTCGTGCCGCGATGAAACACGTCCCATGCGCAGTGCCCTCATCCATTGAGCCGCCTGCGCGATAGGACCTGCGATGCTCCAGCGCACGATCAGCAGTGTGATCAGCACGATCAAGAAGACTTGTGCCAGAACGTGAAAAAATGTCTCGCGCCAAACCTGCATAACCTGGGCGCGGATATAACCGGCATCGTGCACGACAGCCAGCCCTCCCACCACTTCACCCTTCTGATGGACGGGCACGACAAAAATGTGGACCTGTTTATTTGCCAGCCGCGTGAAAGCGCTGTCGCCCTTATCTTGGGCAACGGGCTCAAGCAGCGAATCGGGAATCGAAGTCAGCGCGGTTCCGAGTTCCGGCGTAACCGCGACCACCTTGCCGGTACGGTCGTAGGCAGCGATGCCCACCAGGTGCTCGCGCTTGCCGAACCGCTGCACGAACGCCTGCAGGTCTCTGTCTGAATCCCTGCCCCATAAACGCTCGACGCTCCCCGTCAGGCTCTCCGCCAGGATTTCCGCCCGCCTTTCCAGTTCCCGGCGCAGGCCTTGTTTCTCTTCCACAACCTGGTAGTAGGAGAAACCGAGAGAGACCAGCGTCACGCCAAGAATCAGAGACACAATCAGGCGGACGCTTAGCAAGCGCATGGACTCTCCTATCCCAACCTATGGAAACCCACGTTGGGACGACTATAGCAGCAAACGGGTTGTCTGGAACGAAAGAGCGCAGCAATAACTTTGTCGTCCGCCGCTTGTCGTCGATCGTCAGGAAGCGTCTTCTCGGTGCTGCTCCGACTCAAGACGCCATTTGGCTTTGTTGACATCCTTCAGCCGAGTCATGCTGAGCGAGGATTGAGCTTCGCGGATGCGAAGCTCAACCCCAGTCGAAGCATCCCTATGCGTAGACAAAAGCCACCCGAGAGCGCTGGTGTGGAGGCGGGGCTCCACTCCGCCTTGAACGGGGCAGAGCCCCGTCCCCACACCGCCCTATAAGACTTCCTCCAAGACAGCGAAGAAACCACCGGCCCTTTGCTTTTGGCGGGCGTTGCATTGTAATGGTCCTGCGTGAGCTTGGGACAACCACTCTCGGCAGCCGGCCGATCGCCCCTTCGACTTTGGGCGATTCTTGCCCTGATCGGATTCACCGCGACCGTCGCACAGATTGTGTTGCTGCGCGAACTCATGGTCGTCTTCTATGGCAACGAGATCTCGATGGGAGTCATGCTCGCCTGTTGGCTTCTGTGGACGGGGCTGGGCAGCGGCGTACTTGGCCGCTTCGCCGCAAAAGCGGCCGATCCGGCGAGGCTTATGGCCGCGTCGCAGATGCTGCTGGCGATCCTTTTCCCGGCAACAATCTTGGCGGTGCGCGCCAGCCGCGGCCTTTTCCACGCGCTTCCCGGAGAACTTCTCGGACCGGCGCCGATTTTTCTAACTTGCTTGTTCACGTTGAGTTGTTTCTGCGCCGTATCGGGCTACGTGTTTGTCGCCGGCAGCCGGTTCCATGCCAAAGAGTCCGGCTCTTCCGCCCCGATCGCAGTCAACTCCGTTTATTTGCTCGAAGCGGCTGGATCGGCGCTGGGCGGAGTTCTGGCCAGCCTGGTGTTGCTTCGCTCTTTGAATTCCCTTCAGATCGCGTTCTTCGTCAGCACCCTGAACTTGATGGCCGCCGCAGTTTTATTTCTGCGCAAACGATGGCATCGCTTTGCTGTCGTCCTGATCTTATTTGCCGCCTGGGTGCTGCTCGGGCCGCGCGAAGGCCGCAAGTTGGAGACTTATTCTCTGTCCCGCCTCTGGCCGGGCTTTCGCCTGGTGGATGCGCGCAACTCGGTGTATGGCAATCTGGCGGTGGTCGAGACGGGCGGAATCCGCAGCCTGTTTGAGAACGGGCTCCTGATGTTCAATGCGCCCGACCCCGCTTCGGCCGAAGAGGCCGTGCACTTTGCCTTGCTCGAGCACCCTGCCCCGCGAAGCCTGCTTCTCATTGGAGGCGGCGCTGGGGGAAGCCTGCTGCAAGCCCTGCAGCATCCCAGCCTCGAGCGGGTAGACTACGTCGAACTCGATCCGGCTGTGCTCGAACTTGCCGAGCGCTATTTCCCGAAACAGTGGGCCGCCGCGCGCGCCGACCCGCGCGTGCATGTTCACCATGCAGATGGACGGTTGTTCTTGAAAACGACGGATCAGGTTTTTGACGTCATCATCGTCAATCTGCCGACGCCCCAGACAGCGCAATTGAACCGCTTCTACACCTCCGACTTCTTTCGCGAAGCAGCGGAAAAACTTGCCGACGGAGGAGTCTTCTCCTTTCAACTGCACGCTGCCGAAGAGTACCTGAGCCCCGACCTGAGCGCCTTTCTGCGCTGCATCGTCAAATCGTTGCACGAGGCGTTTCCCGTAGTGCAGACGATTCCCGGTGATATCGTGCATTTCTTCGCCGCGAAGCGGGATGGCATTCTGGCCGCTGACTCGGCCGAACTGCTGGCGCGCTTGCGCTCACGGCGCCTGAAGACCAGCTATGTGCGCGAATATTACATCCCCTTTCGCATGATGCCCGACCGGATCGCCGATCTGGACGAGAACATTCAACCCCGCTCTGACACCGCCATCGACCGCGATTTGGCGCCCATCGCTTACTACTTTGACGTTGAGCTTTGGAGTACGCAGTTCAATCGCGAATATCAGCACGTCTTCGAGTCCATCGCGCGAGTTCGATTCGGGCCGCTGGTGGAGTGGGCTGCGGCGCTGCTTGTGGTCATTGCTGCGGTTATCGCCTGTTGGCCGCGATCGGCTGTCCGCGTTCGCGGGAGTGCCGGGTTCTCGATCGCCCTTGCCGGCCTGACGATGATCAGCCTGGAAGTGCTGCTCTTGTTGGGCTTTCAAGCCGTCTACGGCTACGTCTATCACCAGTTAGCCATCCTGATTGCTCTCTTTATGACGGGCATGGCCCTGGGAAGTTGGTGGCGTCTGAGGCGGATCGCCAGCTCTTCCCCTGCCACTTCCCCGCGCTCAGCCTTGATGCAGTTGGGAGGTCTGCAAGTTCTCGCCGCCTTATCTCCACTCCTGCTGTACTTGTTTCTAAGTTCGCTGGCTGGCGTGCGGAGCTCGAACGTACTTGCTCTCGCCAGCCAGATCCTCTTTCCTGCAATGGCCTTGCTGGCGGGCCTGCTCGGAGGATATGAATTCGCGCTCGCCACTGAAATCTTTTTTTCGGATGCACAAGCGCCCCAGGCGAGTATGGGAATGCTCTACGGGATAGATCTGGTCGGGGCGTGCCTGGGCGCGCTGCTGCTCAGTGCTTTCCTGCTTCCGCTGTTCGGCTTTCTCAAAGCCGCTGCCTTCATCGCGGTGGTGAACCTGGTACCGGCTCTCCTGGCCGCGTGCGTGGCTTGGGCCATGCCGGAGTTTCATCAGGAGTGAGGTTGCGCGAGACATCCGTCTCCCCAAACACGACCGCCGTGAACATGAAAAGATCTGCGTCTTTGTCGCGCCAGGCCTTCGACGGCAATCCAGCCTTCATCGCCGTTTCGTCGAGCAGCGTGTTGCGATCCCAGTGTTGTTCGGGCGCAACCTGCGGAAGCAGCAACCCGCGTGTGTGCCCCTTCACGATCATGAGACCGTGCTCGCCGACCTTGATCTGACCAATGTCCGAAACGCGCCGCAGCGGCGAAAGGACGGAAACTTCGTAAGTCAATTGCGATAACTCGCCCGTTGTCACGGGGTGAAAACGCGGGTCGCGCAAGGCGGCGTGGGCGGCGACATCGCGCACGGTTTCCGCGAGAGGCTGCATGGCCACTGTATATCCAATGCAACCGCGAAGCTCGCCATTTTCTTTGAGCGTGACGAAGGCGCCGCGATCCTGCATCAGGGTGGCCGGCAAGTTCGCCGGGAGTTCATACAACTTTTGTTCCCTCACCGCCGATTCGACGGATTTCCTGGCGATCTCCAGCAACTGCCGCTTTTCCGATGAAGTCAGCGAGAACTTCGGCATCTGCGCGCCGTGGTCCTGTTGCTCCTTGATCAAAGCAACCGCGCTGTAGCCAACGACCCGGCTGCGGTCGCCAGTCACATCGCCGGAGTTCGCGTACTTGAGCACCTGTGCGCGTGTTGCCCCCAAACGCTCCGCCGCAATCATCGCCGCCACGATGGGCGCTCCTCCGCACGCCTCCCAGGTGCGATTTGCAAAGTTGTCGGAAAGCGTCAGGTAGTCATATTCGCCAACCGCGTTCAATGTCTTGCCATCGATCGTGACGGCTTGGTCGTAGGGATGGTAATGCGAAAGATCGGAGCTGGCAACGATCAGCGTGTCCGTCCCTCGGATCAGTTCTGCCAGTGCGACCCCAAGAGCTCGGCTGGCCTGGTAGCTTTGCTCGCCCATGACAATGGGCACAAGCTGAAAATCGCCAAGCACCCGCTGCAGGAACGGCAACTGATCCTCAAGCGCATGCTCGAGCCCCTCGGCGGTCGGAACATGGCCATGGCTGGAAAGCTTGATCTCCGGGTTCATGCTCGCGAGCTTCCGCGCGAATTCCTTGTCCACGGCGACTCTTCCCAGGGGAGTGACGTAGGCGTCGCCCTCGTAGACCGAGGTGAACGAGAATGCCTCAAAGTGCGAGGGCGCGATGACGACGACTCGATGCGTGGGCCGTCCTTTTAATAGGGCATAGCTATGCCCCGCCACCCCTCCGGAAAACGGATATCCCGCATGGGGCGCGACGAGCGCGATGATTTGGCCTTTCTGTGCGGGAACCACGGCATGTGTCACGAAGCCGTCCACCATCGCGGCCAACTCCTTGGCATCGGCCGGATAGAAGGCCCCCGCAACCGCCGCTTGCCTGACCTGCTCCGATCCCGTCGGCGGGCTTCCCGCCACCAGCGAGCATCCAGCCAACAAGGGAATTGCGATCAATAGTGCAAGTCTGATTCTCGCCTTCATAGGAACCCCAATTCTCGTGCGTCTCAGCGGGTCAGTCCCCTAACTCCAAACGCCTGGAATCACGCGCTGGCAATACTCGCACTTGCCTTTGCGAATATGGTTCTGCGTAACCGTGAAACCGGCGCGCTCAATGAGCAGATGACGGCACTTTGGGCAATACGTGTTCTCGGCGGGATGTCCGGGCACATTTCCGATGTACACATACTGCAAGCCTTCAGCGTCGGCGATCGCCTTGCCACGCTCCAGCGTTTCGACGGGCGTGGGTGGCAGGTTTTTCAGCAAGAACATAGGATGAAAGCGCGTGAAATGGATGGGAACGTCGGTGCCGAGATTCGCCTTGACCCACTTCGCCAGATCGCGAAATTCAGCGTCGCTGTCATTCAGTGTTGGTACGATCAGGTGCACGATCTCCATCCACTTGGCTTCCTTCCGCGTCGTGACCAGCGTATCCAGAATGGGTTGGAGCTCGGCATCCACTACCTCGCGGTAATACTTTGCTGAAAATGACTTCATATCAATCTTGATGGCGTCCACGTGGCGGCACAGCCGCTTCAGCGGCTCCTGCTGAATAAAGCCGTTCGACACCACCACAGCCTTCAGCCCATGCTCGCGGGCTGCGTCGGCTGCGTCGGTGACAAACTCGTTCCATACCGTCGGCTCGCTGTAGGTGAAAGCCACCGCCGGACATTCGTTCTGTTTGGCCAACGACGCTACGTCGGCGGGTGGCATATAGCGAGCCGGCAAGTCTTCCGGCTTGGCCTGCGAGATTTCCCAGTTCTGGCAGAACTTGCAGGTGACATTGCATCCCGCCGTGGCCAGGGAAAATGCCACAATGCCGGGATGAAAGTGGAAAAAGGGCTTCTTCTCGATCGGGTCAACGTGCGCGGCACATACCCGGCCGTGTACCAGCGTATAGTACGTTCCTCCCCGGTTTTCGCGGATGCGGCAATGGCCGCGCTCCCCGTCTGCGACCACGCAGCCGCGCGGGCACAGCTTGCAGTTCACAATCTTGCCCGGCAGCTTTTCATAGAATCGCGCCTCCATGCGGAAACGCGAGTCATCTTCCTTGGTGGAGGATGTCGCCAGCGCCGCCGCTGGCGTGCCGCGGAGACAAACGGCAGCGCAAGCCGCCAGGCACGGAACTGTCGCTGCCTTTAAGAATGTCCTGCGATCCGTAGCCGACGTACCGAGATTAAGCGACGGAACCGAAAAACCCACTTCGGAATCGCGGCCGCTTAACTCGCGCTGCTGATGAAAACGGAGAAAGGAGTTGCAATCGCCGTGGGCGGTGATTGGAGTATCCTGCATAAGCCCACCTCAGCGCTTTGATTTCTAACCCAATTGTAGTCCCGAGTCATCCTGAGAGTCTGTGACTCTTTGTGCCGAGTCATCCTGAGCGAAGCGAAGGATCTATGCATTTCGTTCGCACTACCGAGCTCCTCGCTTTGTGCTGAACAACACCGTCTGGCCGAGACGGCAAGCCCTCGCATGCTCCTGGACACAGACCCCAAAGGACCTGCGCCTCCACCCTAGTGCACTCCGAACCTCGAGTCTGTGACCTGAATCACGGCGGAAAGGGCCTTCGCGGACCACAATTCTTGGTTGTCGCGATTCCCGGTTGTCCATAGACCCGGCTTTCGCGACGCTTGAACTCACGTTTTCATCCCGTTACCAGGAGCACATAACATGGAGCCGTTTCGCCACCACATATTTGTCTGTACCCAGGAAAAGCCGGAAGGCGTCACCTGCTGCCCGAGCGGCGGATCGTGGCGTGTTTTGCAGGCCCTGCAGCGCGAATTGGGCGCTCAGGGATTGGATAGCGAAGTGCAGGTAAGCACCTGCGGTTGCCTCGGCCTCTGCGATGACGGGCCGATCATGATCACCTACCCTGAAGGCGCCTGGTATCGCAAAGTCAAAGAGGAAGATGTCTCGGAGATCGTGAGCTCTCATTTGCGGTCCGGCAAAGTGGTTTCGCGCCTTGAGTGGAGCGATGCGCCGGCAATGAAAGCGATGGCGACTGAGCACCGCGACCACTATCGCGCCATGCTCAAGGCCAGAGACGAGGCCGGCGTTCTTCCGGACGATTTGAACGAAATGGCGCGAGCTTTCATGCCCAGCCGGGCGCTGCTCACGGCGCTTGAACTGGATGTATTCACGGCCGTCGGTAAAGGCGCCTCCGCCGAGCAGGTGGCACAGAAGATCCACGGTAACCCACGCGCCGCGGAGATGCTGCTCAATGCGCTGGCGAGTCTGAAGCTGCTCGACAAGTGCGATGGAGCGTTCTTCAACACGGCTGCCAGCGCCCGTTTTCTGGCGGAGGGCTCGCGCGACAGTGCCCGCCGCAGTCTATTGCACACCGCTCACATGTGGCAGCGCTGGTCCACTCTGACGGAGTGTGTGCGCGCCGGGACGTCGGTTACTACCCGCGTTCGCGATGACAACTGGGTGACAGCCTTTATTGCGGCCATGGACCGCAATGCCAAAGAGCGGGCGGGTTCGGTGGTGAAGGCAGTCGCGCCCAGCGGAATCAAGCGCATGTTGGACCTGGGTGGAGGATCGGGCGCCTATTCCATCGCGTTTGCGCGCGCCGTGCCAGAGCTAAAGTCGGAAATCCTCGATCTCGGCGATGTCGTTCCGCTCACTAAGGAATACATCCGGCAAGCCGGTCTCGCCGACCGCATCAGCACCCGCGTGGGCGACATGTTGCATGATCCGCTGGGAGAGAACTACGACCTGATTCTGGTCTCTGCTATCTGTCACATGTTTTCTCCCGAAGAGAACCAGCAGCTATTGCAACGCGCCTACAGCGCACTGGCTCCCAAAGGGCAGCTGGTCGTCCAGGACTTTATTCTGGAGCCGAGCAAGACCGCTCCCCGCGCCGCTGCGCTGTTCTCGCTGAATATGCTTGTGGGCACTCGAGCGGGCAGCAGCTATAGCGAGCCGGAGTATGCGGCCTGGATGCAAAAGGTGGGCTTCTCTGACGTGCGCCGAGTCCGGCTGCCCGGACCAAGCGGCCTGATGATCGGGGTCCGTCTATAGAACTCACCAGCGGTCATTGTGCTGAAGCGTGAGCAGCGGTCATTTTCGGACAAAAAAATTCTGGCCGCTTCCCCGGGACTGATCGCACTCACTGCTAACGGGGGTTGCCACCCACATTGGACGTCACTATCGGCGACGGCCTCTACAAGAACTGTCAGGCAACCTCTTGTCGTGCCGGCGTCTGCAGGCGGTTCAGTATGGACTCCAGCAGCTCCTCACGCCGGCGCAGAAGCACCTTGAATTCGTGGTGGTCCGTATGCGCAATCTCGATCTGAATTACCCGATAGCGCTGCTCCATGATGGTCAACAGCAGTTCCCGTTCCTCCTCCGTTAGTATCAGCTCCATGGTTTCCTCCCGTCACAGCCTCTGCGCTTGCAATATGGAATTAACCCTATCGTTATTATAGCCAACGCCCCTTAGGCTGCCGTGATGTACGTCACGAACACCTGTGTCCGTGGAGCGACCAACTGGCCGCCGGCGATCCAGTGTCGGAACCCGCAATCGCGGCAACGAGAATTACTTCTTCCCCAGGAAGCGAATGCGTGCGGTAAAGGCCCGCCCGGAATAGTTGCTGAAGGTGAGGAAGTGATTCGAACACGCCTGACACTGCGAGTCCACATCGTTATTGACAGTGCCGTAGTTCTTGCGCCCAGTGATGTTATCGAACCCGCCGCGCAGCGCCCAATAGAAGCCGAAAGCGTGAAAACGCTTCTCAATGTGCGTGTTTAGGGTGAAGTACTGCGGGAAGCGCAGGAAATATGGAGTAGCGGTTTGCCCGCCGGAGGGAGTGGCAAACTGCTGCTGGTTGTTGACCACGTAGAAAGGGAAGCCGGTGCGGTACTCGGTCGAGTAGCCGAAGTCGAGGCGTTTGATCAGCGGCAAAGACGGCAGCGGCAGAAATCCCCAGGAGAGGAAGCGGTTGGGGGCATCCCAGGCATAGGGGCCCGGCTGCTGCGTGCTGAAGACGGGGTTATCGACGTTGAGGTCGAGCACTTGGTCGGAGTGGGATCTTGAGCGGATATACGAGCCCATGATCATGTGCCCTTTTTCAAAAACGCGGCGCAGGTTGATCTCGAAGGAATCGAAACGATCGCTACGCTGGTTCTCCAGCTGGAACTGCGCGGTGCACGGGGTTTGCGGGGTGCAGTTGTTCTCTCCGGCGCCCAGACCAATCGGATTCAGCCAGTTGTAGTCGAAGCCGTTCGTGCTGCGCTTCTCAATAAACTCCGCTTTCAGGTAGACGCGTCCCGGAAGTTTCTGTTCCAGCCCGAGACTCCAGTTGAGATAGCGCGGAGCTTCCAGCGTGGCTCGGTTTACCAAAAACGCCGACGTGACGTCCTGTGCGGTTGGCAGTCCCGAAGAATCGTAGAACGTGTCGGTGCGCATGCCAGCCTCAGGGCGAGCGAGCAGAAAAATTGGCGTCGCATCGTAGAACAGGCCGATTCCGCCCGAAAACTTGGTGTCGGCTGTTTCGCTCAGGACATAGGTTGCAGCCAGGCGTGGCGAAACCAGCGCGCCGCGGACGATCTCATCCCAGTCGAAGCGCAGCCCGCCTTCTATGAGAAAACGGTTAGTGATCAGCCAGCGATCCTGAGCGTATCCGCTGAGTTCGGCATTGTGGCGCTCGCCTAACGCCGGATTTGAGAATGTAGAGTAGCGAGAACAGGGCGAGGGAATAGCCTGACAGGCATTCGGGTCGGAAATGGTCTGCAAGTTGGGCAGATACGAGATCGGGTCACGAAAAAAGTTGAAGTCGTAGCGCAGGCGATCCATGTCCACGCCAACTTTGAACTGGTGATTCCCATGCCATTCGACTGGCTTAAAGAAGAGGTTCGAGTAAAGCTGCCAGCGGTCGGCCTGGGTGTGAGCCGTGAAATAGTAGCTGCCGCCGGCAATACTCGGATTTACGAAGTATGGTTCAGCACCTCGCGGGACTTGGTCCAGATCGTACCGGTTAAACCCGAATCCGGTTTCAAGAAGCGCGCCGCTCTTGAAGTAGTACTGGTCTTTCATGCTGCCCTGGTACATAGGCATGTCGAGGGCGGGCGTCGAAGCGGGTGGGTTCTGCAGATTCATGCCGGCGTGCTGGTCATGCGCAAAGTTCACGTTGAAGCTCGTGGTCAGAATATTGCGCGAGGTCAGGTTGGCCTGAACCTTGAACAAATTGCCGACCCGCCAGAACACGTCGCTATCAGGCTGCGGCGGCTGCAGCGTCAGCAACTCCGGCAGCACGATGTTGTCGTATTCGCCGTCGGCGCCGATGTAGTACCAGGCGCGCCCTTTGCTGATCGGTCCTGAAATAGCCAAACGGGGCGTGAGCTTATCCAGGGTGATTCCGTTCTTGTTCTGCAGCGACGGGACGAAATCGGTAGCGGTAAAGCGAAAATGATCGTCGCCGCTGGCGGTATTCAGTTCGAGCACGCCGCCGGAGCTTTTTCCATATTCGGCAGAGACGCGGCTGGTCTGGACGTTGAGCGAGCGAAACGAGTCGGTAGAGACGCGCAAGAGCAGTTGGCCATTGGCAGGCTGGGTGACGTTAAAGCCGTCGAACAGGACCAGCGTCTGATAAGTCTCGGCGCCGGTGATGTGGGGCTGTAAGGAAGGATCATTAATCACCTGCGGGATGTACTCCAGCGCTTCGCGGTAGTCGCGCGTCGTTGGATAAGGAAGATTGATGACGTCCACGCCGCTGATTTGTTCGTGTGCGCTGATCTGTTCCGGATCGATGGTGGGCAGCGACTCCTGTACATTGACGACTTCGCGCACCTCACGCTGACGCGCCAGCGTGAATTCGAAAACGTTGCTGGTCTGGTCGAAGTGCAGGTCGGCAACCTCGGTCGCATAGAAGTTTTCTTTCTCCACGCGAGCCCGGTACGAGCGGCCAGCCGCCACCGCCAGCGTGCACACCCCGATAGGACTGGTTCGGCATTGCAGGGACGACGAGCCGTCTGCAGCGGTGAGTTGAACCAGAGCATCACCGACGCCGACACCGTTCTCATCCAGCACGGAGATGGTGATCCGTTGCGCAGTCTGGGTTTGCGCCCAAGCGCAGCTCAGAGCGAGCCCGCAGAAAAATAGTACCCAGCGCTTAGGGGTGCTCATAACGCGGCGACAAAAAGTGCCGCCTTATTGTCTCGCAAATCGGGCATCCTGCGCTCTGCCGTGACGATTTTGACCTTGCTTTGCTGTCATTCCGAGCCGTCCGAGGCCGCGCTTGCGCGGCGAGAATGAGCGAGGAATCTGCTTTCCGCCGCCTTTTCCGCAGCCTCTTCCGCCGCACCGAAAGCCTGCAGTCCTGCTCTAGCCCAGCTTCTTCCTGGCAAACGGCACCGCGTACGCAGCCGGTGGATTATGCGAGCTAGCGGCGGACGCCTTGCGATAGTACTCCATCGCCCTATCCTTCTCTCCCAGCTTTTCGTAGGTCTGACCCAGCAGACACTGGATGAACGGATCGTTCTGGTTCGCTTTGTTCAGCTCTTCCAGTGCGCTCTTGTAGTCTCCCGCATAGAACGCCACGTAGCCTTTCAGGTACGGGAAAAATGGCGCCTGCTCGGGAATGGCGCCCTTGTCGAGCAGCGCTTTCGCCGCAGCAACATGCTTTTGTGCTTCGGCTTGCTCGCCTCGCCGGGCGGCGATGCGAGCCTGCGCATGCTCCCACCGGAAATTCCATAGGTCTTGGCGCGCAGGTTTGATATCCGGTTCCTTCAAGCCCGTGTCGTGCCCAAGCTTGTACCATTTCTGCGCGGCTTCCAAATCGCCGGAATCGATACACACCCGAGCCGCTTCGTCCGCAATTTCTCCCTGCTGAAAGAAGTTCTTCACGCTGCCGTAGAAATCAAAGGCCTGTTGTTCGTACTCGATTGCCTTGTTGCAATTCCCCTCGAAAGCATAAGAAATGGCCATCGCCCTTTGCGCTCCGGCCTTGTGTTCCGGCGTGTCCGCCACCTCGATTGCTTTTGAGAAGTATTTCCTCGCCTCGTCGCTCTTTCCCATCAGGTCGAGCACGCTCCCAGACGCGATGTTGGCGGCAAACAAATCCGGCGAGGCCTGGAGCGTCTTGCGATAAAGTGCCAGCGCCTCGTCGGGCTTTCCTTCACGAATCAACTGCTGGCCCTGCTTGACAAACTCAGGCTGTTGCTGCTGTCCCGGCGGTCCAGGCGCTTGCCCAAACATCGAAGCCGACGAACCAAGCAAGAAGAACAACAACCAAAGAGTCGCGCGGATGGTGTTTTTCATGAGTGTTTATGGGCCTCCAGCCCACCGAAGATGATGAAGATCGTGGGTGCTCCATCCTAACGTCGCGCTTTTGGCGATGTTAGGATGGGGATTTTCGACAGAGCCACGATTATAAATCGCCTCCGTAACCGAACAGACGACGGTGAGCCGCTCAATTCTCAGGTTGTGCCCTTGCGCCGTCGGCCAACACTTCGATTAGCCGCAGCGCAGTTCTCAGCGTCTTGTCATCTTGGTCGTGGTCGGGATCAAAGACTGCCAGGGTAGCGGCCCTTACGCGGAAGCGGGCAAAGACGCCACGAATAGCTTTCTCCATGTCCTCTAGGGAAATCCCGCCAGGCACGGGAGCGATTGCGACACCGGGCGCCACCTTTGGGTCTAACGAATCCATGTCGATATGGAGGTAAACCTCGGATACGCGCTGCGCCAGCTTGTCGAGGGCGGTCCGCACATCCGACTGCGGCTTGCCCTCATGCCATTTCACGACTCGGATGCCGGAATGATCAAAGCGTTCCTTCTCCGCAGGGTCTAAGTCGCGCACGCCCAACACAAGCGTTGCCGATTCAGAGATCGGAGTGTTGTCTCCCACCTGTGCCCAGTAACTCCGGTAGCAATGGCCCGTGATCACAGCCAGGCACATGCCGGGAAGATATCCAGTGATGGTCGTTTCCGGCGTGTTGAAATCGCCATGCGCATCGAACCACACCACCCCGCACTGGGCGTGGTCGAAGCCCGAGAGTATGCCTGCGCTGGCATCACAGCCTGCAGCCAACACCAAGGGAAGCCGCCCCGCACCAACAGACTGCCGAACCACTGAGGCGAGCCCTCTGTTCACCGCCAACGACGCATTCCCGCTATCGAGAAAGGGCCCGCCGCGGTCAACCCGCTCCACAATCACCGCGACTCCCTTTGCGGCGACCAGCTTCTCCGCGCCCGCCTGGACGAGAAGCCCCGGCCCCTTCCCCTGACGCTCGTCACCCATCATGTAAGGAACCTGAATCAGAGAAACATCCACAAGTCACCTCTGCTCCAGAGCGAATTCCGGAAAGGTGTATCCCGTCCCGCTCTACTCTCCACATTACGCTTATCTCACGTCACACCGATTTCACATTACGCCCATCTCACATCGCGCCGATTTCACATTACGCCTATCCGTAGAGACGCGGCTTGCCGCGTCTCCCCTCTGCGCTCAGAGGCTGTGACTTTCTTAGGGAGTCATCCTGAGCGCAGCAGGGACTTCACGAAGTGAAGTCCCCGCGGAGTCGAAGGACCCCGCGCCAGTTAGCACTACCCGCGCCGACGCGGGGCATTCTCACCGGTTCGCGATCGAACCGCCTCGGAACACCATTTCCGCTCCCCAGTGCTCAGCCAAATCTGTCCAGCACGCGAAACCAAGCGAAGGCTCTATGTTTTTCGTTCTTGCCACCGGTAGCCCGTCAAATGCACAAGTCCCTTCGCTACGATCAAGACGACGATAGGATATAGCAACCATGAAGCACCATAACTCCTTATTCCGGAATATCTTACCAAGGAACCCTCTTTCCCCAGAGGCCAATTGTGAACGTAAGTCGTTATTTATCAAAGATATGGCCAGCATCTCCACCCCCGCGCTGAATTGTCACTATATTATTCAATGACCAGGAAAAACCGAGCAAAGTCGCATCTAACTCCTTGATTCTGAAATACTTTACGTCTAAGTCCTTATTTCTCAAAGACGTGGCGAGGAATTCCAGCTAAGTCTTTGATTCCAAAAGACCGCGTAAAGGGGGATCCCGTAACCAGATGGTAAACTTGGCAGTGCTCGGCAAAAAGGGCCAAACGAGACCGTGGAATCGCTCGAACCGCCAACCTCTCAATTGGATTCGCCCAGGATAATGTGTTCCTCCGAGACAAAGTAGGCCACTTTGCTGTCATCAATGAAGTTCGCCTCGTCTTCAGTTGCTGCCTTCCACTCCCGCGATTGGCGAGCTGCCAGCAAAGCTTCCACATCGTCAAACCAGAGTTCAGCCATCCCATCGTAGTCATTGTGATGTTCGTCTCCGGGGACAGTCAGTCGATGGCTCTGTACCAGTTTGCGAAGTCCAGGGATGCGAGCGCCGATTGGGCCGTGAACATTCTTCCAGTAGCGAAAGAATTCCTCATCCGTCAAGCCAGCTCTCTTGGTGATGCAATAAACAAGTTTCACCATAACCATCCACACCTTGTGATGAGTTTATCGAACGCGGAAAGATCCAGCTCCCATACACGGTGCGCCATAAACAAGATGATTCGAGCTTAGGAAAGTGACAGAATTAGTTCGCACTTCAGATCGAATCGAAGAAGGAGCCATCATGCGACCTGCGAACGTCATTTGGTGCATCCTCAGTATTGTTGCTGTCTGCGCCCTTGCGCCCCGAGTTTCCGCACAGATGCCAGCGTCGAGCCAACGCATCGTGATTGCCGCAAGCACCGTGCTCGATGGCAAGGGCCACATACTGCACGACGTTCACATTGTGGTCGAAGGCTCAAAGATTGTCGCGATCGACCCTAAAGCTGAAGGGCCGGTGGACTACAACCTGCGCGGCCTGACGGTCTTGCCGGGTTGGATTGACGCGCACGTGCACATTACGTGGATCTTCGGCAAGGACGGGAAAAACGCGGGCACGGAAGGCAAAACACAAGAGGACGCCTATCAGGCGGCGTCGAATGCATGGGTGACGCTGATGGCGGGCTTCACGACGGTGCAAAGCGTGGGCGCGCCCAACGATATTCCGCTGCGCGATGCTATCGCGAAAGGAATATTACCTGGCCCGCGCATCCTGACAGCGGTCGAGCCGCTCGAAGGACGAAGCGAGGCGACTGGCACACCCAATGCAATCCGCGCTTTCGTCAGGAAGCAAAAAGAAGCCGGCGCGGACTTGATCAAAATCTTCGCATCGCAGTCCATACGCCAGGGTGGAGGAATGACTCTTTCGCAAGAGCAATTGAATGCGGCGTGCGATGAAGCAAAGAAGCAGGGGCTGCGCACGCTTGTGCACGCATACAAAGATGCGATCCGCGCCGCAACGCTCGCGGGGTGCACCCAAATTGAGCACGGCACGCTGGCCACCGACGACGACTTGAAACTGATGGCAGAGAAGGGCACCTATCTGGATCCGCAGGCCGGGCTGGTCATTGAGAACTATTTGCTTAACAAGGAGAAGTATCTCGGCACAGAGGGCTACACCGCGGAGGGATTTGCCGCAATGGAGAAGATCCTTCCCATGGAACACGAGCTGATCCAACACGCAATGAAAACGCCGGGACTGAAAGTGGTTTTTGGCACCGACGCCGTGGCGGGCGCCCACGGTCGCAATGCCGAGGAGTTCATCGACCGCGTGCGCGACTGCGGTGTAGACCCGATGACCGCCATGGTCTCCGCCAACTCGCTGGGGGCTGAAGCGCTGGGCATGGGCGATCAGATTGGCTCAATCGCCCCCGGCCTGCAAGCGGACATCATCGCGCTCGATGGAGATCCGTTGAAAGACATCACGGCCGTTCGGCGGGTCGTATTTGTGATGAAGGGTGGCGTTGTCTACAAGAACGCCGCTAGACGCGCGATTCCTTTTTATGCAGGCGTCCAGCCTTGATTCGGGCTGACTTAAGTCTCGTCAGCCTGCCAAGGTCCATGGCCTGGACGAAAACCCCAGTTTGAGATTATGCTCTCCGCCCATGGACCGACGAACCTTCATTCAAGGCGCGCTAGCAGGCGCCGCAACCCTCGCTCTACAGCATCGTGTACTAGCGGATGAGCACGACCTTACCCCCATCCGGACGCAGATCGAGAAGCACCACGACGAAGCCGTCCAGCGATTACAGGAATGGATCAGGCAGCCTTCGATCGCAGCCGAGAACAAAGGAGTAACCGAGGGCTGCGATCTCACCATGCGTTTCCTTCGTGACGTTGGATTCGGCGAGGTAACGAAGATCCCCACAGACGGGCAACCCGGTATTTTCGCCACCCTCGACGCGGGAGCCCCAAGCACTCTGGGGCTCTACTTCATGTACGACGTGAAGCAAGTGGATCCAGCGGAATGGTCCTCGCCTCCGTGGGCAGCCGCATTGGTCAAAAAGCCAGACTTGGGAACTGTGCTCGTTGGCCGAGGAGCCGTGAATCAGAAGGGACCAGAGGCGTCGTTTATCGCGGCCCTTCATGCGATCCGCGCCGCGGGCCGCAAGCCGCCTGTAAACCTAGTATTGGTGGCGGAAGGCGAAGAGGAGATCGGGTCTCCGCATTTCCCACAGATTGTGCACCGACCCGAGGTAATGGCTGCGCTCCGGCGCTGCCTTGGGATTTTCATGCCGTCGGCCGAGCAAGACCTCGAAGGCAAGGTCACGATGACACTTGGGGCCAAGGGCGTAGTGGAACTTGAACTGGTATCGAGCGGCGAGCGTTGGGGACGCGGGCCACGCCACGATATTCATTCCAGCAACAAGGCGCGCGTCGACAGCCCTGCGTGGCACCTGGTCGAAGCCTTGGTGACCCTGGTCTCCCCAGACGGCAACGATCCGGCCATCGATGGTTTTGCCGACAAGGCACGCCCGCTTTCCGCGGCAGAAAAGACCATGATCGCGGAGGCGGCTCGCCGGCTGGACGAAGGCGTGGCAAAAAAGCAGCTTGGCGTCGAGCACTGGGTGCACGACGCGAGCTGGCAGCAAGCGCTTGAACTGCTGATGGCGCGTCCCACGGTGAATATTGAGGGACTGGTGGGCGGTTACACCGGACCCGGCGGGAAAACCATCCTTCCCCACCGGGCCGTGGCGAAACTCGATTTGCGCCTGGTACCCGACATGAAGGCCAGCGAGGCGCTGGCAGCACTCAAAGCTCATCTCGCAAAGCGCGGGTTCGGCGACATCGAAGTAAACATGACGGGCGGGTACGACCCCAACAGTACTCCTGCCGATGCGGCCCTCATTCGCGCACAGACTGCCGTCTGCAAACGCGACGGCATCGATCCGATCGTCCTGCCGCGAAGTGCTGGTTCCTGGCCCGGTTACGTGTTTACGGACGAGCCGCTGCGCTTGGCGGCAAGCCATTTCGGACTCGGCCATGGCAGTGGAGCCCATGCCCCAGATGAATACTATGTGATCGAATCGAAGAATCCTAAGGTGCAAGGGATGGATGGCGCTGTGCGGTCGTTCGTCGACTACCTGTACGAAGTTGCCGCGACAAAATGAGGCCGCGCTAATCACTCCACACGTCGCGGTTGGCATCGCGATCCCTTTGCTCCAACACCCGGCAACCCGTTTCCAAGGCACTTCTATAGTATTGATATGCCTTGACCTAGCTCGCCGACCCAGCCTACGATTCGCTCAGCGGTTGCGAGGGAAGGGGTGTTTCCTCCATGGCGCACCAGGCGGTCGGACAGGATACGCTCGTTGGTCAGACGCTAGGTCACTATCGCATCGTCGAGAAGATCGGTGTCGGCGGCATGGGCGTGGTGTACCGCGCTCACGATGAAAACCTCGACCGTGAAGTAGCAATCAAAGTTCTACCGCACGGCGCCCTTACTGACGAACCAGCCCGTAAACGCTTCCGCAAAGAAGCGCTGGCTCTCTCCCAGCTCAACCATCCCAACATCGCGACCATTCACGACTTCGATACTCAGCGCGGCGTGGACTTCCTGGTGATGGAATACATTCCCGGCCTCACTGTAAGCGACAGAGTGGCTGGCCGCCCCCTGCCGGAAAGAGATGTCATCGCTCTTGGGATGCAGCTCGCCGAAGGGCTGGCGGCGGCTCATGAGCGCGGAGTAGTTCATCGCGACCTGAAGCCCGGTAACTTGCAGCTGACCGCCGACGCGCGCCTGAAGATTCTGGATTTCGGGCTGGCGAAGCGGCAGGCTCCGGTCACGTCAACGGCCGCGACCGAAAGTTTGAGCGAAACCCAACCTCGTGCCGGTACTGTTCCCTACATGGCGCCCGAGCAGTTATTGGGTGGAGAGATTGACGCCCGCACTGACATTCATGCCGCAGGCGCGGTGCTCTACGAGATGGCCACGGGCCAACGCCCATTTGCTGGGTCGGAGGGCTCGCAGCTGATCGCTGCGATCTTGCAGTTGGTACCGGCGCCGCCAACCCAACTCAACGCCAAGCTGTCGGCGGAACTGGACAGGATTATCGAAAAGTGCCTGGAGAAAGAACCGAAGAACCGCTACCAGTCTGCGAACGAACTGGCCATTGATTTGCGCCGGCTGCAGCACCAAACGCAAACCGGGTTGTCGGGAACGGGATTTGCCATCGGCCCGCCCCGGCATCAGGCGCCTTCGAGGCGGAGCGTACTTCTCGCAGCTAGTGCTGCGATCCTCGTTCTGGCGGCTGTCGCAGCGGGCCTGTGGCGCACCTATCACCCACAGAACGCCCACCCTTTGAGCACCGCGTCCATTGCCGTGCTGCCCTTTGCCGACCTGAGTCCCGGCCACGATCAGGAATACTTCTCGGACGGCTTGGCGGAAGAAATCCTGAATGATCTGGCCAAGATTCCGAACCTGAAGGTTGTGGCACGCACCTCAGCGTTTCAATTCAAAGGAAAAAACGAAGACCTGCGGCTTATCGGACAGAAGCTCAGGGTTGGAAGCGTCCTGGAAGGGAGCGTGCGAAGAGAAGGCTCACGGGTTCGCATCACCACGCAGCTCGTCAAAGCGGACGACGGGTTCCATCTCTGGTCGGAGTCCTACGACCGTGATCTCAAGGACGTCTTTGCGGTGCAGGACGATATTGCCAAGGCCGTGACCTCGGCTCTGCAACTCCAGCTGCTGGCAGGAAAGTCCCAAGTTCCTGCGCCAGTGTTGCGAACCACCACCCCGGGAGCCTATCAGGATTTCTTGCAGGCTCGGTATTTTGCGCGCCTGGGAGACAAAGAATCTGACCAAAAAGCGCTCGATTACCTTAACCGGGTGATCCAGTCGGACTCGCGCTACGCCCCGGCTTACGCCTTGCGGGCAGATGTCGTCCTGCGCGCCGGTGGAATGGCTTTTATGAATTACTCGGAAGCCATACAAATGGCCCGTCGCGACATAGAAAGAGCCCTGGAGATCGATCCGAACCTGGCTGACGGGTATCGTGTTTTAAGCGAGATTCAATCCCTGGTCGAGTCGAACTGTCCAGCGGCCGAGATAACTATGAAGAGCGCGCGCGAGCTCGTCCCGGGCGACGCCGACAACCTGGGCTGGAGCGGATTTGTCGCGATGTGTCTCGGCCACCAGGAGGAAGCGGTGGAACTTCTGAAGCAAGCGGTTGCGCTTGATCCCCTTCAGCCTGGACGATATGGCAAGCTGGCCCAGAACCTGCGAGACCTGGGCCGCTACCAGGAAGCAGAAGCTGCTCTCAGTAAAGCCGTTGATTTGAATCCGCATGCGGAGTGGCTCCATGAAACCTGGGGCGAAGTTTACCTTGCGCAAGGGCGGCCACAGGAAGCTTTGGGAGAAATGGAGAAGGAGCCGGAGGGTTTCTTGCGCGATCTTGGCCTGGCGCTCGCCGATCACGCCCTCGGGCGGCGCCAGGAATCCGACGCAGCCTTGGCGATTCTGCTCTCTCAATGCCCCAATGATTGCGCCTACCAGATCGCGCAAGTGTACGCCTATCGGGGAGAACTGGATCAAGCCTTCGCATGGCTGGAGCGGGCCCACCGCCAGCACGACGGCGGGTTGGTGCTGCTCAAAACCGATCTGCTGCTCAAGAGCCTCCGCGGCGACCCCAGGTATGCCCAAATGCTGAAACGGCTCCATCTTTCCGGCTCGATTGCAACGTGAGTTTATCCGTTCCCGCCTAACCATCTGCCTTCATTCGCTTGCGTGCCGCCACCCGCGAGTGGACTGTGAGTAACGTCCTTGACGACCTGAATATGCCAGTGCTAGCCTTCAGGCCGAAAATAGAATCACCCGCTGTGGTGAGTTTCTTTGTTCGTCCTGACTTTGTAACTGACCGCACGCCCCCGCTAAGGTGCTCATGTCAGGCTCGCTCAACGACATCGTCTTCGCCTTTCCTCCTGCCCATGGAAATCTAGGTTCGTTCGCCAGCCACCTCGGTGCGGGATATTTGCGAGCGGCACTGGCCGAATCCGGCATCAAGAGCTGCCAATACCTCACGCCCCGGCCGGGAACAATCAGGGAAGTAGCGCGTGACTTGCTTGCCCTGAAGCCGGGAATGATCGGTTTTACGGCGTACGACGCAAACTTGCCCCTTGCTCTCTCTATTGCCCGAAGCATTAAGCACCGGCAATCGAGCATGAAAATCGTGTTCGGCGGCCCGTGCGTGACCTTTGGAGCGAAGGAGCTGTTGACACGGCATGAGGCCATTGACCTTTGCATGATCGGCGAGGCGGAAGAGACAGGGCCGCGGATTCTCGGCAATCTTCTCGACGGCGCGTTGCCTGAAGATCACCAGCCGGGCGCGGCATTCCGAAGAAACGGACAGATTGTCTCGACCGGAGATGCGCCGCTGGCTGGGGCCGGCCGTCCCTCCATGCGGTCGGCGCTCGATGCTACGCCCTCACCATATCTCAGCGGGATGCTGGAGGACGGGCGTACCGGTCTGCTCACCGGACGCGGCTGTACCCACCACTGCCAGTACTGCTGCTTCGCCGCGCTGGGAAGGAGAAAGTTGCGCCTTCATTCTGTGGAGCGGGTGCTCGCGGAATTGGACTTCATCGCGTCGCACCAGAAGCGCACCGGGCAACACTATGTTGTGCCCGTCCATGACGACGCCTTTACATTGTTGCCGGCACGGGCTAAGAGCTTATGCGAAGCGATTGTCGGCCGGGGGTGGAAGCTGCCGCTGTCTTGCATAACGCGAGCCGATGCCGTTGACGACGAACTGCTCAAACTGATGCATGCCGCCGGGTTCGTCAGCCTGGCCTTTGGACTGGAGAGCGCAGTGCCGTCCGTACTGCGAGCTACTGGCAAGGTGAGACCTCCAGACTGGTCCGACCCCGACCTTTCTCCGGAGCGGCACTTTCTCGAACAGGTTCGGCAAAGCGTAATCTCCGCGAAGAGGCTTGGTTTCACCGTGGGCGTCAGCATCATTCTGGGGTTGCCCACCGAGACGGCAGCGGACGGCGAAGCCACACTCCGCTTCATAAAATCGCTGCCCATCGACTACTACATGCACAACTTTCTTTCGTTGTTCCCCGGAACCCCTTTGTGGGACACCCATGCCCGCTACGGTCTTGGTTGCTCGCGCAACCAAATAGGCCTGCCCGTGACCACAGAATACGCGTATGACGTCAGCAGCTTGCGTCCGCCCCCCAAGTGCACGCTGGAAACCGATGCCCGCCTGGTCGGCGTGTTGGCGGGAGACGCAATCAACGACTGCGAAGCTCCTTCTGCAAGCCGTGGCAGCATCAGCACTGCCGTCATCGAAGCGGAGGAATTGACAGCCGACACAGCGGCGTGGCTGCGTGAAATCTTGGCGGTAGGTGGCATTGTTTTACAAATTTACCCGCATTTGAAGCGCAAGCAGCGGGAGCTGCGTTTCTACCGCGACCGTTGTACGATGGCCGAGCACTTTGTTCCGGCACGCCATTACATCCAGGCGGAGTGCAAACGAACTGTTGCAGGAAATAACCGCTATAGGATCGTATGTTCCGGTGTAGACCTTTATCGGCAGCACAAACCGAGTCTTGTCTCTATCACCTCAAACGATGGGCCGCCCCCTTTGTTCGACTGGTTGAGAGGCCAGTCCCCGTCGTGCGAATCTTGCGAGGCATCTCCTGACTTATTGCGGTCGGCTGACCTTCACCGCTTGACAAATCGCATTGACGCCGAGCTTGAAGGCTCGCCGCTCCAGCGAATGCCGATTCCACCCAAACTCCGGTATGCTGGCCGGTGGCTGAAAGGAAGCGCATCATGTAAGCGGCTCCGTCGGCTCGAAGTGGATGGCGATGGCAACGTGCGTTGTTGCCGTTTCGGCGATCCACTCGGAAAGGTGGGAGATTCGAAGAAGAACCTTGTAAAGCGCTTCTCGGAATTGGCGCGAGCCGCCGAGCAAAGACGCGGCTGTCATCGCTGCGCAATGGCCGAATGCCCAAGATGTCCATTTCCTGGACTCGACGATTGGACTTACTGCGGCACCATCAGACGGTGCGCGCCGTCTCTCCGAACGCTGAACTGGATCCGGCTGTATTCACGCCTGCCCTCGGCGATAGCACGCCAGCAGGATCGGATGGCAGCTGAGTAGAGCGTGTTTCAAAAATAGGGTTTGGGTAGGGCACGGCTTCAGCCGTGCCGCCAGGGGCCAACAAAAATGCGGGCTTTAGCCCCTGAGGGATGCGCTGTTCGACCGGAAAGGCATTTTTGAAACACGCTCTAGTAATGCTTAACGTTCATCAAGTCATAACCAAGGAGAATCGCAATGCCAACCAAGAAAAAAGCTCAGTCATACCTGCGCAAGCCGTTGGGAAAGAAGGGCGCCGACGCGATCCTGAAAAAGGTGGATCAGATGGCGAAGAAAGGAGTTCCGGCCAGTGTCATCGAAAAGTTTCTCGTGGAGGAGCTTGAAAACCACATATATGCGCAGGTCATTCCTGCTTTGAATCGAGGCATCCGGAGCACCGTACCCATCATCAACAGTGGCTGCCACCGCATTATTAACAGCAGCGGCAAGCCTGGATCTCCTGGCCCCGGCTCCGGCGCGCACAGCAAATCGAAGTAAGCCGAAGTTACATCGGCTTATGCCAGTCCAGTCGTCGAAGTCAGATGCCTAGATAGGCGCGCTGCACCTCGGGATTGGCCAGGAGGCCCTTCGCCGTGTCTTCCAGCACCACGCGGCCGTTTTCCAGTACGTAGCCGCGATGCGCGATCTGAAAGGCTTCCTGGACGTTCTGCTCCACCATCAGCACGGTGGTGCCGCTGGCGTTGATCTGCTGGATGGAAGAGAAGATATCGGCTACCACCGAGGGCGCCAATCCCAGCGATGGCTCGTCGAGCATGAGCAACTGAGGGCTGCCTGCCAGCGCGCGGGCGATGGCCAGCATCTGTTGCTCGCCGCCCGACAGAGTACCGCCCATTTGCCGCCGTCTTTCCCGAAGAATGGGGAACATCTCCAAAACGCGCTCGATGGCGGTGCGGCGACCGCTGCGGTGAGCAGGATGGAAACCGCCCATCAGAAGGTTCTCCTCCACGGTCATCATGGGGAATATGCGGCGTCCCTCGGGCACCTGCACTAATCCCAAACCCACGCGCTCAGCGGGAGAAAGAGAACCGATCTCGTGTCCGCGAAACACAATCCGGCCGCTGCTGACCGCCAACAGACCGGAGAGTGCCTTTAGCGTGGTCGTTTTTCCGGCGCCATTGGAGCCCAGCAGCACCACAATTTCTCCCTGAGAGATGGTGAAAGTGACCTCCCACAAAGCTTGGATCCTGCCGTAATGGACATCCATGCTCCTAACTTCCAGCATAAGCTTTCCCCAGATAGGCCTTGATGACGGCGGGATTGCTGGCGACTGCGGAGGGCTTGCCCTCGGCAATCTTCTCGCCGTGGTGCAGCACGACAATGCGGTCGCAGACCGCCATGACGAAGCGCATCACGTGCTCGATCAGGCAGATGGTTACTCCCTTCTTCCGAATCCGCTGCAGCAGATCGCCGAACTGCGCGCCCTCCGAAGGAGTCAGGCCCGCGTATGGTTCGTCGAGCAGCAGCAGGCGAGGCTGGGTGGCTAGAGCCTTGGCCATTTCCAGCATCTTGAGGTGCCCAATCGGGAGCTCGTTAGGCATGCGGTTGGCCATGTCGGCAAGCCCCATCAACTCCAGTGCCTCTGCCACATAACGTGCCGACACCTTGCGGTCGGCGGTGCGCGCCAATGCTCCAACCGCCACATTTTCTCGGATGGTCAGGCGCGGAAACGGCTTCAGGTTTTGGAACGTGCGCACCATGCCGCGCAGGCATATCTTGTGCGGCGAAAGGTTCCTGAGCGGCGCGCCGTCGAAGACGACGTGGCCATGGTCAGGGCGAAGGAATCCGGTCAGGAGGCTGAAGACGGTTGTCTTGCCCGCGCCGTTCGGGCCGATGAGGCCCACGATCTCGCCGGTCTCGACCGCGAAATCCAGGTGGTTCACGGCCACTAGTCCGCCGAAGCGGCGAGTTAGTCCGGTTACTTGCAAGAGCGACACGCGTGTACTCCTCTCCTACTCTCTGCCTTGAAAGGCCGATCTGGTTGAAAAAGCAAAATCCCTACCCTGTCATCCTGAGCGGACTCCGCATGAATTTCGCTATGCGAAATTCATGTTCCGCTCAGGATGACAGAAAAAATTAATGCTCAAGCCTTGGCGCTCACCCGCTCTTGCTTTTCTGAAGCCGCTGCCTTTGGGCGAGTCAGCAACTGCCGGACTCCGCTGACGATCCCCTCAGGCAAGAACAGCATGAAGATAACAATGAACAGCCCGTATATTAACGGGTTGGCCACCGGCGAAAGGCTGCGGAAATACTCCGACAGCGGCACGATGATCAGGGCGCCCACCGCCGGTCCTTCCAGCGTGCCAATGCCGCCCACGATCGTCACCACGATCATCTGGATCGAGATCTGCGATTCATAGACCAGGTCGGGATTGATGTAAAGCTGGTAGGAGGCGAAGAAGCTCCCGCCCAGCGCCACGAAAAAAGCACTGACGGCAAGCGCGATCACCTTCATGCGCGTAGCCGGGACGCCGAGGGCTTCGGCGGCGTCCTCATCTTCGCGGATCGCATTCAGGAAATAGCCCCAGCGCGAGCGCACGCAAACACGCATGACCAGGAAGCCCGCCACCGCCAGCGCAAGGATGATGTAGTAAAAGCGCACGACGCCGCCCAGGTCAGTCAGGATGTTCAGGCCATCGCCGCCGCCGGTGAGCGTGTCCCAGTTGTAGACGATCACGCGGACGATTTCGGCGAAGGCCAGAGTGGACAGCGCAAAGTACGGCCCACGCAGGCGGAAGGTCAGCCATCCCAGGGGAAGCGAGAGCAATAAAGCCAGCAGCGCTCCTGCGAACATGCCGAGCCAGGGCGAGATTCCAAAGCGCAACAACAAAATAGTGGAGGCGTATGCGCCGGTGCCGAAGAAGGCGGCGTGACCAAAGGAGATCTGGCCGGTGTAGCCGCCCAGCAGGTTCCAGCTCGTGCCCAGCAAGGCATAAAGCAGCACCATGATGGAGAGGTGCAGAAAGAAGCGATTGCGCACCAGCAGCGGATAGATCGCGAGGGCCACGACCGCCAGCGACGCCAGAAGAAGTTTGCGCATCTGGCGGCTCCTACACCCTTGAGCGGCCGAAAAGGCCGCTGGGCTTGAACAGCAGGACCAGCAGAAAAACTACCAGCCCCAAGGCGTCCCGGTATCCGGAGGGAATGAACATGCTGGCTACCGACTCGACGACGCCGAACAATAACCCTCCCAACCAGGCTCCCAGGATGGAGCCCATGCCGCCCAGCACCACCACCACGAAAGCCTTGACCAGAAAAACCCGCCCCACGTAGGGATAGACATAAAACACGGGTGTGAGCAGAACTCCGGCCATGCCGGCTAAGGCAGTCCCCAGGGCGAAAGCCAGCATGTTGATGCGATGAATTCGCACTCCCATGAGCGCGGCGGCTTCGCGGTCCTGGGCCGTCGCCCGAATGGCGCGACCCGGATCGGTGTAAATCAGAAAAAGGTAAGTGACCGCGGTCAGCATCACGGCGGCCACGAATGCCCATAGCAACGAGTAATTGAGCGAGATTCCTCCCAGAAACAGAGAGCGCGTGGTCAAGGCCGAAGGCAAGGATCGGTAGTTTGCCTTCCAGACCAGTTGCGCGGCGTTGGCCACCAGATATGAGAGACCGGCCGTAACCAGCAGAGTTCCCATCTCTCCAGCGCGGCGCTCCACTCGGTTGACCACTCCGCCGTAAAGGGCAGCGCCGAGAACGAGAAAAAGGGGGAGAGAAATCAGCAAAGCCGCCATCTGCCCCAGTTTGAGGAGCGTGAACGCCCAGAACGCCGCGTACATCCCCAGCATGATCAGCTCGCCATGCGCCATGTTGATAATCCGCATGACGCCAAAGATGATGGTCAGCCCCATTGCGATCACGGAGTACAGACTGCCCACCAGCAGTCCGTTCACCGTCGCCTGAATGTAGGGAATGAATTTCATTCGCCTGCTACTTGTAGCTTCCGGGGTACTCGGGCTTGGTCTCGGCAACGTCGGTTGGCCAGACGTTGTAGAGCCGGCGATTCTGCCATTGCGACAACACCACCTGCCCGTTCTTAAGACCGTTGTTCTGGTTTGTGTAGCCCTCGAAGGTCTCAAACTTCACCGGACCAAAGGGAGTCTGCAGGTTGGTGGCCGCGAGGGCCTCGTGGATATCGGCTCGGGAAAGAGATTTGGCCCGTCGCAGGGCATCGGCCATGACATAGACCGCGGAATAGCCCTCGGCCTCATGCTCCTTGGGATAGTGACCGAAGCGCTTGTAGAACTTTTCGATCAAGGCCTGCACCGTGGGGTCTTTGGGATTGCCCGACCAGGGGCCGGTTGAAAACACGGTATTGGCCGAATCTCCAGCCTGTTCGATGAACTCGTTAATGCTGAAGCCCGCACCGGCGCCGCAGATCATCTTGGGAGTCAATCCCAACTCGCGCGATTGGCGGATGATCAGCGCCGAGTCGGGAATGTTGGAGGCCAGAAAAAGCAGGTCCGGGTTCTGCGCCTTCACCTTGTTCAGCAGGTCGCGATAGTCCAAGGCAAGTGGCGGGTAGAGTTCGTTGACCACCACCTGGTAGCCGTTCTGACTCAGCCACGCCTTGAAGGGTTCGGTGACCCCCTTGCCGTAGACCGAGTTCTCGTAGAGCAGGGCCGCAGTCTTGATGTCCTTCGCATATTCCTTCATGAATCTCTGCAGCGGCACGGAGTTGAAGGAACTGGCAGGATTGAGGCGGAAGGTCCACTGGAAGCCGCTCTTGGTAATGATGTCGGCGCTGGGATGGTCCACCAGATAAGGAATGTGCTCCCGCTCCGCAATCTGCGCGATCGATAGACCCGCTCCGCTGAGCCGTCCTCCCATCAACGCCAGGATCTTGGGATTCTCGACCAGCTTGCGAGCGGCGGTCTGGGCCAGATCCAGTTTGTCCTGGCTGTCTTCGAAAACAATCTGGATGGGCCGTCCCTTGATTCCTCCGGCGGCATTGATCTCGTCGGCAGCCATGTTATAGGCCTGGTAAAACTTCACCCCAAAGGCGGCATAGGGTCCGGTCATAGGTTGAATGGTCCCGATCAGGATGGGCTCACCGCTGGCCGGCGCAGGAGCGGCACAGACGCTCACGAGCGGGGCGCACAACAGCGCTGCACAGGTGGCAAGCAGGGAAAGTCGAGTTTTCATGACGTTCTCCTCCGGTTCATCTTCCAAAGACCGTGACAAAATATTCCTTAGTGGCGGAGAATTCAAGCTCAAAGATTTTTTTGCCATTCTGCCGAAGGGGTGTAGGATGCGGGTGTTAGACGGGGCGGGTGGAACGGTCTGCCCCCAAATCCGAGGTCCTTGGTCACTACCGGAGGTGAGCGAAGTCACGACGACAATGTGCGGCAATCGCTAGACTCGTCGTCGCGACGAAAACGTCGCCCACCTAGTTTCCCGAGTTGGCTGTCCGCCAGATGCGGACGGAGAGGCAATTCCAAGGGGTCCCCATCACGCGCGGTTTTCGCGTGATGGGGTGGAGCGTTCCCAAGACGCTTTGCCATTTCAGCTTCCGGAAGGAGTCGTGATATGAACATCCGACTTGCAAGTCTTATCCTGATTCTAATTCCTGTAGTCGTGGCCGGCGGGTATGCGGTTACGCAGCGCCCGATGAGTGCCCCGGTAGTCGTGGTGTTGGGCGCCGTCATGATCTGGCTGGGCTACACACGCTACGCCAAGAACATCGACCGCGACGTCATCCAACCCGACCCGAAGCGGGCCACTCCGGCGCGTATGTACATGGATGGCGTGGATTTCATGCCCACCAGCCGCAACATCCTGTATGGATACCACTTCAAATCAATCGCTGCCGCCGGGCCGATCGTGGGGCCGATTGCGGCGGCTACACTGTGGGGCTGGATGCCGGCGTTGTTGTGGCTCACCCTGGGAGTGACGTTCCTGGGTTGGGCGAGCGACTACTCGGCAATCGTGGTCGCGGTTCGCAATGATGGCAATTCGCTTTCGGCGATTGCACACAGGCTGATTGCCCCGCGGGCCCGAATCATCCTGTTTGTGTTCATCTTCTTCTATCTGTTGCTGCTGGCTGGAGCGTTCGTTGGCATTATGGCTGGCATCTTCGATCCCCGGGCCGACGTGCCCTTCGGGATCTTCATGCTGGCGGTGATGGGCTTGCTCATGGGCCAGATGCTCTATCGCTGGAAGATGGACCTGATCGTGGTGACGGCGCTGGCAGTGATCGTGACGCTGGGATCGATGGCCATAGGCGCCAAAGGGATTGTGGCCGCGAAAGGCACAACTCCCGATGGCAAGCCGGCCAGTGCGCTGGTCTTCGCCGGCCCCATCAATTCTTTAATGGTGAAGCTGGGGGATGGCATCAATGCTTTGAGTGGCCGCCAACCGCTTTACACCGTGGTCGATCCCACCCGGGCCGATCCGCGACTGGCCACCACGGTGCTCACGCCCGAAGGCAAAGTCGTGCCGAAGTACGTAGACCAGAGTGGCGCCATCAAGATGCTGCCCTCGTTCATCTTTTGGTGCCTGTTCATCTTCGGATTCTCTTACCTGGGGACCGTGCTGCCGATCTGGCGGTTTGCACAGCCGACGAACTACATCGGATTTTGGGTGACGTTCATCACCATCGGATTGTCCGCCTTAGGGGCAGTGGTGGGAGGTATCCGCGCGGTGCTGGGGAATCCCGAGATGATCAAGGCGGTGACTTTCCAGACCAAGGTGTTTCTCTCCTGGATGCCAATGACGCAGGCCAAAGACGCCGCGGGGAACATCTTGCAGGCCCACCCGGCGATCCAGCCGATCTGGCCGATGTTGTTCGTGACCATCGCGTGCGGAGCGATCTCGGGCTGGCACGCGCTGGTTGGCTCAATCGGAACAGCGCGGCAATTGGAATACGAGACCGATGCGCTGCCCGTCGGCGGCGGCGGCATGTTCTCCGAGAACGCGCTGGCCCTGCTCTCGCTGATTGCAATCTCGATTGCCGGCGGCGCGGGCGCCGGTGCCTTCGCTGCGGGCGTTGGCAAACTGCTGGGAATGGTGACCTTTGGTTTGATTCCAACCGCGTATGGCACCGGGCTGGGATTCGGCGTGTTCGTCGTAATCGTGCTCACCATGGTGCAACTCGTCTTCCGGGTCATGCGTGTAACCTTGGGCGAGTGGCTGGGCGATACATGGGTGGGCTTCAAGAATCCCCATATCTCAGCGATTCTGTCCATGGTCCTGACTATGCTCCTGGTCATGAGCGGAACCTGGATTTACCTGTGGCAATTGTTCGGGGCGTCGAACCAACTGATGGCGGCGTTGAGCCTGCTGATCGTCAGCATTTGGCTGAAATCGATCGGCCGCAACCCGCGCTTTGCCTTCTGGCCCATGCTGTTCATGTACATCACGACGATGGCGGCAATTCTGGTGACGGCGTACAACCTGTATGCCAGCATTCTGTCGAACCCGAAGATCGCCGCCCAGCCCATTAACAGCATTGGCGCGATTGCCATGATCCTGGTGTCGGCGCTGTTATTCATCGCGGCGCTGATCATCGCCTACGACGCCTGGCGAGCGTGGCACAAGCCGATGCCGGCGCAAAAAATGGCGCCTGTGGCGGCGGATTAGGCCCTGCGGCCATCTGATGGAGGGCCATATGATGGTGGAGGACGGGCGTCTCGCAAGCCTGCCCTGAGCCAAGTCGAAGGGTCCAGCCGAGGTCCCCAGCAAGCTCGGTTTTGGCTTGCTGGGGTGGAAGCCGGGCAGGGACGCCGTCCTCCATCGACAGGTGTTGTCTAGCGTGATCTAAATCCGCTGGGCAAGGCGACGTAACGTTTCGAAGACCTCGCCCGCCGAGTGGCGGCGCAGGGGATCGAAGCGCCAATGCACTTCCAGGTGGGGTTCTGCGCGGTGGATGGCAAGCCGCTCCAGGGGACAAGCATCGAGAGTAGCCGCGCTCACAAGATCGGAGTTGGCTGGAGATTGCTGTGGCATATAGAAGGCCAGTGGCGGCGTGGAGAGATGGGCGCCTCGCCCGTCCAGTCGGGCGGAGAGTTGCGTCCACTGATCAGCCTTGATCTGCCGGGCGACTCCGCGAGCGGACCACGAACTTGGGTCGAAGGCCTCGAGTTCGGTGCGCGGTAGCTTTTGCAGCACACCACGGAAAATGAACAAATCGCGGCGGCCGCGCAGCCGGGCCAGGGCCCAAAGCGGGGCCACGTCGCGCGGTTCAAGGACAACCAGCACGGTAACGCTGCGGAAGGGAGGTTTGGCGCTCTGGATCTTCAACTCAACCACCGAAGATCCCAGCCACCGAAGATTCGTCTTCTCGCCGACCACGGGCAAGCCATCCTGGAGCCAGCGCATGGCATCATGACCCTTGCGGATGTTATATTGCGTGCCCAGGGCGAACCAGCCGACCACAAAGATGACTCCGAGAATGAACAGCGCTAAGCTGAGTGACATGGGGAATGAGCGCGCATAAAAAAGGACGGCTGCATTATGGCACAAGGCCGCGGACATCACGAGCAACATGCGCGGCATAACGAGCCACGAGAGCAGCACGACGAGCGACGAGCGTGGTACAACGATCGACAGGCACGGCATGTGGAGATTCGTGGCAGGTAAGCGATGGCGCGCGATCCGGGAGTTTATCTATGGCGTCTACGGCTACGAGTTTGAGCGTCAGGCCGTGGAAATGCGCGGAGAGCTGGAGTCGGCTTTCATGTTGATTACGTTGGGCGATATGCTGGGGCTGCCAGTCATGCCGCCCATCTACTCGCTGCGAGTTCTTCCTTATGTTATGCCAGAAATAGCCAAGTGGAAGCGCCGCGTAACCCGCGAGCGTGACCTTTCCGACAAGGAAGAGTTTCATCTGCACGGAGTTTAGAAAGGCAGTGGAGGGACCGGCGTCTCGCCCGTCCAGCCTAAAGCGAAGTCGAGTGGTTCGGCCGGGCGGGAAACCTGGGCCGGGTTCTCCATCAAAACGCTATATTGGAGACGCTATGCCAGACAAACCAGACAAACCAAAAGAAGAGAAGCAAGGCTTCTTCGGCAAGATAAAAGAAATCGCATACGGGATGAGCGCGCATGACATGTCGCGCTACGCCATGCGCACTCGCGCCAGCATGGAGCACCTGTTCATCCTGATCACCATGGGCGATCTGATTGGAGTCCCGATCCTGCCGCCCTACTACTCGCTGCGTCTGCTGCCCTACGTCGTGCCTAACATCGCCACCTGGAAGCGGCGCATGCTGCGCGAGAAAGACGTGTCGGATGCGATGTTCTGACTCTGCGTTCTCAGCGGCGGGCTTTCTCCGCGAACTCTGCGGTTTAGGCTTCTGACGCTTAAAATCTTGAATCGCAGAGAGCGCGGAGAGGAACGCAGAGTGCGCGGAGGCGAGCAGTCTGAACAAAAGCTAGGGAGCTGCAACAATCACTCAAGGAACCGACCATGTCATTGCAAGAGACGTTCGAGAAAAACAAGGAACGCCGTTACATCATGTTTGGCGGCAAAGGCGGTTTGGGCAAGACCACCTTCTCGGCGGCCACGGCTTTCTGGCTGGCACAGCAGGGGCATAAGGTGCTGGTTTTTTCTGTCGACCCGCAGGCCTCGCTGAGCGACATTTTTCAGAAGGACATCTTCGGCAAGGGCCCGGTAAAGATTATGGACAATCTGTTCGCGCAGGAAATCGACGCGGACAGCCACATCCGTGCCTATCAGGACCAGATCCGCAAGAAAATCATCGATATGTATGGACTGGAAGCGGTGCCCGACGAAGTCGAGCAGTACATCCAGGCGGCCTCGGCCGAGCCGGCCATGGAAGAGTCGGCGATCTTCGATGCAGTGGTGGACATCGTGGTGGGCGGCGAGTACGACTACTACATCTACGACCTGGTGCCGCTGGGACACGCGCTCTACTACCTGTCGATGGCCAAGGTGTACGACGAGTGGATCAACCGCATCACCAAGCTACGCGAAGAGATGCGCGAGCACGAAGAGATGGTGGCGCGTATCAAACGCGAGAAGACAACCGAAGAAGACCACATTCTGACCGAGCTGCAATACATCAAAAACCGCATCAACCAGTCGTCGAGCATCCTCACCGACCGGCAGAAGACAGCGTTCTTCTTCGTGGTGGTGCCGGAGGAGATGATCATTCTGGATACGGAGAAGGCGGCGCAATTATTTGCTAAGTTCGATGTGCCGATTGCCGGCTATGTGGTGAACCGCGTCCTGCCCGCGGATCTGATTGGCAAAGACGTGCCTCCGTACCTGGTAAACCGCCTGAAGATGCAGGGACACTACCTGGAGGAGATCAATAAAAGGTTTGGCAACCAGGTGGTCGGCCGCGTCCCCGAGTTGGAGCGCGATATCACCGGCCTCGGGATGATCGAGAAGCTGGCCGGGCTGATGTACGGCAACGGGAGGAATTGAGATGCCGGGAATCAAGCAATCTATGAAGGATTTCATGGAACTCCATCCCAAGATGAAGTACCAGTTTTTCGGGGGGAAGGGCGGAGTAGGCAAAACCGTGATGGCGGGAGTCACCGCCATGCAAATGGCGCAACTGGGCCGGCGAACGATTCTAGCCTCAACCAATCCCGTGCACAGCTTGAGCGGATTGCTCGACCAGAATGTTCATGGGAAGCCGACGGCGGTCAAGGACGTGCCTAACCTCTGGGCTTACGAGATTGACACCAAGGAAACCATCGAGCGCTCCAAGCAGGACATCAAGCAGAAAATCCGCTGGTTCCTGAAGTTCGCCGAAATCTCCACCCAGGCCGATGCGTTTGTCGAAAGCGCGACCATGAATCCGGCCTTCGAAGAGTCGGCGATGTTCGAGAACATGGTCGACCTGATGTTTAAGAACGAATACGACGTCTATGTGTTCGATACCGCGCCGACCGCCAATGCCCGCCGCTTGCTGGGGATGAGCAAAGTCTATTCCATGTGGGTAAACAAGATGGTGAAGTCGCGCGAAGAAGCTCAATCCCTGCGCGAACTGTTCTCGTTCACCAAGAAGAAGGAAGCCGACCCGCTGATGGAATACCTGCTCTCGTTTCGCGAGCGGATTGTCCATGCCCGCGAACTGTTGACCGACGCCGAGCAGACGGCCTTCTTTTTCGTGACGCTGCCGGAGGCGCTGCCCATCGCGGTGATCAAGCGTTTCATCAACTGGTTTCACGATTTCGGGATTCCAGTAGGCGGAGTCGTGGTCAACATGGTGATCCAGAAAGACCAGGTGCGTCCAGACTCGCCCGAGTTTGTGAAGAACCGGGTGGCCATGCAGGACGCGTACATGGAAGAGATCTGGCGCGACTTCGACAACGTGCGTACCATCATCCCGCTGTTCGATAACGAAGTGCGGGGCACCGCAGCCTTGAAGATGGTGGCGCAGCACGCTTTCCCGCAAACCGTGACCACCAGTTGAAATCGAAGCGGCTGAGCTTTGCTGACATCCGGCGCAGCCGAGTCATGCTGAGCATAGATTGAGCTTCGCGAATGCGCATTCGCTGAAGTTGGGCCTGAACTCGGCCCCTGTCTCCACAAAATCCGAAGCGGGGAAGCCGGCCCAGCCGGCTCCCCGTGGAACGATCAGAATGTAAACACAGGCCCGAACTCGTTGCGCCAGTTGTGCGCCTGACGAGTGAGCTTACCCGCAAAAGGCAGAGTCTCAACTGTAAAGCCGCTGGCCGATTGATTGTTGGCGGTAAACGTAGTGATGTAACTGACCTCGTGCACAAACGTTACCCACTTGTTCAGCCGGTAGGTGAGCGAAGCGCTGTCGAGGTCGGTGCGGCCCAGGTGGTTGCCATGCTGGGCATCGGAGTATTTGGCGCGGTCCGTGCCGTAGCCCATGTGCAACACCCATCCGGAGTTGTGGCCCTCCGGATTGGCGTGGAAGATCCGCGACAGCGGGAAGCTCAACTCCGCGAATCCTCCAGATCCGCCGACTGGCTGGAGGATAGCGGATTGCACGGCAGTGCCCGGGCAGTCGATGGTATTCGACAATACCGCGTCTAGAGTTCCCCCTGAGCAGCCGAACGTGATGGAGCGCCCGCTTTCAGAAATGCCATTTAAGGGAAAGGCACCTGAGACTTCCGGACTGAACAAGCCGTTCAGATTGTTGTAGACATCGTTGAGCTGGCCACCGAAGAAGAACCGCATGTCATTTCCACGGTAGAACTTGGCTGCCAGAGTTACCCAGGGCGTGGGCAGTTGAATCTCAGCGGTCCAGATGTTCTGCGGGTTGCCCACCTGCGTGCCCGTGGGAAAGATCTGCTCCAGATTGCACGTCCCTGACGGCTCGGCGCAATTGGAAGCTCCGACGATTGACCAGGTTGTGGCGAATCCGACATTCTGACTGTTAACGTTGGTGAAGATGGTGGGAACTGGGACGGTGACCGTGCAAGGCAGCGCGGTGCAAGTAAACGTGTAAGGAGTCGGAACCACCTGCTTCGCGTGGGGAATGATTTCGTTCATGCGAGCATGGTGGCCGCTGAAGATGATCTGAGCTGGCGCCACGCCCTTCCAGCTGCGGTTGAGCGGGAACTGGAACACCAGCCGCGCCTCCACCCCGGGCTGATTGGACTCGGCTCCGGCGCGGTCCCCGAAGCGCAAGCGTTGGTCCACGGTCAGTGCCGAGGAGCCTGCCGTCGGCATCACGATGGCGAACTCCGGCTGAACCTTGAAGTCACCAGAATGAAATTGCACGCCGGTTTTGAACTGGGGCATGCGCTCATAGAGAGAGCCCATGCCGACGCCCAAGCCCGTGGTCTCAAACAGGCTGGGGAGAGTGGATGAGCCCAGAAGTGACCAATCCTCGCCGAACTCGGCGAACCAGGGAAGGTCGCCAATTTTATGGTCGATGCGCATCCAGGCGAGGCGAAGCGAAAACTGGGAACGTGCGCTACCACTGATGTTGCGGTTGTTGACGTCGGTGTAGTCGCCTTCAAAGTCGCCTTCCACTCGTCCGGTGATGGTAAAGTCCGAACCCTTCGGAACCCATTCCGTTTGCGCGCCAATGCGGAAGCCGCGGGCCTTGAGATGGACCTGCGGATCGGAAGTGGGACCAGTATCAGCGAGCAGAAGCGGCAGAGGCCAGTCCTGACTGCCGAAGGTCGGCCCACCGCTGGAGGCGGTGTCGGAAACCGCGCTGGCCTTGTAAAAGCCGTAGAACTTCAGATTTGCGCCACTGCCCAGTTTGATATCGGGGATCATCCCGGCCTGCTTCGGGATATCAATAGGCAAAACCCGCAACGGCGCCACCGCGGGAATTACGGCCGGTCCGGAATCCGCCGGTGGAGCAGCCGGAGGGGACGCTGTTGATAGCATGAACCCCGTCGGTGACTGCGTCGCCGCGCTGCTTACCTGGGCCAGGTCTGCATCCGTGACCAGTCCTTTCGTCTTCAGAACACTGAGCAGCTGTGGCATGCCGGCGGAGGCCGGCACGGTCAGAAGTGTGTTGGCTTCCTCAGGGGTCAAGAAGCCTTTCATCACAAACAGTCCGAGCAGCGCCGGACTGAGGCCTGCCTCGCTTTGAGCCTTGATGGAGGCCGAAGGCAGAGCTGCGTTGATAGAAAGAGATGCGTTGGTGGAATTGGTCGCGTTATCGGTGGAAGAGCCCTCGCCCGCCCAGAGTGGGATACAGGCGAAGAGCGTCAGACAAGTCAGCAGAAGGAGCCTGAACCTAGAGCACATAGATAGATCCTCCGTGATTTGAATTTCTTGCTTGAATTTCTCTGAAGGTCGGCCATTGTACACCCGTTGCGTTGCCTCGAAGACTACTTTCCGAGGGTGCTGCTTTGGATCTTCACGAAGAGTGATCGCTGGGCAGCGCAATCTTGGTTGGGCCACTCGGTAGCAGATTTCGCCTGATCCTGCCAGCGCGTCAGCGAGACGCTGACGTAAGAACTAAGGCGATTCCAGGGTTGCTATGTCGCCTGTCGCCGTTCTTGCCGAAACGCTGCATAGTTAGCAGTTGGTTACTGGATCTCCCCCCAATGCGGTCTATTAGAATCAAGAATTTAGCCAGAATTTCCCGCCAGGTCTTTGAGGAATAAGGACTTATACGTAAAATATTCCGGAATAAGGAGTTAGATGCTATTTTGCTCCGTTTTTCATGGTCATTGAATAATATAGTGACAATTCAGGGAAGGGTGAAGATGCTGGCCATGTCTTTGATATGTAATGACTTACGTCTATAATTGCCCTTCGGGGCAACAGGATTGCTTCGTAAAATATTCCGGAATAAGGAGTTAGGGCAGTTTCACGGTTGCGATTATATCCTGTTGTCCTCCTCTGAGCGAGGCGAAGGGCCTGTGTATTTGACGGGCGTCAATTCCCGTCACGCTCGCCCCAATAATCACGGTGTGGATGTCGTGCGTGCCTTCGTAGGTCTTCACGCTTTAGAGAGTTAAATGACACCGGTGCGCACGCGCCGCGCGTTGCGTGAGATTTGGTTAGTAGGCCGGTGATAAGATTTAGAGCAGGCAGGAGCGTGCCCCATGAGCGGCATCGTCACATCTCAGCATCAATTCGGCGACCGCATTGTTCGAGACCGCCAAGTCTGCGGCGGAGAGCCGGTATTCAAGGGCACGCGCGTCCTGCTCCGGACCGTGCTGGCCAGTCTTGCGGCTGGCGATGCGGCGGAAGACATTCTCGCCGACTTCCCGAGTCTCAAAGCCGAAGATGTCCGGGCTGCCATCGCCTTTGCGGCCGCCTCAGCCGAGGAGGATCTTCCCGTCACGGCCGTTCCCAACGTCCAATGAAAAGCCAAGCTCGACGAGAACCTCCCGCTCCGGATCGCCTCATAACGCGCGATACGGGATATTGGAGCTTGTTAGCTCAACGGTTCCCACATGAAAGGAACGCAAACAGTCCCGCGCAAACTGAGGCGCTTTATCTCGATCCGCGGCTGGTCCGACGACGATTCCCTTGAGTGCCCCTGAAGCGCCTGCTCTCCAGTCAAATTCCCTGTATCTCACCAATGAGTACGGGCGCGTTCTTATCTTCACATCGGGTGGCGTTACTTTTGACGAAAACATTTCCAGAAATCTGTATTCCTGCTCGTTGCGGTAGGCCTTATGCTTAAAGAACGTTGCGGCATAAAGTGCGTGGCCGGCTGACGAGACAGCCAACCTTCGCTTAGCGGTTTCAGTCATGATGTTTGTCAGATTTCCCCCGCCCACAAGGCGTATCAAAGGAAGAGCCTTCTCGACGATCTTGTTTTGCAAATCAGTCAGTCGGTCGTTGTCGTATTGGATGCGGAAGGCCTGCGCAAACGAGGGCGATTCTACCTGGATGAATGCCCGCTCCAACGCCGCTCTATCAAAACCGAGAGCGTAACCCCGTCCGTCATCGGCATAAGCGCGCCACTGCCCGAGGTCCTCACCATCCGCACTAAACGAACACGTGAATAAATGCGCCGCCTCTCGAAACTTCGCATCTTCGTCTAAGTACTTAAGAAAGGCTGCAATTCCCTCGGCCTCTGCCCACCCGTAGAAGCCTTTACCCTTCCATGCTTCGATGATTCCATGAAAGCCGTGGCGTAGCTCCGAGGGGTCGTTGAGATTGAAGATGTCAGTGAGCCAAAGTCTGCCGCTTTCCAGAATCCCTTTTAGGCCGACATCGTTCGTATAGTGATAAATGGTCGCAGGCGCTTCGTGACCATCCAGCGCGTCCTTGACCATCTGCTCAACGTCGCTGTCGAACTTCTTGAGCACGGCCTCTATGTCTGTTGGAATAGATGCCGCCATCAGAACGCCTCCAGCCCCGTGACGCTCGCCCCAATAATCAGCGTGTGGATGTCGTGCGTCCCCTCGTAGGTCTTTACCGATTCCAGGTTCATAAGGTGGCGCATAATTGGATAGTCGTCGGCGATGCCATTTGCGCCTAGAATGTCGCGCGACATACGCGCACACTCCAGCGCCATCCAGACGTTGTTTCTCTTCGCCATCGAGATGTGCTGGTGTTCTACTTTGCCCGCGTCTTTTAGCCGTCCCACCTGTAGAATTAGCAACTGTGCCTTTGTGATTTCGGTGATCATCCACGCCAGCTTTTCCTGCACCAGCTGGTGTGAGGCGATGGGCTGGTCGCGGAATTGTTTTCGCAGCAGCGCATATTGCAGCGCGCAGTCGTAGCACGCCATCGCTGCGCCCACCGCGCCCCATGCGATCCCATAGCGCGCCTGGTTCAAACACATCAGCGGAGACTTGAGCCCGCCCGTCCCCGGCAGCAGGTTCGATTCCGGCACGCGCACATCCTCGAGCGACAATCCCGACGTCACCGAAGCCCGCAGCGACCACTTGCCGTGAATGTCGTCAGCCTTGAATCCGGGGCGGCCGGTTTCGACCAGGAAACCGCGAATTTTGTCGTCTTCATCTTCGACTTTCGCCCAGATCACGGCCACATCGGCGATCGAGCCCGAAGTGATCCACATCTTTTCGCCGTTGAGCACGTACTCCTTCCCAACTTTGCGCGCGCGTGTGCGCATGCCTCCCGGATTCGATCCGAACCCCGGCTCGGTCAGCCCGAAGCAGCCAATCTTCTCGCCCTTCTGCATGGCCGGCAGCCAGGTGTTCTTCTGTTCGTCCGAGCCGAACGTATAAATCGGATACATCACCAGCGCCGACTGTACGCTCACAAACGAGCGCACGCCCGAGTCGCCGCGCTCCATTTCCTGCATCACCAGCCCGTACTCGACGTTGGTCATTCCGGCGCAACCGTAACCTTGCAGCGATGCTCCGAAGAAGCCAAGCTCCGCCATCGGTTTGACCAGCTCGCGCGGAAAGCGCCCGGCCCGGTTGCACTCTTCAATGACGGGGACAAGATTGTCTTCGATGAACTTGCGCGCCGTATCGCGCACCAGGCGCTCGTCGCCGCTCAGCAGCGAATCGAAATTGATAAAGTCCACGCCACGGAATTTGATGGCCGGCATGTGTGTTTCACCCCAGGAATCGGCGGACAGGATTTAGCAAACTACTCAAACTAGCAGAAGGCGGGCTTTGGGCGCTAGACTCTGGGCGCTGGGTAGTGGCGCCGTTTGATTTGCACAGGCTATGGCCCCCGCCACGCCGATGGACTAGACTTGCGGCTATGGCAAAGCGCAATCTTCGGATCGTAAAACGGGTTAGGAACGTCCCAGTGCTGGGAATCTGTGAACGCTGCAACGCACAATTCTCCGGAGACCCCAACATGGGAAACGCACAGTCGGCTATCCAAGAGCAGTTCAATACCCACAAGTGCAAACTGATTGACAGCAGTCAGAACGCCTTGCCAATCGTGCGCGAGTCTACGGAAGACAAATAGCGTCGACATAAACGACTGGAGATGAATCTGACACGAGATCGCAGTTGGTCATCCTGCCAAACAGCGGGCACATGACCTTTGTGGATCAGCCGGAGATGTTTCTGAACAAGTTACAGCGCGTTTCAAAAATGGCTTCCGCGGATCTGGCCGCCGCCCCTCAGCGGCTAAAGCCGCGTCGAATAGCGGCTCCGGGCGGCACGGCTAAAGCCGTGCCCTTCCCAAAACCTATTTTTGAAACAAGCTCTAGTCTAGGGACTTCGTGGCCGACTGAGCACGTTCCGCAATGGGTTCGCCGCTTCGGTTGGTGCCGGATCGGCTTTTCTCCCGCCGGTGACTCCGCGATATCCTGATAAGTGATCCCAGGACGGTCGCATGCCTGACGTCAGCCGCTTGTTTCAAGCCTTCCTTGCCCCGGTCATTTTCGTATCCGCGACCGCGCTGCTGGCTCTCTCTATCAACGTCCGCCTCATGGGCATGGTCAGCCGGCTGCGCCAATTCGTGCACGCCAAGTACGACGCCACCAAGAACGGCCGTTTGCAGGAAGCCGAAGCCTACACGGCGCAAATCTCCTCCATCGAAAAGCGCGCAGAAATCGTGCGCCGCAGCTTTCTGCTGGTGCTGGCCGCTCTGGCTGCGACCTTGGCTTCCTGCATGCTGCTGGGCCTGGGCCTCTACGTTAAAGATGCAGCGCTGGCCGCAGTCGTGGTCTTTGTCGGCGCCATGATCTGCCTGCTCGCCGGAACTTTGTATTACATCCGCGAAGTGATGGCCGCGCTCAGCTCGGTGCGCGAAGAGGAGCGCGACTTGCGCTTCATGGACCTGGGCGCGCAACCCGAAGTCCGCCACCGCGACACTTTGTAGTTCACGGCTGGCGCTCGTTTTCAGGCGGCTTGGAGAGGCGGCGAGCCGCGTCTTTACCGTGAGCCCTAGAGAGGCGGCAAACTGCGTCTCTACGATGAATTCTTCCGCCTCGCCAGCCTGCGCTTCCCGTTCCGTTTTCCCTGGGTCTGGAGTATGTCGTCTCTCAGTCATGTGAAAACAAATTCACCATTGGGGAAAAGCAATTCGCGTCGGATTTTGCGTGCTTTTTTCTCCAATTCACGGTATAAACTAGTGGCTCTAGTAGCGCTCCTATTTTGCGCGTCGACCCCCACCGGCGCACTGGGCGAGAGGCCGCAAGAAGGCCGGGCGCCCTAACAAAGCTAAGCGCCACCTGGATTCAAGCTCTGCACGAAAAGGAAAACTTGTCGAATGTTTGATGTCAGGAAGTCTGGGCCCTTTTTCCTTCTCCAATTCCTTCTTCTAGTGCTGGTTGCATTTTCCATTGCGCTGTCGGCGCAGGAAAAAGGCGATAAAGACAAGGAGAAGGAAAAAGAATCAAAGAAAGCCCCCGCTAATTACGTCAAGCTGGAGGGCAAAGTCCGCTGCGAGAAACCGGAGACGGCGCACGCGCTCGAAGTTCCAGATCGCCCCGGACACGCACTGATGCTGGAAAGGCGCAAGTGTACCTGGACCGAACCCTTCGAGATCAAGGACGCCAAAACTAGGGAGGGCGTCATGGTCGGTTTCACGGAGAGAATGGAAGGCACACTTCACACCCACGCATTTGAAGTGGACACGCTGCAGAGCGGCGAACAGCTCACCATGAACGCCAGTGGCGAGATTTACGGGGAAAAAGGCCCGGCCAAGGGCAAGGGCCGCTGGTACTTTATGCGCGGCACGGGGAAGTACAAAGGGATCAAAGGCAGCGGCAGGTACGAAGCTGAGCTCGAAGCCGATGATGTTTTGACGTTGGAGTTTGAAGGAGTATTCGATCCGTCCGAAATGGTAGGCGAAAAGAAATGAGGGAGGAACAAGTGACAAGCAAACGCGTTGCCGTATTCGCGCTCCTGACGGTGCTCTGTCTGGCACTGCCGATATTCGCTCAACAATCCAGAGTGGTGACGAAGGGACCCATCGTCATCAAAGAATTCACACACGATACCGGACCGCTGCTTCGCGAAATCGCGCCGCTGCTTCCGGAATACGGCGTTACCGCCGAGCACGAGATTCCGAACCAGGACAATCCCAACCATCCCTGGAGCAGCGAGTATCGTCCCGACCCCGTGCTGCAGACGGCAGAGAATTCTCCGACCTTGCAGACGCCGGGCTTCAGTCTGGAATTCGACGGCATCGACGACGCCCACTCCTTCTGTAACTGCGAACCCCCGGACAGCGACGGTGCCCCGGGCAGTTCGCAATTCGTCGAGTACATCAATACGGCCTACGAAGTTTTCGATAAGAGCGGGAACAAGGTATTGGGCCCGCTTTCCGGAGGCACCCTCTGGTCCGGATTCAGCGTGGCGGCCTGCTCGCAAAACTACGGCGACCCGATCGTCCGTTTTGACGCCATGGCGCAACGCTGGGTGCTAAGCCAGTTTGCCCTCCCCGGCGGCCCGGACTACGAGTGCGTTGCCGTTTCGCAGACGGCCGACGCGACGGGCGCTTACAACCGCTATGCATTCTCGTTCAACAATTTCCCGGACTATCCGAAACTCAGCGTGTGGCCCGATGCCTACTACATGACGTTCAACAACTTCAACCTCGCCGGCAGCGCGTTCGTCGGCGCCAATGCCTGCGCCGCCGATCGCAACGCCATGCTCGCCGGCAATGCTGCCACGATCGTCTGCTTCCAGCAGAATGCCAGCCAGTTCGGCGAACTGCCTTCCGACCTGGACGGCGCCACGCAGCCAGCCGCCGGCACCCCCAACTTCGTCATGGAACTCGATCCCTCCGGCAGCGCCAACCTGGATATGTTCCAGTTCCACGTGGACTTTGCCCACCCGGGCAATTCGACTTTCACCGGCCCAACCAAGATTCCGGTTGGCTCCTTCACTCCGCTCTGCAACACACAGTACCGCGGCCGCTGCGTGCAGCAGCCCACCGCTGGCAGCGACTTGCTTGAGTCTCTGGGCAACCGCCTTATGTGGCGCCTTGTATACCGGAATTTCGGCGACCACACCACCCTGCTGGCCAGCCACTCCATCGTGGCCGGATCGAGCGGCGGCGTGCGCTGGTATGAAATCCACAACCCCGAAACCAGTCCGACGCTCTATCAGTCGGGAACGTTCGCTCCCGACTCGCAGTACCGCTGGATGCCGGCGATCGCTATGGACCAGAACCAGAACATCGCTGTCGGTTTCAGCCGCTCCGGAACGGCTTCCGGTCAGTACCCCTCGCTGGTTTATGCTGGCCGCATCCCGAGTGACCCTCTCGGCTCGCTGGAAGCGGAAGTCACTCTCAAGGCCGGCGCGGGCTCCCAGACCGGCGGCGGCGATCGTTGGGGCGACTATAGCGGACTTGCCATTGACCCCGCCGACGACTGCACCTTCTGGTTCACCGAGCAGTATCAGAAGGTCAACGGCGGATTCGACTGGAGCACTGCCATCGGTACGTTCGTGTTCCCCGGATGCTCACCCGCCCCGGACTTTGCCCTGTCTGCCAACCCCAACACGCTAACCATCGCGCAGGGCAATAGCGGAACCAGCACGATCACCGTTACTGACTTTAACGGCTTTAACGGCCAGGTGACCTTGAGCGCCTCCGGTCTGCCCAGCGGCGTGACCGCAGGGTTCGTTCCCAATCCAACCGCCACCACCAGCACGCTGACCCTCACGGTCGGCGCCGGCGCGGCTACCGGAACGTCCACGGTAACGGTTACGGGCGTCTCGGGCAGCTTGACCCATCAAACGACGATTCAGCTTACGGTCACGCCGACCGGCCCGGTCGTCACGTTTACTCCAACCGCGTTGAAGTGGGGCAAGGTTCTTGTGGGCACGAACAAGTGCTGCAAGAACGTCACGGTTAAGAACACTGGCGTCTCCACCCTCAGCATCTCCAATGTCGGCATCACGGGCGACTTCGCGCTGAATACCGTCAAGGGACAGTGCACCTCCACCTTGGCGGCGGGAAAAACGTGCAAAGAGAGAGTCAGCTTCAAGCCGACCCAGACTGGCCTTCGCACCGGCAACTTGACGTTTACCGACAACGCCCCCGGCAGTCCGCAGAGTGTTCCTCTGTCGGGAACCGGCAAGTAAACAAGAATAGAGACGCGGCTCGCCGCGTTTTGCTATCGGGCGGGGCTTCGGTCCCGCCCATTTTTGTGCTGCCCCTCAGAAATTATTGTGTGAATTATTGCGCGGCTTTCATCGTCCCCAGTTACGTCTGTTTTGTGGGCTCCAACGAAGACGTAAAACAAAAACGACGCACCGTTCTCAAGAGCAATGCGCTTTCCGAATTCTTCTCTGTTCTGCGCAGCAATTGCCCCCGTCAGCTTCAGGTCTTACCGGTCGCAGTACTATCGCCGGTAGTTTAGGAAGCGACGATTCATCTCCAGATGAAAGTTGTTTCACTCTGTTGCGGGCGCGCTAACAAGCGTAAACTTGGCCGGGATTCAAAGGGAAGCCGCAGATTCCGTTTCGGCATGTGGACTAGATCCCAGACCCGGTATTGGTGCCCTACATTCATACCAGCAGGATCTTCCCAAGCGGTCGTTTCTAGCGACAATTAAGGAGAAATCATGATTCGAAGAATATGTCCATTCCTGCTCATGGTCGTCGTGGTCGTGTCGATCGTGAGTGTCGTTTCCCAGGCGCAGCCGCAGTCTTTGCTAACGCGTCATACGCGCGAAGTCGTCGTCAATGGGCAGGTGCAATCCGTCGGCCGGCTGCCCGCAACACAGTCCATGCGCTTCGACATGGTTCTGGCGCTGCGTCATCCGGTAGAGTTGGATAATTTCCTCGAAGAACTCTACGATCCTTCCAGCCCGTCCTACCGGCACTTCGTCACGGTGAAGGAATTCACCGAGAGGTTTGGTCCCAGCCAGGAGGATTATGCCGCTCTGATTCGCTTCGCGAAAGCGAACGGCTTTACGGTCGTGGGCGGCTCGCGCGATGCCATGGATGTGCAGCTCAAGGGCACGGTGGCGAGCATTGAGAAAGCCTTCCACGTAACCATGGGCGTCTACCAGCATCCCACCGAACACCGTACCTTTTATGCTCCAGATCGCGAGCCCACAGTGGACCTGCCGTTCCAGCTCTGGCACATCTCGGGTCTGGATAACTATTCGATCCCGCGTTCGCT
>Ga0187803_10000058_pt1 | contig 47411 bp, 45 predicted proteins | sample NC_wetland_sal_i_2_FD_132425 | JGI IMG/M metagenome (GOLD analysis project Ga0187803, IMG submission 132425) | Wetland sediment microbial communities from Neuse River Estuary, North Carolina, USA - Control_3 | ecosystem: Environmental > Aquatic > Freshwater > Wetlands > Sediment | place: USA...
CCCGGTCATTTCCAAATACCCAACCCCGGTGGTCAGCGCACCCTGGCGCACACCGTGAACGGTGATGGCGCCCTCCCAGTAGGTCGGCCAGTAGGGGTTGCCGCTCACCAGCTCCTGCGAATCGAGAGGCGTCGAAACGGTGAGCTCCAGCGCGAGGCTGTGCACGCGGATGGTCCAGTGGACGGGATACTGCGCGCGTGTGGCGGGGCTGGTCCACGCGGCGCCCGGCGAAAGCGAAAAATCTGAGGCGCTCAGATGGCGCGTTTTGCCGCTCGCGTCCACAAACGTTCCTGCCGAGTAGGCGTCGGGCGTGCCGTCGCGACGGCGAAGGCGGTAGAGCATGAACTCCTCGCCGTTCGATAGCTGGATGCTCATCCAGTCCCATCCCACCTGCTCGGGCGTGAGCTGGTGGCTGAAGAATTCGTGGTCTATCCAGGCGAGGCCGGTGAGCGAAAATGACTGCCCGCCGAGTTCGAGCGTTCCGGCGGAATCGAGGCGAGTGTAAGAGATGTAGTGCGAAGCCTGGCCGGGGCCTTCGGCTTTCTGGCTAACGCCGTTCACGCCGTGGATTACCGGAGGCTTCTGCGAGCGGAGCGTGAGGCGAAGGGTGAAATCGTCCGAGACGGCCTGGAGATTGAGCGCTGGCTGGGCGCCAGCGACGGCCGCGTCGAAACGTACTTCCCAATTGCCGTTCCAGATGCGGCGCGCGGCGAGATCGGCGCCCGCCAGCCCCGGGCCCGCGCGATTCATCCGTTCGAAGTGGTAGAAGCGGCCGCCGTCGAGGTCGGAGAGAGCGAGATGCGCCAGCCAAATGTCGTTCACTCGCCACTTGTCAGCCGTGGAGGAATTTTCGTCCCCTGGATGTCCGCGCCCTTTGTTGGCTCCGGGAGGCGGCGTGGCCGGGCGGGCCATGCCCTGGCGAAAAAAGGTGAGTTCAAAGCCGAAGCGATGGCCCTGGGGAGTTTTCAGATTGCCGGTGTAATACCACCACTCGGTCTGATAGCCGGGGTGATTGAAGTGGTCGCGAGGAAATTCGTAGCGGTAGCCGGGAAGCGCCGCCTCCCACTGATAACCGACGGCGGCTGTGGAAGCGCACCAAGCTACGAGCACAGCCACACACGCGGTGAGTGGCCGGCGCATCACGGTTATTTGACCTGCTGATATGGCTGGAGATTCACAGGACGTGCGTCCGGTTCAACGAGCCAGACCGTCCGGCCGCGGAAATATTCGAGCAGCGGCGAGAGGTCGCGCCCGGGAATTTCCTGGGCCCAGACGATTTTGGCGTGATCGATGTCGGCACGGTTATAGACCCACTGCTGCATCGAGTTGTGGTCGGGAGTGTATCGCACGACGACGAGCTGCAGGCCCGGCCGAGCCTCCAGCTCCGCAGAGATGCGAGCGCGCTCGTTCACCCAGGCGGGCCTGGGATTCTGCACGCTCGAACCGGTCCAGGCGAGGGCCAGACTCATGGGCGCGAGCAGCAAATGGAAGGCGACGAGCGCGCGCGTCAGCGCCACACCAACCGGACGGCCGGATGGTGTCCAGGTGCGCAGATAGCGCAGTCCCATCATGCTTAGCGCGAATGCCGTCCCCGTCATCGCCGCGGCGTAATGGCGCTGAAACCAGACAACCGGGAGCAGGCCCAGCGTGGTCCAGGCGCACACCGCGAAAAGAGCGAGCGCCTTCTTGTTTCTGGCCAGCCAAAAGCACGCCAGCAAGACGGGCAGCAGAAATCCGACGGGGAAATAAAATTCCTGCAGCGATTCGAGTTTGTGCACCAGACCCCATTGAATTCCGTTCGAAGTAAAGGTGAGGCGGTCGCGCTGCCAGAGATTGCGCGACCAGCTGTTCCAAATGTCCGCGATCTGGGGATTGCTAATCTCGCGGGGCGGCGGCAGTTGCTGCCAGGCGAAGTGCGGAGTCGAGAGGTACGTGCGGTCGTACATCACGTAGGGAAACAGCAACGCGTTTCCGGTGACGCGCGAGTTGTTGTAGGCCATGAAGGCCGCGGTAAGAGCCAGCACGCCAACGACGGGGACCAGGGCCTTCCAGCGTGCGGCCGGCGCGCGTTGCCCGCGCAGCAACCACCAGGCAAGAGCTGCCGCGAGCGGCAGGCAGAACACGACCCCTTCGTACGGCCGGCTATTCGCGAGGATGGCGATTCCCAGGCCGAAGAGAACGCCATCGCCGAATTTCCGGCGGCGCATCAGGCGCGGCAGCGCGCCGAGAGCCAGCGCTCCGCCGAGGGCGGTCACCGCGCCGCCCCAATAGCTCTCCAGCCAGTAATTCATGGAGTAGCCGGAGCCGGCGAGAAATCGGATTGCGGCAAGCAGGCCGCCGAGGAGCGCCCAACGCGCGGGCATCCAGCCCTGAAGCATCCAGGTGATGGCCGCGCACATGGCCGCTATGCTAAGCAGGACGCCGAACCAGGGATGGCCCAGCCATTGGCCGATGGCGAGCGCCACTCCCTGCGCGGGCGGATATTTGGACATGTAGGTGGGCAGCATATTGACGTGCGCGGTTTCGAAAAACGACCAGAGCGGGTGGGCGGGATTCGCCAGCCGTCCGTGCGCGTAGGTGTCGCCGGCGAGGAGGTAGGAGAATTCATCGAGGATCGCGGGCAGGGGAATGGAGTCGATCGGCAACAACGCCAGCCGCTTCACAATGAGCAGGAGCGCGATGAGGACTACAGTTAGGTGCCGATGCGCGGCCAGGCGGCTGCCCCAGCGCTCGACGGCTGAGAAAAAGGGCGCGCCGCACTGCGGCCAATACCAAGCGAGAAGGAGCAGAACGCCGAGCAGTTCAAAGGCGAGAATATCGTGGCGGGTGAAGCGTCCTGCGAGAACAGGCATCACGGAAGACCATACTATGTTCGGCAGGAGAAAGCGTAAAGCGGCTGGGCGCGGGCCTGATTCACGGCAAGCAACCGCGCGTGGCTCGCGCCGCATGCGCTCGGCTGCCACGGCGGGTCAGGGGGGCGGGCGCCGGGATCTGTTCCACCGGCAGGAGCGCGAGCCGCGCACCGGCAAGCAGGAGCGCAACCAGCACAACTGACTTGGCCCTGTGCGCCGCCAAACGGCTGCCCCAATTTTCGATGGCGACAAAGAAGCGGTTCGCCAGCCGCGGCCAGAACCAGGCGATCAGCAGCAACAACGCGAGGACGTGCCAGGTTGGAGGGAAGTAGCTGGCGAGGAGCAATCGGAATTCGAGCGCCACTGCAGTTCATAGGATGCTTCGCGCGCGGGCGGGTAAAGCGGAGGCGGCCGGCTTTGATTCGTGCCGCGCAAGTGTTGCCGAGTATGAATGCGGGCGCGAGTTTCCGGTCGCCGGAGGCAAACGTCCCTGCTATCCTGCGGCTCGAACCGGTCCCTGCACACGGGAAACGACGCAATGGCGGAACAGGTTGAAGTTTCCGTGGTGATTCCCTGCCTGAACGAGGCGAATTCGATCGGCGCGTGCGTGCAAAAGGCGCTCGATTCGTTTTGCAGCACGGGATTGCGCGGAGAAGTGGTGGTTGCCGACAACGGTTCGACCGACGGATCGGCGGAAATCGCCGCCGGATTGGGCGCGCGCGTGGTCCACGTGACCCAGCGCGGATATGGCTCCGCCCTTCGCGCAGGGATCGCGGCGGCGCGCGGCGCGTTCATCGTGATGGGCGACGCCGACGACAGCTACGACTTCGGCGACGTCCCCCGGTTCGCCGCGGCATGGCGCAAAGGCTTCGACGTGGTGATGGGCAACCGTTTTCGCGGCGGGATCAAGGCCGGGGCCATGCCCTGGCACCACAAATACATCGGGAATCCCGGGCTCTCCACGCTGCTGAACATCCTGTTCGGCGCGGGGATCGGCGACGCGCATTGCGGCATGCGCGGGTTTACCCGCGCCATCTACGACCAAATGGACTTGCGCTGCACCGGCATGGAATTCGCGTCGGAATTTGTGATCAAAGCGACGCAGCTCGGCGCGAAAATCACCGAGATTCCCGTCACCCTGTGGCCGGACAAGCGCGGCCGCCCGCCGCATTTGCGCAGCTTCCACGACGGCTGGCGGCACCTGCGGTTCATGCTGCTTTACGCTCCCAACTGGCTCTTCCTGCTGCCCGGCGGCCTGATGCTCGCGTTCGGCCTGTTTCTGGTCTTCTGGTTGCTGTCCGGACCGCGCCACATCACGCCGCACGTAGTCCTCGGTATCCACACCATGATTTTCGGCGTGATTTTCACGCTCATCGGCCTGCAGATTCTTTGCATCGGATTGTTCGCCAAAGCCTTCAGTTACGCGGAGCGTTTTGACCGCGACCAGGTGTCCTTCGAACGCGTTCTGCGGCGGGTCACCTTTGAAGGCGGGCTCCTGCTCGGGGGTTCGCTCTTCCTGCTGGGCTTCGCCGGCTGTGCGTGGATTACCTGGGAATGGGCCGCCGAGGGATTCGGCCCGCTGAATCGCGAGCGCGAGGTCCTCTTCTGGGCCATGTGGCTGTTCGTCGGATTGCAGGTGACGTTTGCCTCCTTCTTTCTAAGCATGCTCGGAATCAGCCGCGGAACCTATATCGGTGACTACGACCTCAAATAAACCCGGATTTGTCACTTGAACCGCAGCGAACGAACTATTGGCTACGAACATCAACTGGGGCGACGCGGGCTCGATCGCTGTGAGGACGCCTTGGAGGTGCACAGCCCGGTGCGTGAGCAGCAAAATCAGCCATTTCCTCGCGCATTGCATGCATTCTAGAGAGGTCGGGTTCCAGGGATCGCGAGTGACTTCCGCATGAACGAGCCGCTGGAACCCCACGGCCTCGTTGGGGCCTGCTGCGGCGGCAACCGGCACATTTCGACCCAAGGGAAGGGTACGATGCGTGGGGTCCGAGTCGGAAATTCCTGTTTTTTCTCCTGGTGGCGCAACTCGCGACACGTTCGGCGAGGTGCGCCGACTCCGGCCAGAGGTCCACGGCATGTCTGAAAATGCGGCAGTAGATCCAGCGCAATTTCGGAATCGGGGCAAGGTTTCGTGGCCATCCAAGTTCCGGCAAATCAGCATTCTGGTGAAGGAAAACGGCCCTGCCTGGACCTCGTGCTTTCTGGCCTATTGCGCCACGCAGGTGATCGCGGACAAATTGAGCGGATGGCTCGAGCATTCGCGCATGTCGCGCAACCTCCCTGGACTCAATAGCGTGGCAAGCCAGAGGGTCATTTGGGAGTCCTGGAATTGGCAGCAGCAAGGGGAGGAATGGACCGCCTCGCCGGAATGGAAGAAATCCATTGTGGAGAATTTCATTCACCGATTCATCCCGCAGGGATCGCGAGTGCTGGAGATCGGGCCTGGGGCCGGGCGCTGGACGGAATATCTCATTCCCCTGTCGAGCGCCTTGCATCTGGTTGATCTGAGTCAGGCGTGCATTGGCGAGTGCAATCGCCGATTTGGCGGGGATCCCCGGGTGGAATTCCACGTCAACAATGGCAGCGACCTTGCCTGTATCGTGGATGCTTCCATTGACCGGATCTGGTCCTTCGATTGTTTTGTCCACGTTGACGCCCCGGATGTGAAGAACTACGTGCGCGAGTGCGCCCGAGTTTTGGCCGGCGGAGGGATCGCAGTGATCCATCACGGCTCGGCGGGCAGAATCAAAGGCTGGAGAAGCCGGTTGACGAGCGGCCAGATGGAACGATTTATCTCGGAATCCGGGATGGCGGTTCTCGAATGCGTCAATTCCTGGGAGATCGGCGGCGAGAAGTTCAAGCTTGAATACGGAGATTTGGTGACGGTTTTTCAGAAACGGCAATGACCCTGGCGGAGGAACGCGGGTAAATGCCCTATACAGGAACCGATCGTTTTGTCGCCCGGATGCGGTTCCGGGCCGCGTACCCGCACATCCGCCAGGGATCGCGGGTGTGCGATCTGGGCTGTGGACTCGACGCTGCCTTCCTCGAATACGCATCGGACAAAATCGCGGAAGGCGTGGGCGTGGACGATCAGGTGAACGTGGCGCAGCAAGGGCGCTGGCGGCGCATCCGCGCGGACCTGTATTCACCGTTGCCGCTTCCGGACGGCCAGTTCGAGCATGTGGTGATGCTCGCCGTTCTCGAGCATCTCCGCGATCTGCCGCCGGTTTTTCGCGAGGCGCACCGGCTGCTGGCTCCCGGCGGCTCGCTGATCCTCACCTGGCCCTCGGCACTCGTGGATCCCATACTGGCTGTGCTGCACGGAATCGGTCTGGTGAGCGACGAAATGGAGAGCGACGAGCATCAGAAACGGATCCCCGTGGCCAGACTGCAGGAGATCCTCCGCGAAGCCGGCTTCCAAGAGTTCTTTCACCGCCGTTTCGAATTCGGCCTGAACAATCTGATGGTTGCCACTCGCGCCTGACCGCGCGTCCCAGGTGCGGACCCGAGTGTCCGTCCTTCGGGCGACAGCCGCGTCATTCCTCGTGGATCACTTCAATCGGCACGAGCCGCGTGGCGGCATGAGCGGGATAGAGCGCTGCGAGCAAGGTGGCGAGGTAAACCCCACCAAGCCCAGCGGCAAGCAGCGCCAGAGGCCAGTGGAAGCGAACTGTCCATCCGAAGGACTGTTTATTGATCACGAAAATCAAAATCAGCGAAAGCAGAATGCCCAGCGCGAGCCCGGCCAGATTCGCGAGGAGCCCGAGCAGGCCGGCCTCGCACACAATCAGGCGGCGCACCTGTGGTTGTGAAGCGCCGAGAAACCGCAGCAGGCCCAACTCGCGCCTGCGGTCAATCACCACGGCGAGGAGCGCACCCGCAATCCCCACGACGGCGACCAGGATGGCCACGGCTTCGAGCGCATAGGTGATGGCGAAGGTGCGGTCGAAGATGCGGATGGCCTGCGCGCGGATTTCGCGATTCGAGAAGATGCCGACGCGGCGGCCGGCAAGCGCGCGCACAATCTCCTGCCGCGTGCGCTCGGGGTCCACGCCCGGCGAAAGCAGAATGCCCAGATTGGTCGGCGGCCCCAACGTGATATATCGGGCGAGCGTGGCGCGGTCCACCAGAATCAACCCGGCCTCGCTGCCGTAGTCGTAGAAAACGCCGACGACGCGGAAGGAAACGCTGTGGCCTTCCAGGGGCAGACGAATGGAATCGCCGCGGCGCACATGATGTTTGTTTGCGAACGGCTCGCTAACCACTACCGCGTCGTTGCCGGCCAATTGCGACAGGATCTCCGCACGGTCGCCGCTCAGAAATTGCGACCGTCCCGTTCGCGCCACCGCGGAGAGATCGCTCACGCCCAGCGTCGCGGGAAGCCCATCGTAGCTGATGGAGTAGGAGCGGAAGGTTCCGACCGTGGAAACTCCCGGCACGCGGGCCACGATTTCCGCGACATCCGGGTCGAGCGTGGGATGGCGGTCCGCGGCGGGCGGGACGGCGGGACTCATATAGAGGTCGGCAGGCAACTGTTGCTCCATCCAGTCCACGACGGTGCGGCGGAAGCTGGAGACCATGATTCCGACGCTCGCCATCATGGCCACGGCCGTGGCCAGCGCCGCGGTGAGCACGCCACTGCGGCGCAGCGACGCGGCCAAGCTGCGGGAAGCAAGCAACGCTTCCGGCCCGCGAACCCCTGCTCGCCGGACGAGCGCGCCCGATGCGGCCATCGAGGCGGCGACCACGGCGGGCATCGCCAGGGTCGCGGCGGCGATCAGTAACAGCGCGGCGAGGTATCCGAATACGGGCGTGGCGCCGACAGGAGGGAGCAAGGAAGCGCCGAGCGCGGCAAGACCCAGAAGGGCAGCGATGGCCGCGTCGCGTCCTTTTCGCACGCGCACCTGATATTCCCTGGCGCCCCGATCCATGGCTTCGACGGGCGCCACACGCGCCGCTTCCATAGCGGGAGCGAGAGCGGAGAGCAGCGCCACACCGAGTCCTATTGCGAACCCCAGCGCCGCGATCCCGGGAGTCACCGCCACGGGCGAAGGCGCGCTGCTCACGTACAGGGATTCCACCGTTGCGCCCAGCATGCGCACGGCCGCGGCGGCCATCCCGCGAGCGAGCGGGATGCCCGCAATCGCGCCGGTCAGTCCGAAAAGCGCCGCCTCTCCCAGGAACGCGGCGAGCACCTGGGCGCGCGTGGCGCCCAGGGCGCGAAGCACGCCGATCTCCCGCCTCCGACGCACCACGGACACCGAAATCGTGTTGTAGATGAGGAACGAGCCGACGATCAGCGCGATGTAACTCAGCAGCCGGAGATTCCAGCGGAAGGCGGCGAGCATCTTTCGATTTTCGTCCGTTCGCGCGCCGGAACGGTCCACGTGCACGCCGGGCAGTTGGGCCGCGAGCAGCGCCGCGTATTTCCCGGCATCACTGCCCGCCGGGAGCCGCACCAGGATGCGGTCAATGCGCCCGGGACGCCGCAGCACGCGCTGCGCCAGGCCGATGTCCATCAACACGGTGCGGCGGAACTGCACGGCGTCGGGAAGGTCCGGCAGCACACCCGCGACGCGATAGGCGGCCTCGGTATCATTGATTTGCAGCCGAAGCATCTCGCCGGTCCTGCGGCCGAGTTCCGATCCCACCCAAACCGAGGTGTCCCAATCCGGCAGCTCCCGCCGGCCCACGGTTCCGTTCGTTTCGTCCGCGGGACGCGTGGTTCCGTGCTCAAACGCCATTCCGATCAGATCGAGTCCAACGAGGGGCACAACCTCACCGCCGGGCCGGACGACGGCGAAGTCCTCCATCCGCGCCGTCAGGTGCAATGGGTAGGGAAGAGTCGCGAGCTGCGCGTACACATCGTCCGGCACGCCGCCCAGCGCGGTGATCTCCAAGTCTTCGTTGCCGACCAGCGATTCGAGCGAGGCATGGAACGATCCTGCCGCCGCGCGCCCCGCCAGCTCGATGGCCAGCACCACGGCCACGCCCAGGGCCACGGCCAGAGCGGTGAGCATCGCGCGCACGGGTTCCTGCGCCAGCGGACGCAGCAGGAACGAGCGGCAAAAGCGAATGAAGGCCATCCGGCGTCACCCCTCCGGCGCGATGCGCCCATCGCGCAGGCGGATCGACCGGTGAGCCGCCGCAATCAGCTCCAGGCTGTGCGTGGCCATCAGGATCGCGGTGCCGCGCTCGCTCGAAATCCGCCGCAGTAGCGCGAGAATGACGTTGCTGGTCACCGTGTCGAGATTTCCTGTCGGTTCATCGGCCAATAACAGTTTTGGACCGTGCACCAACGCCCGAGCGATGGCCACGCGCTGCATCTGCCCTCCGGAAAGCTGATGAGGCATGCGCCCGGCCAGCTCCGCCAGCTCCACCCAGCCCAGACATTCGAGGGCACGCGCTCGCGCCCCTGCGCGTCCGGCGAGCAGGAGCGGGAGCTCGACGTTTTCCGCGACCGTCAGAGTCGGCAGCAGCTCAAAGGATTGAAATATGTGGCCCACGGCTACTCGCCGCAGCCGGACCAAGCCCGCATCGTCCAGTTGCGAGGTGGCTACTCCGGTGATCCAAACCCGGCCCGAGGTGGGCAGGTCCATCGCGCCTGCCAGGTGAAGCAGCGTGGATTTTCCGCACCCGCTGCGTCCCACCACGGTGACGAATTCGCCTTCGTCGAGCTCCAGCGACACATCTTCCAGCGCAGCCACGCGCTGGCTGCCCTCCGCGTATTCTTTGGAAACTTTTTCGAGACGAAGGACGGGCATGCCCCTCTCGGCCCCACTCCCCGCAGCGCCCAGCAATGCAGGATTCCCTGGCCGCGCGTCGAGTCAATTCTAACCGCTCGGAGCGGGGATTCCGGCCTCAAGGAAAGGTCGGGAAGTCGAAGGAGGAACTCGCAGGAAAGGGTTCAAAACTGTCTCATAGTGAGATTGCAGAGGGGGCGTTCTTCGTTTCCTGAGACGGGAGCGCGGCCTCCGAGACAGGGTGAATTTCGACACGATCCGTAAGTCTTTGAATCAAATATAGTTACAGAAGTGCCCCTGTGGGCCGAGGCTGGCACACCTCGTGCTATTCAGTGCCCCGGGCACAACCCGAGGAGGATGTTTGTATGGCACGACCGAAGAAGATTCTGATCCTGACCCTGATGGCGACGCTGGTTGCCATGTTCGCCATTCCGCCACAAATGGTGCACGGTCAGGACAGCAACGAAGTAAAGCGCAAGGTGAAAACCCAGGTGACTCCGGTTTACCCGGACCTGGCCCGGCGCATGAACGTGCACGGCAAAGTGAGATTGCAGGTAACCGTGGCGCCCGACGGCAGCGTGAAGAGCATCCACGTGCTCGGCGGCCATCCGATCCTGGCCAGCGCCTCGCAGGATGCAGTGCGCAACTGGAAGTTCGAACCGGCGCCGAAAGAAACGACGCAAATCATAGAAGTGAACTTTGACTGATCGCGCGGATTGCGCGCTTCGAGACAGGGAAGAAGACGAAGACGCACGAGAGAGGTGAGAGGCAATGACGATTGCGAAGAAGCTCTACTACGGATTTGGATCCATCCTGGCGCTGCTGGTTGTCCTGCTGTTGCTGAACCTGAGCGTGATCACCCGCGAGCATAACGCGCGCGAGAGCGCGGCGTCGGCGGTCGAGGGGGTGCGGGTGATTGAGTCCATCCGATTCAAGATCATGCAGAACCGCCTCTCGCTGCGCGGTTATCTGCTGAGCGGCGACACGCGCGAAGAAGAAACGCTGAAGCGCGGGATTGGCGACCTGACCGACACGATACAGAAGGCGCAGGGCAAGACCACCTCCCAGGTGCTTCGCTCCGCGCTGGGCGATGTGGATGCCAGCGAACGCGACTGGGCCGAGCATTTCTGCCAGCCCCTGGTGAACAAGCGCCACAAAGTGGATTCGGGCGACGCGACGGTAGCCGACCTTCAGGTCGACTATCTCCAGCTCGATCCTTCGTCGCACGTGGTTCGCTCCGGCGCCATCCTGGACCAGGCGTCCGCGGCCATGAATGCGGTAATGACGGAAGCGGACCAATCGTCCGCATCGGCCGCGAGACTTGCCGCGGTGGTTTCCACCGTCGGCACGCTGCTGGTCATCCTTCTCGGGTTCAGCATCGCGTTCTATTCCTCCCGCTCGATTACACGGCCGCTGGCGGAACTGATGCAGACGGCGCAGGAGATCGGCGAGACGGGCGACCTGGACCAGCCGCTGGATATCAACCGCAAGGATGAAATCGGCGCGCTGGCCAAGAGTTTCGGGCACATGATGGTGTACCTGAAGGAAATGGCCGGCGCGGCGGAGTGCATCGCGCGCGGCGAGCTGAGCATCCAGACGCGTGCGCGCTCCGAGCGCGACACGATGGGGAAGGCGTTCGCCTCCATGGCCAGCGGGCTTCGCGGCCTGGTGCGCCAGGTGCGCGACAGCGCGAGCCAGGTAGCGGCGGGCTCGAACCAGGTGGCCGAGGCATCCGAGGAATCGGCGAAGCTGGGCGTGCAAGCTTCCTCAGCAATCGACGAAGTTTCGTCGACCATGCACGAGATGAGCGTGAACGTGCAGAACGTGGTGCGCAACACCCAGAACCAGGCATCCAGCGTGGCGGAAACTTCCGCCTCCATCGATCAGATGGTGACCTCAATCCAGCGCGTGGCGGACACCGCCAAGATCCTGCTGGACATCTCCAACCGTTCCCGCGAGGAAGTCCGCACCGGCATCGCCACGATGGAAAAGGCGACCGACGGGATGGGGAAGACGAACCGCTCCATCCAGCAGTCTTCGGAGACGATCCAAGCGCTCGGCAAGCGGGCCGACGACATCGGCAAGATCATCGAAGTGATCGACGACTTGGCCGAGCAGACCAACCTGCTGGCGCTGAACGCGGCCATCGAAGCCGCGCGCGCCGGCGAACACGGGCTCGGATTCGCCGTGGTAGCCGACGAAGTGCGCAAGCTGGCGGAAAAATCCACCCAGTCCACCAAGGAAATCAGCGAACTGATCCAGAGCATCCAGAAGGAAGCCCGCGAAGCCGTGGTGAACATGAGCAAGAGCACCGAGATCGTGGAAGAGGGCCTGGTGCTCAGCAAGGATCTGAACGGAGCGCTGAACAAGATTTCGACAGTGGTCAGCGAAGTGTACAAGTTTGCCCAGGAGATCGGCGCGGCCACCACGGAACAGTCCGTGGGGTCCTCGCAAATCGCCAAGACCACGAACCGGCTGAACGAAATCACCCAGGAAATCAGCTCGTCGGTCGAGGAACAGGCGTCGGGCGCGCAGGCCGTGGTCAAAGCCATGGAGAAGATGCGCGAGCTGGTGCAGCACTCGACCTCCGGCGCCACCGAACTGGCCGCCGCGTCCGAGCAGATGACCAAGCTGGCGCGCGCCCTGCTCAAGACACTGGAAAACATCACCATCGAAGAACAATCGTCCCGGCAGCAGGCGGAAGCGGCGGCTTCCGAGCATTTCCTGGCCGGCGGGACCCCGCAGAGCGGGGGCGGCAACGGCCATTCCAGCCCCAATCGCGAGTACGACGCGCGTCTCGCCGAACTGGTGAATTCGTAGCCCGGAGAGAGTTGCCATGGAAAAAGAACTTCACCTGGTAGGCTTCCGGGTCGGTCGCGAAACGTTCGGCGTGCCCATCGCCATGGTTCGCGAGATCGTCCGGGTGCCGGAAATCACGGCGGTGCCCAACGCCGCCGAGTTCATCGAGGGCGTGATCAATCTTCGCGGAAAGATCGTGCCCGTGGTGGACCTGCGGAAGCGCTTCAAGGACGCGGCGCCGGAAACGGGACGAAAGACGCGCATCCTCGTGGCGGAATTCGACGGCCAGTCCGTCGGGCTCATCGTCAATTCGGCTTCCGAAGTTCTGAAGATTCCCCCGTCGGATGTGGAAGTGCCGCGGAACGTGTTCAGCGAGGGCGAACTGAGCTACATCAGCGGAGTGGGCAAACTCGGCGGCCGGCTGATCCTCATTCTCGATTTGACCAAAGTGCTGCAGCGCGGGGAGCTGCGGTCGGCCGGGCAAGCGGCGCAACTCGTCGGGGCCGAGGTCTGAGCCGGCGCGGGGCCGGACGCGAAACGGGAGACCATGTCCACGACTATCCTCAGCACGCCTATCCAGCTCTCGGATGCCGAGCTCAAGCTCCTCCAGACACTCGTTTACCAGGAATGCGGCATGTGCTTCGACGAGCGGCGCGCGCATTTCCTGCAGGACCGATTGCAGCGGCGCATGAAAGCCACGCAGGCGGATTGCTTCTACCACTACTACCGGCTGCTGACCAGCCGGGAAGGCAAGGAAGAGCTGGCGAAACTGCTGGAGAACCTCACCGTCAACGAGACCAGTTTCTTCCGCACCAAGCCGCAGCTTGATCTCTTCCACAAGCAGGTGCTCGAAAGCCTGCTGCACCACAAGCAGGAGCGGCGCGACTGGACACTGCGCATCTGGAGCGCGGGCTGCTCGACGGGACAGGAGCCGTACACGCTGGCGATGCTGGTGTGCGACGCGCTGGCCTACTACTACCTGCGCAACCCGCTGCCCTATGAAATGCCGTGGCCGAAACCGCTCGTGCCGCCGCCCTGGAAGGTCGAGATCATCGCTTCCGACATCAGCTATTCCGCGCTCCAGGCCGGACAGCAGGGCCAGTACACGGAACCGCAGATGGAGCCGGTGGATTACACGCTGCGTCTGCGCTACTTCGAAAAACTGCGCGACAAATACGAGGTCAAGAAGCCGCTGAAGGATTTGATCCAGTTCGACTTTCACAACCTGAAAACCGAATACCTTCCGCAGCGGAACGACGTGATCTTCTGCCGCAACGTGATGATTTATTTCGACGAGGCGGAACAGAAGCGGCTGATCGACAAGTTTTACCGCTGCCTGAACCGCGGCGGCTACCTGTTCGTAGGCCACGCGGAAAGCCTGTTCGGGCTGACCACGAAATTCCGAATGATTCACCAGAACAACGGCACCGCGTACGAGCGGCTCGAGGAGACGGCGTGACCCAACCTCTCGATGAGCGGGCCAGCGACCTGCGCGAACTCTTCTTTGAGACCGCGCACGAGCTCCTCCAGACGCTGAACGAGGACGGGCTCTCGCTGGAGCGAGGCGCGGCGGGCGAAGAAGCCATTCGCCGTGTGCGCCGCGTGGTCCACACGCTGAAGGGTGACGCCGCCGCCATCGGGATGCGCGAGCTGAGCCAGCTCGCACACGATTTTGAGGACGTGCTGACTCCCGAACTGGCCGCGGAGCGCTCCGCCGACGTGGCCGAAGCCGTGCTGGCCGCAGCCGATACGTTTGAATCGCTGCTCTCCGCCGGGGCGAAAAACCTGCCGTCGCCCGGGGGAGAATCGCTCCGCGTTCTGATCCGTAAATTGTGCGCCGATCCCGCGCCCAAGGCCCCGCACACTGCCGCGCATTCCAAGGCCCGGCGTCTCCAGACCTCTTTCGATTGGAGCGAGTACGAAAAGTCGCTGATTGCCGAATCCATCGCGAAGGGCGAGACGGTGTATCACGTCGGCGTTTCTCTGGATACGGCGAACCTGATGCCGTCGGCGGCGTGGCAGCTCGTTCGCAACGTGCTGCACTCCTGCGGCTCGATCCTGGTGCTGCATCCGGCGGACGACGCGCACGCCGAGCACGTCGAGATTGTGGAAGCGGCGCTGGCGAGCACGCTGCCACTGGAAGCGCTGCGCAAGCGCCTGCGCATCCCCGCCGTAACCGGCGACGTCGTGCTGGACCGCGCGGACGTAGCCGGCGAACTGCTCCACGATTTGGATTCTCCCCCCTCCGGCGATGTGGAGGAGGCGGCGATTCCCCCCGTCGCCTCTTCCGCCGCCGGCTCCACGGCCCATGCCGCTGCGGCGGCAGCGGGAGCGGGCGCGGGAAACAATCTGAGCGCGACGTCGCGCGCCGCGGCGCTGGCGGACAAGACGCTGCGCGTGGATTCGGAGCGCATCGACGACGTGCTGAACCTGGTGGGCGAGCTGATCATCGGAAAATCCATGCTCTCGCGCACGGTGGCGGAGTTCGACCGCCGCTTCCAGCGCGATCCGCTGGCCGCGCGATTCGCCGATGCGCTGGGCTTCCAGACGCGCGTGCTCGACACGCTGCAGAAATCGGTGATGAAAATCCGCATGGTGCCGGTGGAACAGCTCTTCCGCCGCTTCCCGCGGGTCGTCCGCGACATCGCGAAGATGCGCGGCAAGGACGTGGCCCTGTCGGTGAGCGGCGAATCCACTGGGCTGGACAAGAGCATCCTGGAGCCGCTGGCCGAGCCCATCACGCACCTGATCCGCAACTGCGTGGACCACGGCATCGAGCCGCCCGAGGAGCGCATCGCAGCGGGCAAGCCCGCGCGCGGGACCATCCGCCTGAGCGCGCGGCACGAAGGCAATCATGTAGTCATCGAGATCGGCGACGACGGCCGCGGCATCAATCGCGAGCGGATCGTGGAGCGCGCCATCGAGCTCGGGTTTGTGACCCCGGAAGAAGCCAAACAGTTGACCGACATGGAAGCCCTGGGCCTGATCTTCATCCAGGGTTTCACCATGCTCCGCGAAGTGACGCAGATTTCCGGCCGCGGAGTCGGCATGGACGTGGTGAAGACCGCGCTCGAAAAGCTCAAGGGAACGGTGAACGTGCAGACGACCGTCGGGAAGGGAACTACCTTCCTCCTGCAACTGCCGCTCACGCTGGCCAGCATCAAGGCGCTGCTCGCAGAAGTCGGCGGCCAGCTCTACGCGATACCGGTGGCCTCGGTGGTGGAAATCACGCGCGTCACCGAATCGGAAATGCACGAAGTGGATGGCCACGAAGTGTTCCAGTTGCGGAATCAGGTGCTGAAACTGGTCCGCCTCGACCGCCTGAACAACAACGGCTCGCCCTCGCGCGCCGCGCGCCGGCTGTTCGTGATCGTCGTCGCCATCGGCGACCGCCGGTTCGGCCTGGGCGTGGACAACCTTCGCGGCGAAGAAGAGCTGGTGATCAAGGCGCTCGACAGCCGGCTGACGCAGACTGAATTCGTGAACGGCGCGTCGATTCTCGGCGACGGGACCGTGGTGCTGATCCTGAATCTCCCCACCGTTGTGGCCAGGCTTTCGCGTGCCGCGATGGCGGAGGTGATGGCATGAGCGGCCGCATCCGCGTGCTGGTGGTGGACGACTCCGCGCTGATGCGGAAGCTGATCCCTCGCCTGCTCGAGAACGACCCGTCGGTCGAGGTCGTGGGCACGGCCATGGACGGGGCGATCGCGCTGCGCAAGATCGAAGAGCTGCGCCCGGACGTTCTGACCCTGGACCTGGAGATGCCGCTGATGGACGGAATCGCCACGCTGCGGGCCATCATGCGCGCGCGGCGGGTGCCGGTGATCGTGTTCAGCGCGCATTCCCGGCGCGGCGCCAACCTGACCTTCAAAGCTCTCGGTCTGGGCGCCTTCGATTTCGTCACCAAACCGGCGGAAGCGACGCGCGAAGCGCTGGGCGAAGCGGCGCGCGAGCTGGCCGAAAAGATCAAAGCGGCTGCAGGCAGCCAGTTGCCCAATCTTCCGCCCGCGGATCTTCCGGACACGCCGCGCGTGAAGCCCCCCGAGGGCGGCGCGCGGCCGGCGCCGGCCAAGATCATCGCCGTGGGCGTCTCCACCGGCGGGCCGGGCGCGCTGCAGCGTGTGATTCCGCAGCTCCCCGCGGATTTTCCGGGCTGCATTCTGATCGTGCAGCACATGCCGGAAGGATTCACCGACATGTTTGCGAGGCGCCTGGACGAGTGCTCGGCGATTCGGGTGCAGGAAGCCCACTCGGGCGATTACCTGGCGGCGGGGCAGGCCTTCGTGTGCCCCGGAAACCGCCACATGACGGTGAAGCGAATGGTGGTGGGCGACCTTGTGGTGCTTCGCGACACCGAGCGTGTGAACGGCCACCGTCCGTCCGCCGATGTGCTGCTCTCCTCCGTGGCGCAGGAATTCGGCGCGGCGGCTGCCGGCGTCATCATGACGGGCATGGGGGAAGACGGCGTCGAAGGGTTGGGAAAGATTCGCGATGCGGGCGGAATGACGCTGGCGCAAAGCCGCGAGAGTTGCGTGGTGGACAGCATGCCGCGCGCAGCCATCGAGCGGCGTTACGCGCAGCGCGTGGTTCCTCTCGACGGAATGGGAAAGGCCTGGGAAGAGATCTGCGCGCCGGAACGCGTTCCGGCGAACGGATAGATTTCGAATTCCGTGGTCTTCGGAATCCCGCTCCGGCGGGGGCCCGGGGGCCGCGGGCAAGGTGAAGGAGAAGCGTCATGGAACAGTTTACAGCACTGAGCGTGAGCAAAGAGAACCGCCCCGTCCGCTATCTGGTCGTGGACGATTCCGTCTTCGCGCGGCGCAACCTGGCCCGCATGGTGGAATCGTTCGGCGGCGTGATGGCCGGCGAGGCCGGGGATGGCTTTACGGCCATCACCGAGTACAACCGCACGCTGCCGGACATCGTGCTGATGGACATCACCATGCCGCAGATGGAGGGCATCGAGGCGGTGGAGCGCATCGTGCGCCAGCACCCCGACGCGCGCATCGTCATGGTCTCCTCCGTGGGCTACCAGGAGAACATCCTGGCGGCGCTGCAGAAGGGCGCGCGCCACTTTGTGCAGAAGCCCGTGCGCCCCGACGTGCTCTATGAAATCGTCCGCTACGTGCTGAATGACGACGGCGTGCTCGTCGGCGCAGGCATGAGCGGCGCGCAGAAGCAGGGAGCCCAGTCATGAGAATGGATCTCATCCAGCCCTTTGTCAGCGCCGCGGATTCGGTGCTCGGGCAACTGCTCGAGGGGCCGACGGTGGTGGGCAATCCGAGCATGGAAGAGGACGCCTACCGCCGCAAAGGCGTCGCCGCGCTCATCGGTTTTCAGGGCGACATCGAAGGCCGCATCATTTTCGACCTCGAGCCCCAGACGGCATGCAGCATCGCCGGGCGCCTCTCGGGAAGCGAGCCCCCCGCCGCCGCGGACGATTCGCTCGTCGCTGAAACGCTGTGCGAACTCGCGAACATGATTATCGGCAACGCCGTGACCTTGCTGAACGACCGCGGCTTCCATTTCCGCGTGCAGCCGCCGGAAGTGCACACGGATCCCGAGGGAATGAAGAGTTCCTACGACACGGAAGCCGTGGTCATGTCCTTTGAGACTCCAGCTGGCTGCGTCTACCTCAATATCGGCATGCGTTACAACCGCAGGCGCAAGCCGGAACGCGAAGCGGCGTTGACCGCGTGAGTGCGGCGGGGCGAAGAGGAACATTGCCATGACACCGACACTTCTGCTTCCTCCCCTTCTTTGGATTATTCGACAGATTGCGTGCTCGTTTCCGTTCGCGGCCGGGAGTCTCCAGCCCGCCAGGAAACTCCGCGGCGAAAATGATCGTCGCTGAATCGAGGGGCAGCTAAAATAGCTGGGCTGATTATGGCAGGGCGAGCCCTCCGCACCTGAAGAAGAGAACGGGCATGTCGCCTGGGCGCTTCGTTAAAGAATTGGCCGTCGGCGCCGGGGTCTTCGGACTCTACGTCGTCGCTGGAAAACTGAGCCTGCGCCTCGCCTTTATTCATCCCAGCGCTTCCGTCGTTTGGCCTCCCACCGGAATTGCCCTGGCGGCGTTGATGATTCTGGGCCTCCGCTTCTGGCCCGCCATCCTAGCCGGGGCATTCGTAGTCAACGTCACCACCGCCGGCTCGATGGCCACCTCACTCGGCATAGCCACCGGAAATACGCTCGAGGCAGTCGTGGGCTCCTGGCTCGTCCTGCGGTTCGCGGGTGGCCGCGCCGCGTTCGATACTCCGGGCACCGTCTTCCGCTTCGCCGCAGTCACCGCCGTCCTCAGTACACCCATCAGCGCCACTCTGGGAGTCACCAGTCTTACGCTGGGCGGATTCGTGAGCTGGGCCCAATACGCCCCAGTCTGGCTCACCTGGTGGCTGGGAGACGCGTGTGGCGCGCTGATTGTAGCGCCCTTGTTGATGCTATGGACCGCGCGGCCACTTCCGGATTGGGACCGCAAGCGCTTCTTCGAGCTGGCCGCCCTGTTTCTCTCGCTCTCCGCAGTCGCTGCTGTTGTATTTGGCGGGGTTTTCCATTTTGCGGGACGAAACGAGCCGCGCACGTACCTCTGCGCACCGTTTCTGATGTGGGCCGCTCTTCGCTTCAACCAGCGCAAGGTGGCGACGGCGCTGTGCCTTCTCTCCGCCATCGCCGTGGCCGGCACGATGCGAGGCACCGGCCCGTTCGTTTCCAACTCACTGAACACCTCGCTGCTTCACCTGCATACGTTTCTCGGCATCATGTCGCTCACCACTCTCGTTTTTGCAGCGGAGGTGGCCGAACGGCGCCGGCAGGAGGATCGCGCGCGCTTCCTCGCCGTGAGCGACGGGCTGACAGGATTGGCAAATTATCGCCGGCTGGTGGAAGCGCTCGACGCGGAGGTGAAACGCTACGGGCGCTCGAATCGTCCCTTCGCCGTCCTGTTGCTTGATCTCGACGGCCTGAAGCAAATTAACGACCAACATGGGCATCCGGCCGGCAATCGCGCTTTGTGCCGCGTGGCGGACGTGCTTCGCGTGCATTGCCGCGAGGTGGACACGCCCGCGCGTTACGGGGGCGACGAGTTCGCGCTGGTCCTGCCGGAAACGGACCGCGACGCCGCAGTCCAGGTGGCCAGGCGCATTTCGGATCGGCTTGCGGCGGAAACGGAACTGCCGAAGCTTTCGGTGAGCATTGGCGTCGCCGTTTATCCCGAAAATGGCCAGAGCATCGAACAGCTCCTCGGCTCCGCCGACCGCGCCCTCTACCAGGAAAAACGTTAGGGCATTTTGGGGAGTATAATTTTACGGAAGTATTCCGCCTATGACCAGCACATATAGGAAGCAGCCTTGCAAGTGCGGCCACGGAAAAGCCATTCATCACGCCCCTACCATCAAGCCCACAAGAAAGTACCACTGCCCTTGCAACTATCCCGGCTGCAAATGCCGCGATTACGATCCGGTGGCGAAGTGACGGGATTACCGCAGGTGCCGCCCGTGGCCCGCCACCGAAACGCTTGGCTGGATAGCCGATCCCGAGGGCAACGTCATCGGCCTGGGGAAGCCAAAGTAGCGGGCGATGCGCTGTACCGCCGAAACGCCGCGCCGGAATTCTACTTCTGCGCGAAGTTGATCAGCTCGTAGACGTAATCGCGGTGCGCGGTGTAATCCATGGTCGCCTGCATCGCCGGGCCGGTGTCGGGATGCTTTGTTCCGAAGGCTTCGAGCGCGGCCTGGAATTTGTCGATAGCCGCGGCATCGGGCAGCACGTACGTGATGCTCACGGTGTTCGCCGGCCCGGAATGAACGGCCTGGAAGTTGAGTGAGTAGGACAAGATGGAGCCAGCGGCAATCTGTTCGTCGAACAGCGGTTTGATGTCGTTCTCGAACAGCTGCCTGAATTCGTCCATCTGGTCCGGTTTCACCTGATACTCCGCCACCCACATCATGCCGGTACCGGAAGCGCCCGGCTTTGCGCCGCGGACCGGAGCGCGCAGCACCACGTCCGCGTGTTTCGAGGTGGAGAACGCGGCGGGCTGGGGCAGCGCGGCGCGGATGGCGCCGAGCGCGCGCTGGATGTTCGCGAAGCTCGAGGCCGTCACCCAGTTCGCATGCGTCAGTCCGCTATCGTCGTGCGTCCAGTTGCGGCCGTTGCCCCAGGCCACGATGGTGCCGTCGGCGATCAGTTTGTTGAGCGCCGGCTGCGCGTCCTTGAAGAACTTCTCGATGTCGCCCCACTGCGGCCGGGGCACTCCCCACAGGGCCACGTAGGTGTACACCGCCTGCTCGCCGCCCGCCGGCGCTTGCGCGTGCGCCGGCCGCCCGGCGGCGCCGGCAATCAGCATCACCGCACACACCAGCGCTATCCCCTGCGGAATCCGTCGAGTCATCGTAGTTCTCCCTCTTCGCGGTTGAAATTTACGCGTCTATCCTTCTACGCTGCGACGGTGGGAATGTCCAGTGAGGCAACGCCAATCCCGCGAAGTTCTAGGGGAGCCGGGAACGCACCGACGAGATGCGACACGAGGGAGAAAGGGAAACGGCCCGCCCAGCCACCCCGCACTCGCCGAGAGATCGCCCAGCGTGCCGTGGATGGCGGTTGACAGAAGGCGCTAATTCAAGTATTCAATTGAATATGAACAATGGAGCCTTTGCGCGCAATCCCAAACGAGAGTTCAAGGACGCCGCCTACGGCCAACTGGCCCGGATCGGCAAAGCCCTCTCCAGCCCCAAACGGCTGGAGCTGCTCGACCTGCTCTGCCAGACCGAGCGGACAGTAGAGGCGCTGGCTGAGGAAAGCGGCATGAGCGTGGCGAATACCTCCCAGCACCTCCAGGTGCTCGAGGCCGCCCGGCTGGTCGAAGCGCGCAGGAACGGCCGCTTCGTCGTGTACTCGCTGGGGGATGTTCTCGTTTGCGACTTCTTCCGGGCCTTCCGGGTACTGGGGGAGAACCGGATTGCCGAGATCGAACAGATCCGCCGGCGGTTCCTGGAGAGGCAAGGCGAACTGAGTCCCGTGGATCGGGAAACGCTCCTGAAGCGCGTCCAAGGCCGCGAGGTCGTCGTCATTGACGTGCGCCCGCCGGAAGAGTACCGGGCAGGCCACATTCCCGGGGCACTCGGGATCCCGGTGAAAGACCTGAAGCGCCGTCTGGCGGAACTGCCTCGCAGCAAGGACATCGTCGCCTATTGCCGGGGTCCCTACTGTGTGCTCGCTGTGCACGCCGTGCGCCTGCTGCGCTCGCGTGGCCTGCGGGCATTCCCCTTGGATACCAGCGTCCACGATTGGCGCGCCCGAGGACTTCCTCTGGCGACGGGCATGGAACCAGGTTCAGGAGAACGGACAGCAAGGAGCGCCCGATGATTCTCCGCCAACTGCTCTGCCGGGATCCGGTCGTCGCTGTCGCCTACGTTTTCGGCTGAGGCGGAAAAAGCCTGGGCGCCGTGTGCGACCCCGTGGGCGATCCTTCCTCCTACCTGCACGCAGCGGAAGAGAACGGGATGCAAATCCGCTACGTCATCGACACCCATGTCCATGCCGACCATATCTCCTGTGGCCGCAAGCTGGCGGAACTGGCAGGGGCCCGCTACGTGCTGCACGCCAGCGCTGGCGCACGGTTCCAGTTCTTGCCCGTGAAGGACGGCGACGTGCTCGATCTCGGAAACGTGCAGATTCAAATGCTGCACACCCCCGGCCATACTCCGGAACACATCGCGCTGCTCGTCACGGACAGGACCCGCGGCCCGGAGCCCTGGTTCCTGTTAAGCGGGCACACGCTCATGGTTGGAGACCTGGGGCGGACGGAGCTTGTGTCCAATGCAGAAGAGGGCGCACGCGCGCTCTTCGAGACCACTCGGAAGCTGAAAAAGCTTCCCGACCACATTGAGATTCTTCCGGGGGCGTTTTCGGGCTCGGTGTGCGGCCGCTCACTGAGCGGGAAACCGATGTCCACGATCGGTTTCGAGCGCCGATTCAATCAGGCGTTCCAGATCGACGACCCGGACGAATTCGTCCGCTTCATGCTGCAAAACATTCCCACGCCCCCGGCCAATGCGGAGAAGAATCGGGCCGTCAATCTCGGATTCGAGGAGAGCTGAGGCCCACGCAGCGTTCGGGGAATTGCGCGCCGTGGAGACCGAAGCAGACGCAGGAACTTTCTTTATGGACACGCCCAACGAGCCCATCCGCCTCGGCCTGCGCGAGAACCTGGGGCAGTTCTCCCTGCTCGTCCTCATCAACGTCTTCGTCGGGATGATGGTGGGGCTCGAGCGGACGGTCGTGCCGCTGATCGGTGAAAGGGAATTCGGCCTGGTCTCCAAGACGGCCATCGTCTCCTTCATCGTGAGTTTCGGGGTGACGAAAGCCATTTGCAACCTGTTCGCCGCGCACGCTTCGGAATCTCTCGGCCGCAAGAAAGTGCTCGTGGCCGGCTGGGTCATCGGCCTTCCAGTTCCTTTCATCATTATCTTCGCAAACCATTGGTTTTGGTTCGATGTCGCCAACGTCCTTCTGGGTGTCAACCAGGCGCTGTGCTGGTCCATGACCGTGATCATGAAAGTGGACCTGGTGGGGCCAAAACGAAGGGGTCTGGCGCTGGGGCTGAACGAGTTTGCCGGTTACCTCGCGGTCGGCTTCACCGCCTGGATCACAGGTTACATCGCTTCCATTTATGCGCTGCGCCCGCAGCCGTTCTACTTGGGAATCGGCGTGGCCATCGCGGGGCTGTCGCTTTCGGCCTTCCTCGCCAAGGAAAGCATTCACCATGCCCGGCTCGAAGCAAGGCTGCATCATCAACCTGTTGACCCTGCCCCCGGCGAGAGCAAGGGAACTCCCGGTCCTTCGCGTCCTTCACTTTGGGAACTCTTCAGGTTGGCGTCCTGGAAAGACCGCCAATTATTTTCCTGCAGCCAAGCAGGACTGGTGAACAACCTGAACGACGGCATGTCCTGGGGAATTTATCCGTTGTTTTTCGCCAGTTTCGGCCTGGGCGTAGCCGCCATCGGTACCATTAAAGCCGTCTATCCGGCTACCTGGGGAATCTTTCAGCTTTTCACAGGCCATATCAGCGATCACTGGGGACGAAAGCGGCTGATCGCGTCCGGCATGGTAGTGCAAGCCGGAGGTATTTGGCTCACCGTTCAAGTTCCGGTCTACTCGGCTTGGATCGTCGGCGCACTTCTGCAGGGAATCGGCACGGCGATGGTGTATCCCACGCTTTTAGCGGCCATTAGCGATGTGGCTCATCCTGAGCGTCGCGCAACGATCATGGGCGTATACAGGTTCTGGCGTGACTTGGGATATGCGATTGGCGCTTTGCTCTCCGGCGTCATTGCAGATTTGTTAGGGATGCGGGCTGCAATTGAAGTTGTTGCCGTGCTTACGTTTCTTTCGGGACTCCAGGTTGCTCTCAGGATGCGAGAAACGCTGAACAGGGTCGGTATGGAACAGGTGGCACCGGCAGCTTTGAGCCCCGATCCATAAGCCGTAAGAAGTGGGCGCGGGCGGTAGATTTCTCGGAGGGGAGGTAACATAAACGTGAAGACGAAGAGCAGCTCATTGGAGGCAGGAATGTTTCGCATCCTGCCAGCTTTCCTGATTATCGTATCGGCCGCGACCTTTCTTGCGCATATCCTGGCGGGAAAGGTAACGAGCGATCGGGCCGTTTCTAGCTCCGCGTCCGCGCTTCCATCGGAGCCATGGACAGATGGTGAGACTGTCAAGCCCGGCGACCTAGTGAAAGAAATGGCGAACGCGAAGGGCAACAATCGCCCTGTGGTCGTTTGCGCCGGTTTTCGGGTGCTTTACGAAGGCGCTCACGTTCCGGGAGCCGTCTATCACGGCCCGGCCTCGAAGCCAGAGGGGCTGAACGACTTGAAGAAATGGGCGCAAGGGGTTCCCCGCTCCTCCAACGTGGTTATCTATTGCGGTTGCTGCCCGTTCGATAAATGCCCGAACATTCGCCCCGCCTTCGAAACGCTGCATTCCATGGGCTTCCAGCACTTGCGCGTTCTCCTATTGCCAAACAATCTTGCGAAGGATTGGGTCGGCCAGGGCTACCCGACTGAAAAAGGCAGGTGAGCGAAAAATTAAAGCCAGAGCGGCAAAGCTCCGAGATCGAAGCTGCGCGTCCAGATCTGATCGAACCGCGAGAGTACGCGCGTTGGAGGGAAAGCTATCTCGGTGCGCTTACCGAGCGAATCGAGGCAGGAGCTATTTTCGGTCTTTCTGGAGATCTGCGCGGTAAACGGCTTCTCGATCTCGGTTGCGGGGACGGCACGTATTCGATTGCTGCCTGGCAAAGAGGAGCTCATGTTACCGCCATGGATATATCAGAGGCCATGCTGGAGGCCGCTCGCTTGCGAGCGATAGCTGTCGGTGCCTCCATCGAATGGTGCCGGGGTTCTGCCGAATCGCTTCCATATGACTCGGAAACATTCGACATGGTTCTCGCCGTGACCATCCTCTGTTTCCTGGGGGAACCCCTGCATGTTATGCGCGAAGTGCGCCGCGTGTTGCGCCCCAACGGGACGTTCGTGATAGGCGAACTCGGCAGATACAGCTCGTGGGCACTACGACGCAGGGTGCGAGGATGGCTCGGCTCCTCGCGGTGGAAAGAGGCCCATTTCTGGGCCCTCGGCGAACTGCGGCAATTGCTCCGGCAGGCTGGGTTCAGGGTTACCGGGAGCCGAGGGTGCGTATACTACCCGCCCTTCGGCCTAGCGGCGCGTATTGTGGGCGAACACGATCACGTCTTCTCTTTTTTGGGACAGTTCGACGCCGCGTTCCTTGCGGTGAGGGCTGAGAACAGTTGATCGAGCGTAGCGGAATCGCAGGTGATGCGACCTGTATCAGGGCCGCACATCGCCTAGCCAGATATGCTAGCTATTCGGCGACTTCGCTCGCGGAAGGAAGGGATGCCCATTAGAGAAGAGCATTCTTGATTTGAAAGCCGGCGGGTTGCCCGCTGAAAGCGAAGCACAATCCGCGATGCGGAAAGGTATAGACCGATGGCTGCGAAAACGATCCTGATCCTGGGCGGCGGCGTGGGCGGCATGATTGCCGCAAACGAACTGCGCGCGACACTTCCTGGGGAACATCGAGTTGTGTTGATCGAGCGAAACGCCTACCACGCGTTCGCACCATCCTTTCTTTGGGTCATGACAGGTGACCGGAGGCCGGAGCAAGTGCAGCGTCCGCTGGCGGCTCTTCTGCGTCCCGGCATCGAATTTGTGAATGCCACTGCCGAGGGACTGGACTTGCCGACACGGCAGGTGGTCACTACGCGCGGCGTATTTCCTTTCGACTATCTGATCGTTGCTCTCGGTGCGGAGCTGGCTCCAGAGTCGGTTCCGGGAGTTGCCGAGGGCGCTCACAGTTTCTACACGCTGGACTGTGCCGCTCGGCTGCACGAGGCTCTTCGCACTTTTTCCAGGGGGCGCATCGCAGTGGTCGTAGCAGCCATGCCGTATAAATGTCCCGGCGCGCCCCACGAAGCGGCCATGCTCATCCGGGATTACTTTCAGCGGCGCGGTCTCTCAGAGAAAGTGGAGGTACACCTTTACACCCCGGAAACTCAGCCGATGCCTGTAGCCGGGCCGGAGTTGGGCAACGCCGTCCTCCAGCTCCTGGAAGCAAAGGGCATTCAGTTCCATCCGGGGCACAAGCTGGTTGCTGTCGATCCCGCAACGAAATCCGTCCAGTTTCAGCAAGGTACAGCAGACACATTTGATCTCTTGGTGGTAATTCCTCCGCACCGCGCTCCCCGCTTAATGCACGAAGCAGCTCTCACAAATGCAGGCGGCTGGGTCCCCGTTAATCCGCCAACACTGGAAACTATGCATGAGGGCGTATTCGCAATTGGCGATGTGACGGCCATTCCGGTTCCAGGGCGTTGGAAGCCGGATGTTCCATTGATGCTCCCGAAGGCCGGAGTCTTTGCGCACGTTCAAGCCGAGGTCGTCGCGTCCAGAATTACGGCCCAGATCCAAGGACGAAAGCCGGACCAAACCTTCTGCGGGGACGGGTACTGCATGCTGGAAGCGGGAGAGGATCTGGCCGGGTTTGCCTATGGCAATTTCTTCGCGGAGCCCTCCCCGGAGGTGAAGCTCAAGCAAATCGGGAAGGCCTGGCATGTGGGCAAAGTGCTTCTGGAAAAGTGGTGGTTATCAACGCCCGGATGGAAACGAGACCTGTACGGCTTCGCGCTCCGGGCGGGGAGCCGGGCGTATGGGATTCCGGCCACCGTTTAGGGACGTTGCTCAGTCGAGGTCGCTATGCACTACTTGCTGATTCTGAACGATCCGCCATACGGGACGGAGCGTAGCTACAACGGCCTGCGGCTGGCGGCATCGCTCACTAAGGTGGAGGGTACGGCGATATCCGTCTTCCTGATGGGCGACGCGGCTTCCTGCGCCGTAAGAGAGCAAGTTACGCCCAGCGGGTACTACAACTTGGAGCGGATGCTCAAGTTTCTAGCGGGAAAAGGCGCACGGATCGGCGTCTGTGGCTCCTGCATGGATGCACGGGGCATCAAGCCGGAGATGCTGGTGGAAGGAGCGCATCGAAGTTCGATGGATGAGTTGACTGCCTGGTCCCAAGCGGCCGTTAAAACGTTCGTCTTCTGATGACGCCGGCACGGTTCGAGTTGTGGTTGGGATAGACTTGCACGATGACATCCGATCGTATTCCTCTCCTTGCTCATCCCCTCGAGGCGCCGGCCGCATTTACTCCAGAAGGTTTGCTGGCGGCTGTGCGTGCCGGACGCGGCCTAGCGCAGGAACCGGTCCCGCCCATCTGCGTCCTGGAATTCGATGGCGACCTGACGGATTGGCTGGTCGCGTCGGGCGTGGCACAAACTTGGAAGTCCTGGGCGTGCTTCCACACAACCATGTACTCAGTGGACGTGGATGGAACGCCCTGCGGAATTGTGCCCAGGACCATCGGAGGGCCCTACGCTGTCCTGATTGCCGAGCAGTTGAAGGCAGCCGGCGCGCGGGTCGTGCTGGGGCTGACGTCGGCTGGGCGAGTTGGCCGCTCCGTTCCCGTGCCGAGCCTGGTAGTCCCGAGCGAAGCGATCCGCGACGAAGGGACCTCCTATCACTACCTCTCTGCAGGACGCCCTGCGGTCACCGACGCCGCGCTCGTCAATTCCCTCCGTGTGGCCCTGGAGGGGCTGGGTGTGCCCGTTTTGTGCGGTCCGGTCTGGACCACGGACGCGCCCTACCGCGAGACGGCGGAGCAGCTCGCAGAATACGCGAATCAGGGTGTCCTAGCCGTCGAAATGCAAACGGCGTCGCTTTTCGCCTTCGCCATCGCCAGCAGCCTATCGGTGGGCATGGTGGCTCACGTGACCAATGCCTTGGACCACGACCAGGCTCCCTTCGACAAAGGCTCCCACGTTTTCGGTCAGCGGCTGCTTGAAGCGCTTTGCCGCGCGGCGAGAGCCTTTCTGAGGGGGAGGGAAGACGGCTTAGACTCAACGCAGCTCCACGTATAATCCGGGCGGATTTCTCACCGAGCACTCGACCGGCGCGGACCGGCACAGCGAGTAACGGCGAGAGCTCAATCGTCTGCGTTCTCCTCGGCGTGCGTGCGCAGGTAGGCGGCGCCGTGGCGGTGCAGCCCGGCGCTGGGCACTTCCTGCACGTAAATGACGCGGGCGGGAACGAAGATGTTGGCCGCGCCCTTTGTATAAGGCACGGCGACCTCGAGAATGTCGTTTTCCGAGTAGCGGCGGCGCGTGCGGAAGCACAGGCCGCCGCGCGACATGTTTTCGCAGACGGCGAGCTCCTGCTCGCATCCGGCGGCACGCACGCAGGCCGTGAGCCGCGTGCGGAACCGCGGTGTGGCTTGCCGGTCGTGAATCTGCGCGGGCTGCCCGATAAGCTGGAAGCCCGACGAACCATTGGAGGAGTGGGGCGTATCCTCATCGAGCGTCTGGATCCAGATCGTCGGCGTCTCGCACGACTCGCAGCGCCGCGCGATCCCTTTCTGCGTGTTGAAGCAGAGCATGTCGCGGTCGGTTACGTATACCACTTCGCGCCGGCGGCAGAAACAGCATTCCAGCAGCATGCACGCGACGGCCTGCACGGAGCCCGCAGCGGAAGGGAACTCGATGGCCCAGAATTCGCCGTCGCCGGGCATCAGCTCCACGTTGTACAGCCGGGAATTGTCCTGGGATTCCACCAGGCCGAGCACGCGCGCGCGCGCTTCCAGCCATTCGTCCTCGCTGTGACGGCGGCGCACGGTGAACATCTGTCCCGGCACGATGCACCCCGCGGCCGTGGGCAGTTCCACCAGGGCGCCTTCGCGGTGAATTTCGACGGTCGAGCCGCGGTGCTCGAACGCCCGACCGCCGGCGTCCGTGCCCCGCGCTTCAATGAGCAGCCGGAGCCGGACCCGCTCCTTACCGGTGATCAATGTGGCCGGCATGGTCGTCCTTCTCCTCTGCCTTACGCGCCGGCTTGCAGCGCGCGGATGTGCGATTCCAGGGCCTGGCAGTATTGGCGTTCCGCTTCCAGTTCCGACTGCAGTTTTTTCACGAGCAGCTCAAGCCGCTGAACTTCAAACCGCAGCCTGTTCGCGTCCGCATTCACCGCGCCAGACGGCGGCGCAGCGGCGCGAGGCGGCGCGGGCGGCGCTGCCGCTGCGGCGGGAGCGCTCGCGGGAGCGCGAGGCGGCGCGGCTGAAGCCACAGCGGGCGCGGGCGGTGCCGGAGGAGCGGGCGGAACATGCATCGTGGCCGGAAGAGCCGACGCAGCCGCTGCCGGCGGGATGAACAATTTCTCCAGGCCGTTCAGCGGATTCACTGTCGCGGGAGCCGATGCCGCTTCCCGGGGCGCCGCCGGTTCGCCAGCCGCCGGTTCCGGCTGCCCGCCGGCGGATGGCAACAGTTTCTTCACGCGGGCGACGAGTTCCTGCGGCTGGAAGGGTTTGCGCAGCAGTTCATTCGCGCCCACCACGGTCGCTTTTTCCGCCACGGTGCGGTTCACAACGCCCGACATCAGGATCACCGGCGTTTTGCCCAGATGCGCATGGCCTTTGATGTAGCTGCAGAGTTCGTAGCCGTCGCGGTCCGGCATGATGACGTCGCTGATCACGGCATCCGGCTTCACGGTGCCGAACTGTTCGATTGCGGCCGAGACGCTGGCGCAGGTGACCACCTGGATGTTTTCTTTGCGGAAAGCGATTTTGATCACCTCGCGCATCGTGGCGCTGTCGTCAATGAAATAAATGGTGGGGGCCTGAACCGCTGTGGCCGTGGGTGTCTCGCTCATACTGTCTCCTGGCCGGTCTTATCGCGCTCGGCCTCGTCGAATTCGCGCATGGCATCGAGCAGCAGGTCCGTGGCGGAACGCAGCACGGTGCGATGCAGCGCCGCGGAGCCGTAGGCGAATTTGTACACGCCGGAGGGCGCTCCGTGGCACACCCTCAGGATCCGGATCACGGCTTCGTCGCCGAACAGCGAGTCGCATTCCGCATGCGTGATTTCGCCGGCGTCGAAAAACACAATTCCGTCCACGCCGGCCGCGTTGATGTGCAGCGCGCCCGTTTGTCGCGCTTGCGCCAGCATTTGCAGGACTCCGGGCAGATCGTGGTGCTCGATGTTTCCGGACAGGCTGGTCTCGGATCCCGCCAGCATCTGCGTGGGCTGGAAGCCCTCCTGGCGGCTCCGCAGCAGGTTGCGAACGTGCGCCGCGATTTCTTCCGGCGGCCGGCGCCGGTCCACGCATTCGTCGCAGCCCGCGCGGAACGCTTCCATCAATGTCGTGGAGTCGCCGGAGCTGATGGCGATGAGCGGAATCTTTTCCGTTTTCGGGTCGGCGCGCAGCAGCGGGGCAATCTCCAGCGCCCCCATCTCGCGCAGATTCGTCGCGCACAGGATCGCCGCGGGCGTGTTCCACTCCAGCATGGTCAGCGCGTAGGCGCTCTGGCTGGCGTGCACGACCTCGAGCCCTTCGCGCCGCAGGGCGTCCGTCAGCCGGCGGGAAAACAGCACGTTGCTGTCAATCAGCATCACGCGAACGGGGGTGGCGGTGGCGGTCGTCATGCGCGGATCCCCGCGAGATGGCCGGCCGGCACAGCGGCTGCGGCGAGTTTTTCGATGTCCAAGAGCGGAATCTTGTCGCCGCCCAGGTCAATGCTTCCCGCAAAATATTCCGGTGCATCGTCGCTGCGGGGCAGCGGCACCGCGCCGCCCACCAGCTCGCAATCGCCGGAAACGGGAATCGCTTCGAGTTCCACCGCAGTTCCGTATCGCCGCCGCACAATCAAGTAGAACCGGTGCACGAGCAGCGCGCGGCCGGTCAGCAGGCTGGCGACATCGCGCACCGCCAGCACCCGCTTCCGCCGCACGATCACGCCGTCCACTCCCGGCGTTTTGTGCGGAAATTTGTCCAGGCGACTTGCGCTCGCCAGCTCCTCAACGCCGTCTGCGGGAAGCGCGAAGCGCCGGTCGCCCAGCCGCAGCAGCACGTAGGCGGCTTCCGCCTGTTCCTTGAACGTGCTCATGCGGGCACCCCGCTGAGCGAAGCCACGGCGCGCGCGTCCAGCTGCTCGAGATGTTCGCTGGTCAACAGGCCGCGAGGGTTCAGCATCGGCACAGCGCCGCTTTCAAACAGCGCCAGCCCCAGATACCATCGCCGCTCGTCGCCCTGGAAGGCTCTGGGCAGGGCGTAAATTGCCGGCAGCGCGTCCATGCGTTCAATCCGGTCGATCAACAATGCGCAGCGCACGCCGCGCAGCACCAGCACGAGCGAAGGGCGCGTCCGCGGCAGCCCGAAAAAACTCCCCACACTCACCACGTAATGCGTCGTGCCGCCGCGCTCGATGGTGTGGCGCACCCACGGAAAATCGGCCTGCTCGAGCATGGCCGCCTCGCCCGCAAGGCTGTCCGTGCTGCGGATCTCGTGCACCGCCCCGGCGGGAATGGCCATTTCCTTGCCGCCGGCAACGAATACGATTACCGGCTCCTGCTTGGCGGCCACGGCCGTCTTAGCCTGCGCATGCGCCGCGCGGTTCATGCACGGCTCCGGTGCGGCACGGCCAGAACTTCCAGCACGCGACGCGCAATGCCGTCGGAAATCTGGTCGGCGGGAAGCACTTTGTCCACCGCGCCGGTTTTGATGGCTTCGGCCGGCATGCCGAAAATGGTGGAGGTGGTTTCGTCCTGCGCGATGACGAAGCCGCCGGCCTTTTTGATCGCGCGGGCGCCCTGCGCGGCATCGCCGCCCATACCCGTCAGCACCACGCCGAGAGCCAGCGGCCCCGCGAACAGTGCCACCGCTTCCATGGTCAGGTCCGCGCACGGGCGGTAGCCGGAAATGCGCGGCCCGTCATCCAACTGGATGCGGCCCGCCGGCGAAATGCGCATGTGATGGGAGCCCGGGCAAACGTAAATCGTGCCGGGCTCGATCGTTTCCTGGTGTACGGCTTCTTTCACCTTCATTCCCGCGCGCTCGGCAAGCTGCCGGCCGTACTGCGAGGTGAACGCGGCAGGCATGTGCTGTATGAGCAGAATCGAGGCAGGAAAATCCTTGGGCAGCCGCGGCAGGATCTGCATCACCGTGGCCGGGCCGCCCGTCGAAGCGGCCACCACCACCACCGGAAATTTCCCCGTAGCCTGGAGGGCGGGCAGCGAGGGAAGTTGCGGCGCCGGCTGGATCAGCGTTTTTCCCGTGCCCGCGGGATCCATGGACACTTTCGTGCGCGAGGCCGTGCGCACCACGCGCACCTTGGAGGCCATGCGGATCTTCTTGAGCAATTCGTCGCGAACCGTTCCCATGTCCAGATCGATCGCTGCGGAGGGCTTGGCCACGAAATCCACCGCGCCCAACTCCAGCGCGCGCAGGGTTCCGTTCGTGCTCTCGCGCGATTCCGAACTCACCACGACGATGGGCCGCGGGTTACGCGTCATGATGTGTTCGGTGGCCTGCAGGCCGTCCATCACCGGCATGTTGATGTCCATGGTGATGACGTCCGGATGCAGCGACTCGGCCTGGCTCACCGCCTCGCGGCCGTCCGAGGCCACTCCGACCACGGTCATTTGCGGATCCGTGCCGATGATTCCACCCAGCACTTTGCGCATGAACGCCGAATCGTCCACGACCAGGACCCGAATTTGTGTTCCGTTCCCGCTCATCTTCGTCTATCGCACCGGCGCCAATCGCGCCGCGCGGCTTTCCGCCGAGGATTCTCCGATCAATTCTGATACGGCGGCGAGCAACTGCTCTTCCTGCACCGGCTTGGTGAGGAAGGCCGCCGCTCCTTCCTTCAACGCGCGCTCCTTGTGTTTCGCTCCCGCGCGCGAAGTCAGCACCATCACCGGAATCCGCCGGGTGGCCGGGTCCTGCCGCAGGTGGGCCATCAGTTCGTAGCCGTTCATGCGCGGCATTTCGATGTCGGTCAGGATCAGGTGGCAGCCGCTCTGCGCCGCCACTTCCGCCGCCTCCAGGCCGTCCGAGGCCAGCTTCACGCGATAGCCGGCCTTCTCGAGCATGCGGCCCACGAATTTGCGCACGCTGATCGAGTCGTCCGTCACCAGCACGACCCTGTCGTCGCGGATCGCGTCCGTGGCCTCGCCCGGAATCGAGCCCGCAGCCACCGCCGCGGCTCCCGGCGCGAACACACGCGCGATCCCCGACGCCGCCGGGCCCAGCGCGCGGCGCTCGGAAGCACCCGCGTCCACCAGCCGGTTCAGGTCGATCAACAGGATCAGGCTGCCGTCCGGAGCAATCGTGGCGCCGGGGAACAGCTTTACGCGGCGCAGGTAGCTGCCCAGGCTCTTGATCACGATTTCGTCTTTGCCCAGCACTTCTTCCACGACGATGCCCACCTGGCGATTTGCCACGCGCACCAGCACCAACTTGTAGTAACCGTTCGCGGCCTCCAGCGGCGGCAGTTCCAACTGGCTGTCCAGCCGCACGATTTCCGTGATCAGGTCGCGCACGCGCGTGTACAGCTTTCCGCCGACTTCCTCGATTTCTTCCGGCTTGATCCGGCGGATTTCTTCCACCGTCGAGAGCGGGAACGCAAAGATCGAAGTCGAGCAGCGCACAAACAGCGCCTGGGAGATGATCAGCGTCAGGGGCACCTTCAGCGAGAAGAAGCAGCCCGCGCCGGGCTCCGAGCGCACTTCGATCTCGCCGTTTAGCGCCGCCACGTTTGCTTTCACCACGTCCAGGCCCACGCCGCGGCCGGCCAGTTCCGTCTGGCTCGAAGCCGTCGAGAATCCGGGATGGAACAAAATGTCGCGCAGCTCGCGTTCGGTCAGCTTGTGCGCCACTTCCGGGGAGACCAGGCTGGCTTCCACGGCGTGCTCGCGAACCCGCTCGTAGTCGATACCGTGCCCGTCGTCTTCCACCTCCAGGAAAATGTGGTTGCCACGATGGTAGGCGCGCAGCGTCACACGCCCGCGCTCGCGTTTTCCTGCCGTCCGGCGCTCGTCCGGCTCCTCGATCCCGTGCGCCACCGCATTGCGCACCAGGTGCACCAGGGGATCGGCGAGCAACTGGATGATGTTGTTGTCCAGTTCGGTCGCTTCGCCTTCCAGCTCGAAGTCCACGAGCCGCCCGGTTTCTTTCGCGGCTTCGCGAACCGTTCGCGAGAGGCGCGTGCTCAGATTGCCGATGGGCACCATGCGCGCCTGCGTGATTTCGTCCTGCAGGTTGTGCGCGAGCTTCGTGAATTCGCCGATGTCGCCTTCCACGCGCCCCAGGAACCCGTCGAGCTGCGTGAGCACCTCGTTCACGTCCGCCGAGATTTCCGTCAACGACCGCGACAGGATGTTGAAGTCGTCGTAGCGGTCCATTTCCAAGTCGCTGAACTCTTCCGTCCCGCCCCGCGTGTTTCCGCGCAGTGCCGGCGCCGCGCCGCCGCCGTTCTTTCCGTTCGTGCCGTTTCCATAGCCGTGGCCGTTCCCATTGCCGAACGAGCCGGACTGCTGGCTCCCCCGCTTGAGCAACTGGAATTCGTGTTTCTCCTGGAAGTCGTCAATTTTTCCCACGAGCCGCAACTTGGAAAAATTCAGCACTTCCACCAATTTCTCGAGTTCGGCCATGTGGCCGACCATGCGCGTGCGGTTGATCACCAACTCGCCCACCGCGTTCATCATGCGGTCCAGGCGATCGAGCGCGATGCGCACCGACTTTCCGCCCTGCACTGCCGCTGCCGCTCGCCGCTTTGTTGCCGCGGCCGGGAGGGATGCCGCTTCGGCCGCTGATTCAGCCGCCAGTTCGCCCGCAGGAGCAGAGGAATCCGCGGCCACAGCCTCCGCTGCCGGAGCTGCTTCCAACTCGCGCGGGGCATACGGCGCCAGCCGCTCGACAATGGCCTGCATCCCCGCTCGCGCTGATTCGTCGTCCGCCCACTGCCGGTGGATGCTCTTCTTCAGCACGTCCACCGACTCCAGGCACAGATCCACCACTTCTGGCGTGGCGCGCAGGCTTCCATCGCGAATCCGTCCGACCAGATCCTCCATGCGATGCGCCACGGCAGACACGCGCCGCAGGCCCACCTGGGCCGCCGAACCTTTGATCGTGTGCATGGCGCGGAACAGCTTGTGCACATTCTCCGCGGTGGCGCCCGATTCGATCGCCAACAGGCATTCCGTCACCGCCACCAGATGCTCGTCGGCCTCGGGCACAAAGAACTCGAGCACCTCGGCGGGAACGTCTTCATCTTCCGGCAGCGCCTCAGGCGCCTGCCCGGCCGGAAGGCTTGCGGATTCGGCGGCCGCCTCCGCGTAGTCGGCTTCCGCAGCCACTGCAGGCTCTTGCGCCGCTTCCTGCACGGCAGGCTTTGCGAAGGCGAAGGAGTACCGGCGCTTGAATGTTTCCACGTCTTCCGCCGTCTCCGTCTGCTCGGCGTAAATCTGCATCAGATCGCCTTCGAGCACGGTGATGGCGTCGGCCAGGAATTCGACGAGTGGGCCGTGGGCTTCCGGCGGCAATTCGGCGTGAAGCGCGTACTGGAACACGTGGGCCATGCGTCCGGCGATCTCGCCGAACAGCGGAAAGCCCTGTTGCGCAGCGGCGCCGGCCAGCCAGTGTGCCTCTTCGTAGAGTTTCTCGACCTCTTCCCGCCGTGGCGCCGCTTCCTGAACCAACGAGGAATACTCGCGCAGGAATTGCAGGCGCTCCGACGCGCTCTCCAGGAACTGGTCGACCGTGATGTGTTCCTGCTCGCTCACAGCGATTTCTCCAGAGCCACTGCGGGCGCGGCTTCCTTCACCACCGCCAACGGCTTGCGGTAGAGCAGGGAATCGCCGTGACGGCAGCTCTCCAGCTTGACCGGACATTTCGAAAGCGTCTCCGCATGCCCCAGCACCAGGTAGCCGCCGGGATTCAGCGTGTCGCAAAACGCGCGAAGCAGCGCGTTGCGGCGCTCCTCGGTGAAATAAATCATGACGTTCATGCAGAAGATCAGGTCCATGCGGCCCGCGTACACGGGCTCGGCCAGGTTCATGGGCGCGAATCGCACCATGCGGCGGATGCGCGGCCGCACCAGCCAGTGGTCGGGTCCGGGGGCGCGCGTAAAGTGGGCGTCGAGCTGCTCCGGCGTCAGCGCCTCGAGCTCGCGCCGCGGGTAAACGGCCTGCTCCGCGCGCCGCAGCGCCGAGGCGCTGATGTCCGTGGCCAGGATTTCAATCTCCCAGGCCTCCACGAACATGAGGGCCTCGGCGATGGTGATGGCGATCGAGTAGGCCTCTTCTCCAGTGGCGCATCCGGCGCTCCATACCCGCAGCGTCCGCGGGTTTTCCCAGAATTTGCGCGAGTGCATTTCCTTGAGGATCGTGTTGCGCAGCGCGGAGAACACCGAGGGATACCGGAAGAACGAGGTCTCCTGCGTCAGCAGGCGTTCGAGCAGCGCCTCGTACTCGAAGTTGGACCGCCGCACGCGACCCAGCAGGTCGCTGGGGCTCGTGATGCCCCGTTCCTGCATGTGCTCGCGCACGCGCGCGGCCAGAAAACGGTCGCGGGTTTCATCCAGGTGGATGCCGGCGCGGCGTTCCACCAGCGCCCGGAGCTCGTCGAGTTCGATTTCCGTGTTCACGCCTCAGCTCTCACTGGGTTTTGGGCGCCGTTCCCGTGCGGCCGGTGCGGGCTCATGTGTCCGCCCTTGCCGCGCGGGCGCGCGCTCTTCGCGTTAGCGATGCGCCCCGACCGGCTCCGGCGTGCCCGCCTCTGCGGGAGATTCGGCGCGAGCCGGGCAGCGGAATTGGGAGAGCGCGTCGTTCAATTGTTCGGAGAGCTTCACCAGGTGGCCGACTGTGCTGACCGTCTGGCGCGAACCCTGCGAGGTCTGGCGCGTGATGCTGGAGATGATCTGCATGGCATGCGCGACGCCTTCCGTGCCGCGCACCTGCTGCTTGGAGGCCAGCGAGATTTCCTGCACCAGTTCGGCCGACTGGCGGACGACGGAGGAGATGGCTTCCAGCGCTTTTCCGGCCTGATCGGCCAGGCTGGCGCCGCCTTCCACTTCGCGAGTGCCTTCCTCCATCACCACCACCGCTTCGTTCGTCTCCGCCTGAATCGCCTTAATGAGGGCTGCAATGTCCTTCGTCGCGCTGCGGGAGTGTTCTGCGAGCTTGCGGACCTCGTCGGCGACCACGGCGAACCCGCGGCCCGCCTCGCCGGCGCGCGCCGCCTCGATGGCCGCGTTCAGCGCGAGCAGGTTGGTCTGCTCGGTGATGTCGTTAATTACGTTGATGATTTCGCTGATTTCGAGTGAGCGGTCGCCCAGCGACTTGATCTTCTTCGCGCTGGCCTGCACCGACGCCCGGATCCGCTGCATGCCTTCCAGCGTGTCGCGAACGGCCCGGTTGCCCTGTTCGGCGGCGTCCAGGGCGCGGCGCGCGGCTTCCGCTGAGGCTTCCGCGTTGTTGGACACCTGCTTCATGGATACGGTTAGCTCTTCCACCGCGGACGATGTGTTTGTGATTTCGTGGTCCTGCTGCGAGGCGCCGCTGGTCATCTCTTCCGCCGAGACCAGGATGCTGTTCACGCTGGCCATCACGTCCATGGCGGACTTGCGGGCGCGCTCGATGACCGCCGTGTAGTTGCCCAGCATGGAGTTCACGGACTCGACCACGTTGCCCAGCGAATCGTTCGAAGTTTTCGCGCGCACCGTCAGGTCGCCGCGTCCCGCCTGGCTGATCACCTGCAGCAGGTCGGAGATGCTGCGCTGCAGCCCTTCCAGGCCCTCGGGCCGGGCGCTGCCGCCCATGCGCAGCGCGGCCCGGTTCAGGTTCTCGGCGATGAAGCCGAGTTCGTTGTCGGCATCGACTTCGACGCGCGCCTTCCCGTCGCCAGCGGCTACGCGCTCGGAGAACTCGGCCAGTTCCTTGACCGGGTCGAGCACGCGCGAGCCCAGCAGGCGCAGGCACAGCACTCCGGTGCCCAGGCACAGCACCATGGCGATGAGCAGCTCCGTGGCTGCCGTGCTCGGCAACGCGGTGAAATCAAACGGCGCTGCCCCGTTCGATCTCGCTCCGGCGCCGTAGCTCAATCCGAGCACGGCCACCAGGGCGGCGAAGATCCAGAACGTCAGCATCCACACCGTATTCGACAAACGACCTTTCATGGCTTCCTCCAAATTCCTTTCGTTCTCGTCTAGATCACCGGTACCGGATAAACTTCCAGCAATCTGCGCAGGTCAATGGCCAGCGCCAGGCGGTCGTCGTGGCGCAGCATCGCGCAGCAGTGGGGAACATCGGGCGGAGCCTCGTCCAGCAGCGCCTCGGGTCCCAGCGTGTACGTCCCGATCACCTCGTCGGACGCGATCCCCAGCCGCAAATCCTCGTCGCCGTTCTCGCCGCGGATCGTCGTCACCACAACGTGCTTCGGCAGCAGGCCCGGCCGGCGACCTTCGGTAAACGCGATATCGATCACGGCCACAATCGAGCCGCGCAGGTTGAACACTCCCATCAGGAACGGCGGCCCCAGCGGCACGCGCGTCACCCGCGGCCAGTCCACCACCTCTTCCACGTCCAGAACGGTCAGCGAAAACCGCTCGCGTCCCGAGCGGAACACGCAGTACTGCCGTTCATTTGTAGGTGCCGTAGCGACCGCGGCTTCCTCGTTGGGATAGACCACGATATATTCGTTCGCGTTCGCTCCGTTGGTGGTCTCGTCAGCCATACTCCCTGCTTCCTTCTACTCCTGCTCCCGCAGGCGCGCGGGTCCTGCTCGCCTATTGATAAAAGCAACCCAGGGGCCAAGCCCGGCCGTGTCAGTCCAATTTTGAGATTCCCATAAACATATCTATTGTCAATGTGTTACAGAAGCTCCACTGGAGTGGCCGCACCTGCCAGCAGGCCGGACATATCCTCCTCCGTCTCACTTTGCGACGGCTTCTCAATCAACTGTAGCTCGCTGGCCAGCGATGAGAATCGCTGCATCATCTCGTTCATTCGCAGGATCATGCGGTGGAGCGTGCGCACGCGCTCCAGCGACTCGCCACGCAGTCCGGTGGATTCCAGCAGCAAGAGGTCGGCATTGCCCAGCGCCGACGTCAGCGCGTTGTTCAGCGCCGGACGCATCTCCAGCATGTAGCGTCCGAGAGCGGCGCGCCGCTGCAGCACTTTTGAAATGTTTTCCGCGGCTTCCGCCCGGCGTTGAGCGGCGACGCGTCGCAGGATTTGCCCGGCCAGCAGCACCACCACGCTCACCCAGTCGTTCTGCCGCAGCAGCACCAGCCCCGAGGAATGGCAGGATTGAATCTCAGCAGCCTCGCGTTCGTTCTCCACGACCGTCAGGGCGGCGACCCCCGTTGTTCCCAGCGATTCGAGCAGGCTCGAGGCGCGATGGGCGGCGAGCGGCCCGAGAATCAGCAGGTCATAGGCCGAAGCGCTCGCCGGATTCCAGAGATCGCTGGAAACCTGGGTGAGCGCGGGCACGCGCGGCTCGGTCTGCCAGCGGGCTGTGAGTTGCCGGCCGAAGTCCGGCTCGTCCGCGACGATCAGCAGTGTATTCGTTTCCACAGGGTCCTCAGACGAACTGGCGGGTGCTGCTCAGGCGCGCAGGTCGCCGGCCTGCTCGACGAAGGCGAGGAGCCGTTTGGCGGTCATGGCCAGGTTGACGGCGCCTTCCGTCTGCTTTGCGCTCTTTGCTTTTTCCACCGCGCCTTGCAGCCGGTTCATCTCGTTGGCAGCCAGGCTGAGTGCGGAGGAGAGCCGAGCCCGATTTCCCTTTGCCACATGGCCTTCGAGCGCCGCCGCAAGCAGTGCGCGCACCACCACCGCGCGGCGGATGTCCTTCGCCGTCGGGCCGTTGTCGCTCACGAACGCGGCCACTTCCCAGGAGGAGAGCAGCAATTTCACTCCCTCGATGTGGATGGTGCTCATCGAACGGCCGCGGTCGCGCGGCGCGGAAATGAGCTGTTCCCACACTTTCTCCGAACAGTTCTCGACGTCCGTCTCCGTAATTTCTTGCGGCAGCGTTGGCGTCGCGTTCGCCGGAGCCGCGGGCGCGTTCATGATGGGAGCAGGGGGCGCGAGCGGCAGTTTCGGCGCTTCGTTTCCCGCCTCGGCTACGCGAAATGTGGGTTTGTGTGGCGCTTCTGTTGCGGCCGCATTGCGGCTGACCGCTACGGACTTCGCCGGTGGCTCGGCCAACGCCAGCACGGAACGGAATGCGGGGCGAGCCGGAGCAGATCCACGATGCGCACCCTGAGGTTGCCCCACGCGCGGGCCCGGATTCAATTGCACGGCGAGGTCGTTCTCCGCTTCCTTTTCCGTCTCGGGCTCGGCTGCTGCTTCGGCCTCCGGCGCGTGCGCAGGCTCCTGCGATTTCTCCGCTTCGGCTGCGGCTTTGCCGGCCACGCCGGCCAGCGCCGCTTCCGCCGCCGCGCGCAGTGCGATCAGGCGCTCCAGCATTGTCGGAATCGAATACTCGCTGAATTCCGCGCGGAACGGGTGCTTCCAATCGCTGCAGATGCGGTGCAGCTCGGCCACCGGCTCCGCCGCACTCAGACCCGCGGCGCGGCAATCCACCCGGCTGATTCCGCAACCCTCCAACTGGCACAGCGCGTCCCGCGTGGCCCGCAAGTCCGCGTGCGACAGGCGGATAAACGACCGCCGCAACAGGTAGTTGAACCGGCAGAACGCCACCAGCGATTCCGGCTGATAGAACGCATCGCCGAGGCCATCTTTGATTTGACGCCCGTGTTCCAGCAATTTCGAATGCAGCAACTCAGCGAGGCTTCCGGCCCACCGCGCCGCGTCCAGAATGCCTTCCAGCGGCTGCAGCGATTCCGGTGCGATGTGCGAAACCGCGCCCAGGATCGGACGCAGCACCTGCCCCGTGTCCGCGTAGGAGACGTCGCGCGTGGCCACATTCTGCGGCGCCGTGGCCGCGAAGTACTGCACGATTACGAAGTCCACTTTGTTCCTGTCCGAAGCTTTCTTCGCCGGCTTGCGCAGCAGACGCAGCGCGAACGCGCGCAGGTTTCTCTCCGCCGCGGCGTAATTGGCCTGCAGGAGCTGCCGCACCTGGTTGACGGCCGTCTGCTCGTCCATCTCGTCGAACCACGTGCGGGCCGCGCGCAGGATCTCCTCACAGCGGTCCGGCCCGGTCAGGTCCTCGATCCGGCACGGAGGCCCGCTCAGGTTGAACTGCTCGGCCATCGCCCGGTACACCGGGAAGACGAGCTGCGCCTCAATCCACCGCTGCGGAGGCGCCTCCGTCTTCTCCGTGGCCGGAACCGTCAACGTTGCGCCCCCTGAGGGCGCGCTGCTTTTTGTGCTCATGGCTTGATGATCCAGTTGCTCACTTCCCTCAGGAATCTCGCGGCCACCGCTTTGCGCCGGCCGTCGTACTGCACGGCCACCACGGTCGCCTCGGCCTGGAGTGAGCTGTCGGAATTCTCGATCTGTACGTGGTCTTCGAACTCCAGCGGAAGAACGGAATCGAACAGGACCTCGCGCGCCGTCCCGAATTCGATTACCGTGCGTTCCGCCAGCGCTCGCGCATTGCCCCGCAACGCCGTCACCCGCACCGGAATCCGCACCGCGGTGGCTTCCGGGAACAATGCCGCCAGTCCCGCTGCGGCGGATGCTTTCGAGAGAGGGTTCGCGACCGCGTCTTTCTGTGGCACTGAGTTTCCTGTCCTCACGTTCGCCGGCCCCTCCACTTCACTGAGCCGGTGTCTGGCCGCGTTCCGGGCACATAGGCCCGGAATGGAAAGCGGCCGGAGCAGATAATGCAAGCCCGCCTCCAAACCGGGAATGCCGCTGTCGGCGCGTAACTCGTTTATTGCAAATCAGTTGGCAGGATTTGATTTACGGTAGGTCCACCGCCCGTCTCACGTTGACACGCCAACCGTCTCACAGGTCAAGCCTGCATTCTCATTACGCGCACTGCCGCGCTCTAACCCGTTGGGGGCGGACCCAAGTGTTTGTCCGCGTAATCGGAGCACAATTGGCTCTTCCCCCCGCCCGAACCGGGAGGCATAACCCGCCGCTCTTCTTGCTTTATTGTTTTTGCAGCAGTGATTCCAGGAAGGCGTAATTCTCGCCCCGGTCCCATTCCTGTGGCCCGATCACTTTGCGGGCGATCTTTCCGTCGCGGTCAATAATGTAGGTTTCAGGGAAAATTGTGGTGCCGTATGCCAAGTTGACCTTTTGTTCGGGGTCGCGCCACGTAGGGAAATTCACGTTTTGGTCGCGCAAGAACTTCTGGTAATTCGGCTCGCTGTCGTCTTCGCTCACCGCCAGAACCACGCCGCCCTGCGGCGCAATCTGTGCCTGTAATCGGTTCAAGGACGGCGTCTCTTCCACGCACGGCGGACACCACGAAGCCCAGAAGTTCAGCACCACCACTTTCCCGTGCATGTCGGCGAGCTGCATCGGCTTGCCATCGAGCGTAAAAGAAAACGCCGGTGCCGTCTTCCCCGCCAAGGTGGGTTCGCCCTGGCGGTACAGGGGCATGAAGAACAGCCACAGCACCCCTGCCGCGCTCACCAGCACCAGCCCGTTGATGGCGTTCCGCAACACTGCGCCTCGCAACACGAAATATATTATAGTCGTGTTTGCGAGCCCAGCGCGGAAATCCCGCCCATGAACGCCACCGCCACACCCGCCATCACCGCGATCGTCCCTGCTCGCAACGAGGAGCAGTCCATCGAGACGGCCGTCCGCTCGCTCGCCGCGCAGCCGGAAATTGCCGAAATTCGCGTGGTCAACGACGGCTCCACTGACTGCACCGGCGATATTCTGTTGCGTCTCGCCAAGGAAATCCCGCAGCTTCGGGTCATTGAAGCGGGGCCGCTGCCTTCCGGCTGGGTCGGCAAGAACCACGCGGCCTGGCTCGGCGCTCAGGATGCCACGACCGGCTGGCTGCTCTTTACGGATGCGGATGTACGCCATCTGCCGGGCGGTGCGTCGCGGGCCCTGGAGCTGGCGGCATCCACCGGCGCTGCGCTGGTTTCCTTCTCGCCGCGGCAGGTCCTGGAAACCTGGTGGGAACGCGCACTGATTCCGCTGGTCTTCACACGTCTTGCCGCGCACTTCTCCTACCCTCGGGTAAACGATCGGCTCGCTCCCGACGCGGCAGCAAACGGCCAGTTTCTGCTCTTCCGTCGCGATGCCTACCAATCCATTGGCGGACACCGCGCCGTCGCGAGCGAGGTCCTGGAAGATGTTGCGCTTGCTCGCCGTGCGAAGGCAGGTGGCTACTCCCTCCAATTTGCTCCCGGAACGGAGATTGCGGAAACGCGCATGTACAGGACTTTCCCTGCCATGTGGCAGGGCTGGACGAAAAATCTGTACCCGTTGGTGGGCGGCGCCCCCGTGTCCGCTGCCGAGGAACTTCTGCGCATCGCTCCGCTCGCCGAACTGGCCCTGTTCGCTCTGGGGTTCTTTTATCCGCTGGCCTGGTACCTTGCGGCTGCTGTAGTGTTGTTGAACCTGGTGGCTTACGGCCGCCAACTTCGCCGTCACTCATTCCCGCTCCGCTACATCTTATGGTGGGGGCCGGGAGTCGTTCTCTACGCTGCTGCGCTCGTTGTCTCCGCCAGCCGTTATTTCGCGGGAAGCGTGGCCTGGAAGGGCAGGACGTATCCGGTTCGCCCCTGAACAGTCGAAAACGCCATGGTCTATCTCACGCGCAGAGTCGAATTCTCGGCGTCGCACCTCTATCACAATCCGGCCTTCTCGCCGGAGGAGAACCGCCGCGTCTTCGGCAAATGCAATAACCCTCACGGCCACGGGCACAACTACGTTCTGGAAGTCACCGTGGCGGGCGAGCCCGACCCGCGCACCGGCATGGTCCTCGACCTGAAAGAATTGAAAGACATCCTCCAGCGCGAAATCCTGGACCGCATGGACCATCGCTTCCTGAATTACGAAGTTCCCGAACTGGCCGGAAAAATCCCGACGACGGAAACCATTGCCATGGCCATCTGGCAACTGCTCGAGCCGCGCATCCGCCAGGGACGCCTGCACCGTGTGCGGCTTTACGAAACGCCTGATCTATTCGTGGACTGCATGGGGAACGGCCGATGAAAGTCGTGCTCCATCGGCGGTATCGCTTTTCCGCGTCGCACCGGCTGCACCAGCCGGGGTGGTCGCAGCAGGAGAACCAGCGCGTGTACGGCAAATGCGCGAACGAGTACGGCCACGGCCACAACTACGTGCTCGACGTCGGCCTGACCGGCCCGGTGGATCCGGCCACGGGCATGGTGACCAATCTCGCCGACCTTGACGCGTACATCGAGCGCGAAGTTCTTGCCGAGTTCGATCACGTCTATCTGAATGAGCAGGTGGCAGCCTTCCGATCGCTCGTTCCCACCGCCGAGAATATGTGCCGCGTGCTTTTCGAGCGGCTGCGCGCCTACCCGCACGCGCGCCTGGAAACCGTCGGTCTGGAAGAGACCGGCGCCAACAGTTTTGAATACGCGGGAGAATCACGGGAGAACGCCTGATGCCCAAATTCACGGAAGAAATTCTCGCCAAGGAACCGAAGACCGAGTCGATCGCGGAGGCCATGCGCCACATCCTCGCCCAACTCGGCGACGACCCGGAGCGCCAGGGCCTTCGCGGCACGCCCGAACGGTTCGAGAAGGCGCTACGCCACCTGACCAGCGGCTACCAGCAAGACATCAAGAAAGTGCTCAACGGCGCGCTCTTCGACGTCCCTTACGACGAAATGGTCATCGTAAAAGACATCGAGATCTTCAGCCTTTGCGAGCACCATCTGCTGCCGTTCTTTGGCACCTGCCACGTGGCCTATCTGCCCAACCACAAGGTCGTGGGCCTGAGCAAAATCCCGCGGCTGGTGAACATGTTCGCCCGCCGCTTGCAGGTCCAGGAACGCCTCACCAGCCAGATTGCCCAGGCTTTGATGGAGCATCTGGAGCCCCGCGGCGTGGGGGTGGTGATCGAAGCGCGGCACCTGTGCATGGCCATGCGCGGCGTCGAAAAACAGCATTCGCAGACGGTTACGAGCGCCATGCTGGGTGAATTCCGCGAGAACGCCCGCGCCCGCACCGAATTTCTCTCCCTGATCCGCAAGGAAAAGGCATAGCGCCCGCGCCCCCGCTACCGAAAGGGTCCGCCGGCCTCCCGGCCCGGCCCCGAAATCTTTCAATTTGCCTATTGCTTTCCTTTCGCTCTCTTGTGCTAGACTTAAAAAGACGAGTGAAGACAAGAAGAATGAGAGAGGGTCAGTCGGTTCAGGGGGAGGGGCATGTTGATGGATGCTAAAGTCGCGTTGATTGAGCAGTACCGGCAACATGCCAAGGACACAGGTTCTCCCGAGGTTCAGATCGCGCTGCTCAGCGAACGCATCAATTACCTGACAGCCCACCTGAAATCCCACGGAAAAGATCATGCCTCGCGGCGCGGGCTCATCATGATGGTGAACAAGCGCCGGCGGCTGCTCGATTACCTGAATCGCCGGGACCCGGAACGGTACCGCGAGATTGTCGAACGCCTCAGCTTGCGCAAGTAGCCGCGCGCCCCTCGACGGGGCCTCCGCGGTTCTCCCGCAAACACACGACGCACCCAAGCCCAACCAGGAGCCAGCGCGCCGGAGTGTAACCCGAGGCGGTCCCGCACAGCGGGAGCGATCGTCGCGCATTTCGATTCTCCTCTCCTTTTTTTCTCTTCCCGTCAAATCGAACGGATGAACTGAAGCCGCGCGGCGGCAATGCGGGTAACCACGGTCTGTGCCATTCCCACCGTGGGTCTGTTTCCGCATCCCGCCCGCCACAAAAAGGAAAAACACGAAATGCATCACCAAGTATCTCTGGAACTGGGCGGACGCACTCTGACACTGGAAACCGGCCGCGTGGCCAAACAGGCCAACGGCGCCATCTGGGCGCGCTACGGCGACACGGTCGTGCTGGTTGCCGCCTGCATGGACTCCAAACCTACCGACAAGGATTTTCTCCCGCTCACTGTGGACTACCGCGAATACACCTATTCCGCGGGCAAAATTCCCGGCGGGTTCTTCAAGCGCGAAGGGCGTCCTTCCGAGCGCGAAATCCTGACCTCGCGAATGATCGACCGCCCGTTGCGCCCGCTCTTCCCGGAAGGCTGGAACCGTGAGACCCAGGTGATCGCCATGGTGCTCTCCGCCGACAGCCAGAACGATCCGGACATGGTGGCCATCACCGCCGCCTCCGCCGCGGCCTATTGCTCCGACCTGCCGTTCGATACACCGGTCGCTGCCGTTCGCGTCGGCCTTCTCGATGGCAAGCTCGTCGCCAATCCCACCTACGACGAGCAGAAAACCAGCGGGTTGAACATCGTCGTCGTGGCCTCGGAAGGTGCCATCGTCATGGTCGAGGCCGGCGCCCTAGAAGCCTCCGAAGAAAAAGTGGTTGAGGCGCTCGAGTTCGGGCACGCGGAGGCCAGGAGGATCGTCGCCGCCATCCGCGAGCTTCACGCCAAATTGAATGCCAGGAAAGTGGAAGTCGCCCCGCCCGCTTTCGACAAGGCCCTGTACAAGGAGATCGAATCCAAGTGGGGCGAGCGCCTTCACGACGCGCTCGACACGGCCATGCACCCGAAAAAGGAAAGCTACGGCCTCGTTGACGCCATCAAGAAGGAAATCCTCGAGTCCATTCCCAAGGAAGACGCGGAGAAGCCCAAGCTGGCCATGCGTGCCTTCGAGAGCCTGCGTGAGCAGCTCTTCCGCGACGACATCCTCACCAAGCGCCGCCGCCCCGACGCCCGCGCCTTCGACCAAGTTCGTCCGATTCACTGCGAGGTGGGGGTTCTGCCCCGCACGCACGGCTCGGCGCTCTTCACCCGCGGCGAAACGCAGGCCCTCGGTACGCTCACCCTCGGCACCAAGGAAGATATGCAGCGTCTCGACCTGCTCTTCGAATCGGATACTTTCAAGCGCTTCATGCTCCACTACAACTTCCCGCCGTTCAGCGTCGGCGAGGTCAAGTTCATGCGCGGACCGGGCCGCCGCGAAATCGGTCACGGCGCGCTTGCGGACCGTTCGCTGATCAACCAGCTCCCCGGCGAAGACACCTTCCCGTACGCCATGCGCATCGTTTCGGACATTCTCGAATCGAACGGATCCTCTTCCATGGCCACTGTGTGTGCCGGTACGCTCGCCCTGATGGATGCGGGTGTGCCTCTGAAGGCGCCAGTCGCCGGAATCGCCATGGGCCTCGTCGTGGAAGGCACGAACTACGCCATCCTCACAGACATCGCCGGCGCCGAAGACCACTACGGCGACATGGACTTCAAGGTTGCGGGCACACGCAATGGCATCACCGGTCTCCAGATGGACATCAAGGTAAGCGGCGTCACCATCGCCATGATGCGCGAAGCGCTCACCCAGGCCCGCAAGGCCCGCCTGGAAATCCTCGAAATCATGCAGCAGACCATCGCTGAGCCGCGCGCCAACATTTCCCAGTACGCCCCGCGCCTCTTCATGCTCCAGATTCCCGTGGACAAAATTCGCGATCTCATCGGCCCCGGCGGCAAAAAAATCCGTTCCATCACGGAAACCACCGGCGCCAAGATCGACGTCATGGACGA